>JAEEGL010001278.1_pt1 | contig 12828 bp, 8 predicted proteins | sample 9134231 | NCBI WGS metagenome assembly JAEEGL01 (sample SAMN16246548, study PRJNA631951) | gut metagenome | biome: gut microbiome; feature: rumen; material: fiber-attached | host: Bos | place: Iran: Karaj | collected 2018-10
AAGATCAGAAAGAATCATTCTGCTACCCACTTGCTCCAGAAAGCCTTACAGGAACTTGTCTCTGGTGAGATTCATCAGGAAGGTGCCTACTATGATGATGAATTATTGAGATTTGATATCAACGCAGATTCCAAACTCAGTGAAGATCAGCTCAACGCTGTCGAAAGAAGAGTCAACGAAAAGATCTTTGAGGCTTTGCCAGTCAAGACTGAAGTCTTAACCAAGGAAGAAGCCTTAAAGAAGAAAGCCATGCATCTCTTCTCTGAAAAATATGGCGACAAGGTCAGAGTTGTCTCCATGGGCGATTATTCCATCGAATTCTGCGGTGGTACCCACGTTGAAAACACTTCTGAAATCAATGCCTTTGCCATCGTCAGCGAAGAATCTGTCGCTGCTGGTATCAGAAGAATCACTGCCTACACCGGTTTGAAGGCTTATGAATTCTTCAAGGAAAAACAGTCTATGATCAACGAAGCTGCTAAGCTTCTCAAGATCAATTCCGATAAGGGTGTCAGAGCCAAGATCATGTCCAACAACGATATGATCAGCGAATTGAACAACACCATCAAGACGCTTCGTGAGGAAAACACCAATGCCATGATGGCTCAGATGGAATCCAAGATGGTGGAAATCAACGGTAACCTTCTTTTAGTCGCTAAGGTCAATTCTCTCACTCATGAACAGGAAGACTCTCTTGCTCATAAGTTGATCGATAAGCATGCTAACTTAGCTCTCTTCTTAGTGGTCGATAATGGTGCTAAGAAGGATTTGGTCGCTGCCAGAGGTAATGCCTTATCTTCTCTTAAGGCTGGCAACATCATGAAGGATGTTTCTAAGATGCTCAACGGTCGTGGTGGTGGTAGACCAGATGTCGCCTTTGGTGGCAGTGAATCTGCTGCTGACTTAAGTGGAGTCAAATCCTATATGGAAGGACTTTTGAAGTAGTGAAGAAGAATCTTCTCTGCCTCGACTTAGGTAAAGCAAGTCTTGGCGTTGCCCTTTCTAGATCGGGTATGCTTGTCACTCCCATTGAGAACCTTCGTTTCCACGCCATGCAGTTTGATGAGCCTATCAGTTATCTTCATGAATTGCTCAAGAGAGAAAAAGTCGAGACCTTTGTCTTGGGCTTGCCTCTCTTTCCTTCGGGAGATGATTGTGAGATGACTCATATCGTTCGCGATTTTGCCAAACGCTTACAAACTGAGTTTCCTAATATCGAGATCGTCTACCAGGATGAGAGATATTCCACCCTGGATGCCAGCGCAAATCTCCATGAAAAAGGTCAGAACGCCAAGCGCCAACATAAGACTATTGATCGCACAGCAGCTTGTGTCATCTTAGAACGTTATCTAAGGTCTATCAACCAGATTGGCATGTTTGGCTTTTAGCCTTAACTAAGGCGTTTTTAAGAAAAATTTATCTTCAGAAGGCGGTTTACAAAACCGCCTTTTTGTTAAGACAAGTTGAAGCGAATTTTGTTTATTTGCGAACGAATATTGCAATTTACGATTTAAATTTTGCAAGTTATGTCAAAATTCAAAAAATGAATGAAAATGAGTACGAAACAACATATAATATATATTGTTGTTAGCCCTTACATGTGTTTCGTGAGTAAGCACATGAAAAAGGAGACGTTTGTTCAGTTTCCTAAGCGATTAGAAAACGGATGAAATTCCCGGTCATATAGAAAAGAGCAGTTCTATAAGTGCTTAGGAATCTCAACAAATGAAATAGGGCTATAAACATTCATTATCTTGTGAACGGAGGTAAATTATGGCAGAAACACAAGCTAAGAAGTCTGTCTTCGAGACGCCATTGCTCTCTACTAAGATCAAATCTAGTAGTGTCAAGTTGTTCCCAGAAACTGCTGTCGGTTATTTGCTGGGTCCAATGTTAGCAATGATTGCTAATGGTGTCGTCAATGCGTTTTTAGTTCAGTATTGGGATAAGGTCCTTGACTTAGGTACCTGGGCCCCAGTCTTCGAAACAGTTTTACCAATTGTTTCCGCAATCATCATTATTATTGGTAACTTGTTTGTCGGTAAATTGATGAATAGAAAACCATCTATTGCTGGTAAGGCTAGACCGCTTATTCTTTTAGGCTTACCAATCATTGCTGTCGCTTTGTTGGTCTTATTCATGGTTCCATTCCCAGAAGGAGCTACGCTGGAAAACCCAAGTGCTCTTGCCATGATCATGGTCGCTATTGGTTATAATTTGTATTATGCCATTGCTTGGCCATTCTACTACACTGCTCATTCCGCTTTAGTCAACGTTTCTACCAGAGATGGTTCCAAGCGTTCTCTCTTAGCCACTGCTTCTAACGCTGCTCAGTTAGGTGCTGCTGGTTTAGCCGGTATGGTCGGTCCTATCATTATTGACTTACTCAACTTATTACCACAGCTTGGTTATGATGCTAATGGCAACTTGATTACCAATGAATATGGTAAGATGCTTGAAGGTTATGATTCTTCTCAGGTTGTCACCTGGACGAATGCTGAATCCGTTATCAGAGCTGAAGCTAACGGCAAGTGGTTCATCATCATGATCATCATGATTGCCGCTCTTGTCTTAGGTTGCTTGATGGAATACTACTTCACTCGTGAAAGAATCACTGAAGAACAAGTTAAGCTTTCCAAAGCTAATCCAGAAACTGTTGTAAAAGAAACCAAGAAGGCTACGATGTCTGAACAGATTAAGATTTGTTTACATGACAAATATTGGTGGTTCATCATCATCTTCTACTTCTTATATCAGTTTGGTGGTATGTTCAAAAACAATTCCGGTACTTGGTTCTCTCAGGCCTTTACTGGTGGTACTAGTATCTCTGGTCTTATCAATGCTGTTGGCGCTATTCCAACTGCTGCAGGTATGGCTGTTATTTGGCCTCTTGCTAACAAGTTTGGTAAAGCCAATACCATCAAAGTCGGTGCCTTTATTGCCTTCTTATTAGGCTGTATCGGTTTTGTTGTCTTAGTCCCAGGCTTGAATACTGCTGCTGTTTCCGGTATCTCTGTTGCTGCTTTCTGCTTAAAGGCTTTAGGTACTGTCCCAGCAATGTACATCTCCATGGCTCTTATGTCCAACGTTTTGGAACATCAGGAAGCTTTATATGGTAAGAGAACTGACGGCTTCACCATGGCTGTCTATGGCTCTATCATGGTCTCCATGGCTGGTATCGCTAATGGTATCATCGTTGGTCTCAAGACTGCCTTCCCAGCTGAAATGCAGAAGGGCTTAATGACTGCTTTATTCTTCGGCGTCGAATCTGTTTGCTACTTGATCATCGGTCTCATGTTCTTAGGCATGAACGTTGAAAAGTTCTCCAAGTTTGATCAGAAGGCTATCGTCGCAGATCAGAAGGCTCAGGTCCTTGCTGAAGGCGGTGAATGGATTGAACCAGAAGAAAGAGCTAAACTCGAAGAAGAAGAAAATGCTAGATTAGTTGAAGAAGCTCGTGTCAATCAGTTAAAGCTTGACTGCGAAAAGAAGGGTCTCAATTTCGAAGACGAAAACAACAAGTATCTCGCTGCCAAGTCTGAAGCCGATAAGGCTGCTGCTGCTAAGAAGGCTGAAGCGGAAGCTAAGAAGGCTGCTAAGGAAGCTGAAAAGAAGGCTGCTTATGATGCTTTACCAGCTGACCAGAAAGCCGCTATCGAAGCCAAGAAGGCCGCTAAGGCTGAAAAACTTGCTGCTGCTGAAGCTAAAGTTGAAAAAGAATTTGAAGCCTTAAGAGCTGCTACTGCTGCTGCTCGCGCTATCTAACTTTCCCATTGAAAATTAAAGTCTCGATTCCTTGTGAGTCGAGACTTTTTCAATATAAAAAGTCAGGTGCTAGACCTGACTTTATTGGATTTAGTACTTATAGAAACCTTCACCAGCAGCTTTACCAAGTTTACCCTGATCAATCTTTTCCTTAAGCATACTGGCAATCGCCTTGAAGTTATAAGGAAGCATCATCTTCTTTAATAATGGTTTGATAAGACCAGGAACCTTCTGGTATTTTTCAATGATGTTATAAGCAGTAGTCAAACCGACAACATCGATGATCTCAAATGGACCTCTTGGAGCACCAGTGCCAAGTTTCCAGGCTTTGTCTACACTTGCTGGGTCAGAGACACCATTGGCGACAAGATCCATACCGCAAAGAAGGAATGGAACAAGCAAGGAATTGAGAAGGTAACCGCCCTTTTCCTTTAAGACGGGAACAGGAATCATAGAGATTTCTCTCGCAAATTCCATGACATCTGCAAAGACATTTGGATCAGTTAATTCCTGGGCCATGACTTCGGCTAAGTTCTGCTTCCAGATGTGGTTTGCAAAATGTAAGGAGCAATACTTTTCTGGGCGGCCAGTGAACTTGGCAAAAGTGGATGGTAAGAGAGTAGAAGAATTCGTGACAATCACGGTCTTTTCCTTGAGAACTGGAGCTAACTTCTTATAGAAAGCAATCTTTTCATCGGTTAACTCTGCCATGGATTCGATGATCAAGTCAGCATCTTCACAAGCTTTTGCTAAGTCTAATTCCAACTTGATATTCTTGTAGGCGTTTTCTGACTGCTGCAAGCATTTCTTGGCGTTGAAATGTTCTTCATCTTCAGCAAGACCTCTGCACCAATTAGAAGGTGTTTTGCCTTCTTTAGAATCCATCAATTCAATGGCTTTACGGTATTCTTCTCTTAAGGCATCTAATTTTGGTTGGGTTCTCTTGATACTGCCTTCGCTTCTCAACCAAATCGTAACATCCTTACCAGCATAGGCGGACTGATAAGCAATCTGACTACCTAAGACACCACCACCGGCAACGACAATTCTTTGGAAATTCATGTATTAATACCTCGTTGAAATAATTATAATGAAATTTCTAAATCAGTTCAATTAAAATGAAAGCGGTTATCAAAGATTTGATATTTGTTTCCAATAGTTATTATCATTTTACCATTCTTAAAGAAAAAGTGGTCGAGGATTAACTCAACCACTATGATTCATCGACAGATGATTATTCAAATTCAGGCCAGACAAAGGTGCAATTGAGATCTTTTTCACCATTGTCAATCAAGATATCCTGACCAGAGCACGACTTATTGATAACCGTCAGGAAGTAAACCCAGGCGGAGACTTCTTCTACACTCATCCATTTCTTCAAAGGAGTGACTTTCATGATGTCAGCAAAGAGCTTTTCATCCTTCATAACATCATCATTAAGAGAAGTGATGACACCACCAAGAGAGATGGAATTACAAGTAGCCTTGTATTTCTTGGCTAAGCGCCAGGCAACATTCTTCATGTAGGATAATAGACCGCCTTTGGAAGCGGAATAAGCAGCAAATTCAAATCCGGTATGTGCGGAAGAAGAAGCGTTGATCAAAACCGACTTGATCTTATCCTGGAAGGCATATTTCTCAATGACATTCATGCTGCCGACAAGATTGACAGCAATATCATCTTCACCATTCTGAACACCGGCATTAGAAAAGATTATCTCAACATCCTTGATTTCAGGAAGGTTTTCCTTATCTCTGACATCAACGACATAGTGATGATATTTTTCATTCTGGATACTAGATTCCTTGATGTCGATACCACTTACTTCATATCCCATCGAAAGGAAGTGTTTAGCGACTGCAAGACCGATACCTGAACTTGAACCGGTGATCAAAACCATAATTTAGGCCTCCATAGTTTTACAATCAGCAGAGTTGGAATTTTGTTTTAACGATTCACGGAAAGCAAAGTAGTCGTTTCCGATACCATCTTCTTCCCATTTCTTGCAGACATGATATCCGATAGGAGAGAAGAGGACTTCGGCTAATAATTCAGCTACAGCACCAGTGACAGCAGCCATGAAGCACTGTAAGAAGGACCAAGCTGTTTCTGGGCCCCAGAAGATAGGACCAAAGACCATGAAGGTGAGACAGCCAAAGACCATGTTATCGACAAATTGACCGATAAAGGTGGAAATATAACTTCTAGAGAAGAAAGCGAGTTTTCCATTCGGATTTTTCTTGAAGGTCTGACCAATACCCCAGTTTAAGAAGTTGTTGACTAAACCAGAAAGAAGGAAAGCGATGGTGGAAGAAAGAAGGATGAACCAGGTTCCACCAAAGATGGAGTTAAAACCGCTATAGTCATCTTCAGTAGGAATCATGGCGATGAGGATGAAGATCAAGGAAGCAAATAAGTTTGTCACAATAGCAAAGACATTGACTTTGTTAGCCGCAGATGGACCATATCTTCTGACGATGATATCCATGGTCAAGAAGGCTAACCAAGAGACAAAGAAACCACCATCAAGGGCAAGCCATGGGAGGTTGACGACCGTCTTGTTAGCAAGAAGGTTCATGACGACGACGGAGAGGATGAAGAAAGCGACGACAGGGGATGGGATGGAACGGAGAAGCATTCTCATATCGAGAATCCAACTTTTGATTTTTTGCATGTTTAACATGCTCCTTTCTATTGCCAAGAGGTGGAATGTTTCAAAAGGCGTAAAAAAGAAAATGGACGCCTTTGGAAAACAAAAGGCGTCCATAGAAATGGTACGGATTTTGTTCCTGGTTTTGTTTAAAGACAGGATGGCAACAACGAACTGTCTTGGACCTGAGTCCGGGTTAAGATTTTAGCAAAGAATCCTAAAAAGAGCAACTAAATAATAGAAATTGAGAAAAAACTAATTGAATTGTGACGAATACATCGAATAATAGAAGCCTTTTTGATTCATCAAAGTTTCATGATTGCCAGTCTCAATGATATGGCCATCTTTCAAGACGATGATCAAATCTGCCCTTTTAATGGTCGAAAGACGATGAGCGATGACAATGCTGGTTCTATCTTTCATCATATTGTCAAAGGCGTCGGTGATCAGTCTTTCACTTCTGGTATCGACATTGCTGGTCGCTTCATCAAGGATGACAATATCCGGTTCAAGAAGCATGACTCTGGCAATGGTGAGCATTTGTCTTTCGCCTTCTGAAAGACCTTCTTTAGCAGAGACTAGCGTGTCATAACCTCTAGGAAGCGTACTAATAAAAGTGTCAGCATGAGCTTTCTTACAGGCTTGAATCACTTCGTCATCAGAGGCATCAGGTTTGGCATAGCGGACATTTTCCATGATGGTAGCAGAGAAAATCCAAGTCTCTTGTAAGACCATTCCGAAGTTTTTACGAAGTGCGGATTTGCTAATCTCAGTTCCTTTGATGCCGTTATATAAGATTGCACCCTTGACTGGATCATAAAAACGCATCAAGACATTGATCAGAGTAGATTTACCAGCACCGGTAGGACCAACAATGGCTACCGATTCACCTTTGTGAATGGTTTTATTGAAGTTCTCAATGAGCTTCTGGTCTTTCTCATAAGAGAAATACATATCCTTGAATTGGATTTCTTTGATGTCATCAACATCCATATTGCCTTCATCGATATCTTCTTGTTGATTCAAGAAGTCATCGATACGCTTGAAAGCAAATACAGCGGCCTCATATTCAGAAACGACACCGCTGATTTCATTAAACGGTTTGGTATAGGAATTGGTGTAGCTTAAGAAGGAAGATAATCGACCGATGGTCATAGAAAGAATAGGATAGACAGGAGTCAAACCAATCATGATGATACCAGAGATGCCGATGATGACATAAATGGTATTGTTGACAAGACGAGTAGAAGGATTGACCCAAGAAGCAGAGAATAAGGCAACTTTTCCTTCTTTACGTAAGATTTCGTTCTGGTTATCGTATTGTCTTAACGAATCATCCTGGTAATTGAAGGATTGTAACAAATCGGAATTGTTGATGCCTTCTAACGAGATGCCATTCAGACTAGCCTGTAATTTGGCTTGCTTCTGGAAGTGTTCATGACTGAACTTAGCGACAAAGCGAGAGACAAGGATAGATAAAGGAGAAAGGATGATGACACCGAGAGCTAAAATCCAGTTGGTGACAAACATCATCAGAATGGTGATTAAAATAGCAAGCAAGCCTTCCATTAGGGACTTGAAGACACTGAAGAGACCATTTGCGATATTCTCTACATCGCCGATTTCTAGCTGGACGATATTACCTTGGCTGGATTTGAAGATAGAATCAATGGAGATGCGGCTTAATTTCTGATAGACGTCATTTCTCATGGAGAAAATTATTTTTTGAGTCATGATTCCCACCACGTATTCAAAGATGTAATCCGATATCGCGGCAAGTATTGATAATCCTAAAGAAAGGAAGACAAAGATATAAAATAGCTTAAAATCATCATTCAAGGCAGCATCAAGGGCATAGCCGACAAATAAAGGCTGAGATAATTGACCGATGCTGAAAATCAAAACCGAGATGGCAATTAAGAAGATATTTCTTTTCTGTGGTAAGAGATAGGAAAGGAAACGCTTTTTGTAGTTCATGTTAGTTTCCTCCTTTCTGCACCTGTGACTCATAGGTTTCTTTATAGACATCGCAGTGTTTTAATAGCTGCTCATGATTGCCTTTAGCAACCAATTTGCCACCATCGAGAACCAAAATCATATCGCAGTCGCTGATGGTGGAAACACGTTGAGAAACGATGATTTTGGTGATGCCTTGATAATGAGAAGAAATGTTTTCTCTGACTTTCTTATCCGTCAACAAGTCCAAAGCGGAAGTAGAATCATCCAAAATGATGATTTCTGGATTCTTGACTAAGGCTCTAGCAATGGTCAGTCTCTGGCGTTGACCACCAGAGAAATTCTTTCCCCCTTCTTCCACAGGATAAAGAAGGTAATCATCATATTTGGAAACAAATTCATAAGCCATGGCATCTTTCAACGCTTTGGTGATTTCTTCTTCACTCGCGTCTGGATTAGCCATCTGCATGTTTGAAAGAATACTACCCTTGAATAAGACGGCATGCTGGAAGACAAGAGAGATTTCATCTCTCAAATCCTCAAGCGGATAATCTTTGATATCTTCACCTTTATAGTAGACTGTACCATGAGTGGTATCCAAGAATCTCTCAATGAGGTTGATGAGAGTGGATTTACCACTACCTGTACCGCCGATGATACCTAAGGATTGACCTTTATTTAGTTCAAAAGAGATATCTTTTAAGGCAAGATTACCATCTTCTTCATAACCTAAATCGACATGGTCAAAACGAAGGATTTCTTTTCCGTCAGGAATATTGATTTTCTTTGCCCCTTCTTTTGAGGTGATAGATGGCTTAACCGACAAGATTTCATCAACTCTGCTTTTTGAAACACTCGATTTGGTCAAGACCATGACAACATTGGTCAACTGCACCAGGGTGGTAAAGATCTGAGCAAGATAGGCGACCTCGGTGATGATGGTAGAAGATAAAGCGACATCTCTTTGACTGCTTTCTAATAGTGGAAGTCCACCAAAGAGAACGACTGCCAAAGTAGCTAAGGCGATGATGGCAAAGGTGAGCGGATTGATCAAGGCGTTGAGCCTAGCTACTTTGATGGCGTTAGTTTGATAATCCTGAGTCAGATGTTCAAAGGAATGGATTTCATAATCCTGACGATTGAAGGCTCTAATGACTTTGCTACCTTCAATGGTATCGCTAGTCTTGATAGAGATGCGGTCTAATTTCTTTTGGATGTTGAGGTATTCTTTAGAAGACTTGCGCATGATAAAGAAGATGACAAACAAGATCAAAGGAATGATAGAGGCAAAGACAAGACCGATTTGCCAATTGAGAACTAAGGAGATCACCAAAGCGCCAAGGATGATAAATGGGGCTCTGACAATCAGACGAATGAAGATGAGGACACCCTGCTGAACCTGATAGGAATCGGCATTCAAGGTCGTAAGCAATCTGGCGTTACCAAATTTTTCTCTTTCTTTCTTGGAAAAGGAGAGAATCTTCTCATATAGTGAACAACGGACTTCACTTCCGACTAATACAGCGGTTCTCGCAGCAACGTATTGAGTGATCATGGTAGTCAAGAAACCAAGAATACCCATGACTAGAATGATCACGCCACCGATGATGGCATAATTGAGATTTGGATTATCTTTTATCCATGTACCAAATAGGCGGATGAAAGATGCGATTTTCAAAATAAAGGGATTGGTTTCACTATCAATAGCGCTGATACCATTAAAGGTTGACATATCGATAATGGTTTTCATGATGAGGGGAATCAATAAATCAAATACTGCCTCAATCATCTTCAAGGCTGGACCAAGAGTAAAAGCAATTACATGATGGCGATAAGATTCACTTACTTTTTTGATCATATTCACCTCCTGAAACGTCATAACCACAATATTTTAACGTAATTTCCTTGATTATGACACCTCTTGAGAGATGAAAAGGCTAACATGTGATTAGTTTTTTAGTTCATTGAATATATCAAAACTAACCTCTTTATATATAAATAATATTGCAGTTGCTTTTTTAAGATGGTAAAATATTTGAGTCAGCGTGCTACTGACCATGCGTTTGCATGCAACATTCTTAATGAAAATTAAGAGTGGACCCTTACTTTGGGGTCCACTCTTTCTTTTATGCTAGGAGGTAGGAATGGAACTAAGCACATTAGAAAAAGTCAAAGAAACGCTCGCTAAAGCGGCTGAGGAACTCTCCCTTGATCTTGTATCAGTTCGTTATTACAAGGATGAACAGATGGGGATGGTCTTAGAAGTCCTGATCGATAAGGACTATCAGATCACCATGGACCAGATACAAGAATACACAGATAAGGTCAATCCGCTGCTTGATGAAATCACAGATCTTGATGAAGCGTACATGCTTGATATCTCATCTGGTGGAAGTGAAAGAGAAATCCCCTTTGAAGATACAAGCAAGTTACTTGATCACTATTTGGATATCAAACTTGCTAAATCTGGCTCAATCATCACTGCCAAAGCCTTGTCCTATGAGGATGGCAAACTGACTGTTGTCTATTTCATCAAAGGTAGAAAGAAACAGTTGGTTTTACAAAAAGAAGACGTGGAAAAGATTCACATGGGCTATAAAGCCTAGGAATAAAAGACATAACCGGAGGAAAGAAGAACTATGTCTGAAGAAAATGAAGTTTTAGAAGAAGTTGAAGAAGCTGTTAAGGCCGCTCCAAAGAAGAGAGGCTACAAGTCTGCTTCCAAGCCGATCACTGGTAAAATCAAGAGTGATGATTTCACCGCTGCTATCGGCGACATCCAGAAAGACTCTTATGTCTCTGGCGAACAGGTTGCTGAAATCTTGACCCAGACCATGCAGCAGGCTTATTTGGAATGGTCCTATCCAGGCTTATTCAAAGACAAGGATAGTGAAGATCCAGCCAAGGAATTGATCAAGTGCGAAATTGATTTCTCCAACAGCTATTCCAAGTTCACTATCTATGATATCAAGACCGTTACCGATGAAGATGATATCGTTGATGATGCCTATCAGATTTCCTTAGAGGATGCTCAGGAAATCAAACCAAGCGCCAAGCTTGGTGATACCATCAAGATCAAGTTTGATGTCACCAAACTCGACAAGACCTATGTCAGACGTGTCAAACAGTTGTTCCAGTCCAAGTTGAAGGAAGCCAGCAAGTCTGCTATCCTCAGCGTCTATCAGGACAAGATTGGCGAATTGATCGAAGGTACTGTCAACCGCATCGAACAGGATGGCAATTCCTATGAAGTCTCCTTTGGCAAGGCTCAGGGTTTCTTAAGAAAGAACAACAAGATGCCAGGCGACAGATTTGTCGTTGGCGAAAGAGTCTTAGTCCATCTTTCTGATGTCTCTGATAGATCCAACCCACCATCCTTGGTCGTCTCTCGTTCTTCCAAGGAATTTGTCCAAAAGTTACTAGAAAGAGCCGTCCCTGAAATTCAGGAAGGTGTCGTTTCCATCAAGGCTATCGAAAGAGAACCAGGTAAGCGTACCAAGATTTTCGTTGATTCCATCAATCCAAATATCGACCCAGTCGGTACTTGTATCGGTCCTGAATCCAGCCGTATCCGCTCTGTCTTAAACGAAATCGGTTCTGAAAAGGTCGATGTCGTTCGTTTCTACATGAACAAGGCCATGCAGGTTGTCGAAGCCATGAAGCCAGCTACTGTCATCGGTCTTACCTGCCCAGAAGATTTCTTCGATGCCAATGTTCACTATGAAGAACTTGAACTCGACAGAGATTATGAATATCCAAAGATCACTGTCGTGGTCAACAATGGTAACCAGGGTGTCGCCATCGGTTCTGGTGGTGTCAACGTCAGACTCGCTTCCAGAATCACGCACTGCACCATCTCTGTCTTACAGGCTGATGATGCCATCGCTTCCAACTTGAAGTATCTCATGATCAGCGATGTTGAAAAGCTTATCAAGGGCATGAATCCTGATGCTGCCTTAGAAGAAGAAGTCGTCCTTGATGAAGATGATGATGTCGAAGAAATCAACGACGAAGAAGTTGTCCCAACTACTCCAGAAGTTGCTCCAGTTGTCCAAGAGACTCCTGTTGAAAAAGAAGAAGTCAAGGTGGAAGAAACTCCAGTTGTTGAAGAACCTGTTATCGATCCTGTCAAGGCTGCCAAGGAAGAAACCATCGCCAAGGCTGCTGAAGCTAGTAAGCCAGTTGTCGAAGAAAAGCCAGTTGAACATGTCGAAATCAAGAATAAGCCACGTATCTCCTTAGAAGAATTAGAGCAGGCCATCTCTTCCAAGAAGGGTCCATCTGAAACGAAATCCTACAAGAAGAAGTGGAAGAAGAACGATGAAGAAAAGAGTGTCGCTCCTTCTAAGGCCAGCAAGGTCGAAGCCATGCCAATCTACACTGAGGAAGAACTCGCTCAGATGGAAGAAGCTGATGACAATTACGACAACTATGAAGATGATCTCGATTTGGATCAG
>JAEEGL011601813.1_pt1 | contig 12828 bp, 9 predicted proteins | sample 9134231 | NCBI WGS metagenome assembly JAEEGL01 (sample SAMN16246548, study PRJNA631951) | gut metagenome | biome: gut microbiome; feature: rumen; material: fiber-attached | host: Bos | place: Iran: Karaj | collected 2018-10
CCGGGCGAAGCGGTCCGCCATGTCGTAGAGCATGTCGACGTCGGAGCCCTGGCCGGAGATGATCAGCGGCGTCCGGGCCTCGTCGATGAGGATGGAGTCCACCTCGTCCACGATGGCGAAATGATGCCCGCGCTGGACCCGGTTCTCCTTGTACGTGACCATGTTGTCGCGCAGATAGTCGAAGCCGAACTCGTTGTTCGTTCCGTAGGTGATGTCCGCGTTGTAGGCGGCCTGCTTTTCCTCTCTGGTCAGGCCGTGCATCACGAGACCGGTCTTCAGGCCGAGATACTCGTGGATCCGGCCCATCTCCTCGCAGCCGAGCCGGGCCAGGTAGTCGTTGACCGTCACGACGTGGACGCCCTTGCCCTCCAGCGCGTTCAGATAGGACGGGAGCGCGGCCACCAGCGTCTTTCCTTCACCGGTCTTCATCTCGGTGATCCGGCCCTGATGCAGCAGGACGCCGCCGAGGATCTGCACGTCGAAATGGCGCTTCCCGAGGATCCGGTCGGACGCCTCACGGACGCAGGCGAAGGCTTCCGGCAGGATGTCGTCCAGGGTCTCGCCCTTCGACAGCCGCTCGAGGAAGATGTCCGTCTGTTTCCGCATATCGGCGTCGGACATCGCGCCGTAGGTTTCCGCCAGTTCGTTGACCCTCTTCAGGATCGGCCTGATGGAACGGATCTGCCGTTCGCTGTAAGTTCCGAAAATGGATGTGATGATGCTCATGGATTCGATCTTCCTCCTCGGGATATGGGTGGATAGCCGTACAAATCGGGAACTCCGTCTTGTTTTCAGCGGACGGAGGAGATATAATACAACCAGCAAAAGCTGAAAGGATGCGCTATGGAACAGATTCACGTCGTGCTCGTCGAGCCGGAGATCCCCCAGAACACCGGGAACATCGCCAGGACCTGCGCCGCTACGGGCGCCGTCCTCCACATCGTCAAGCCCATGGGCTTCGCGATCGACGACAGGAAACTCAAGCGGGCGGGCCTCGACTACTGGTACCAGCTGGATATCCGGTACTACGAGGACCTGGCGGATTTCTTCGACAAAAACCCGGGATGCGATTTCTACTGCTTTACGACGAAAGCCCCGCGCTGCTATACGGAGGTCGAATACCGGACGCCCGTCTATCTCATGTTCGGGAAGGAGACGGCGGGCCTTCCGGAGGACTTTCTCCGGGAGCACCTCGAGCGGTGCGTCCGGATCCCCATGCGGGAATCGCTCCGCAGCCTCAATCTGTCGAACGCCGTCGCCGTCGGGGTGTACGAAGTGCTCCGTCAGGCAGGCTTCCGCGGACAGCAGTGCGAAAGCGTCACCCTCACAGGAGCGGCGCGATCAGCTGAAGAATGCCCCGGAAGATCCGTCTGATGAAGGAAACGCGCACTTCCGTGATCTCCTCGCTCACTTCGAAGATCCCGTCGAAATCGGCCTTGACGTCGGCGATGCAGGCCGTATCGGCCATCCACGCGCCGCACTCGAAGTGCAGGTACAGGCTCCGGTAGTCCAGGTTGACGCTCCCCACCACCGCGTAGCGGTCGTCGCACAGGAACGTCTTGGCGTGGATGAATCCGGGGGTGTACTCGTAGATCCTGACGCCGTTGTCGATGAGCTGCTTGTAATAGGATTTCGTCAGTTCGTTGACCATCTTCTTGTCGGGGATGGTAGGCGTCACGATCCGGACGTCGATGCCGGACTTGACGGCGCGGCACAGCGCCTTCTCCATCTGCTCGTCGATGATCAGATAGGGCGTGGTGATCCAGACGTAGCGGTTCGCCGCCGCCAGCATCCCGAGATACACGTTCTCGCCCACCGGCTCGTCGTCGATGGGATTGTCCGCGTAGGGCTGAATGATCCCTTCTTCATGCTCGGGCTCCCCGCCGACCGGACGGTACCGGTCGTATCCGTCCCGGGTGTCCTCGCCGTTCAGATAGTCCCACATGGTCAGGAACATCACGACGAAGTTCCAGACGGCCTCGCCCCTCGTCATGAGGACGTTGTCCTTCCAGTAGCCGAACCGCTCGATCCGGTTGATGTACTCGTCGGCGATGTTGATCCCGCCGGTGAAGACCGTCTTTCCGTCGATGGCGCAGATCTTCCGGTGGTCCCGGTTGTTCTGACGGGAGGACAGGACCGGGATGAACCGGTGGAAGACCCGGCACTGGATGCCCTCCTTTTCCAGCCTGCGCGGGAAGAAACGGTCCACGGACTGGATGCTGCCGACGTCGTCGTAGATCAGCCGGACGTCCACGCCCGCTCTGACCTTGTCCAGCAGGATGCCGTGGATGCGGTCCCACATCTCTCCTTCCCCGACGATGAAATACTCGAGGAAGATATACCGCTCCGCCTTTTCCAGCTCCTCGCAGAAAGTCTCGTAGGCCGATTCGCCGGTGGGAAAATACCGGGTGTCGCAGGCGCGGCACGGCGGGCAGCCGGAGGCTTCGTTGATATACCGGATCTGTTTCAGGGTGTCCTGATCGCATCCGGCGAAGGGGCTGCCGTCGTCGAGGTCCGCTTCGATCTCCTCCTTGAGGGCCTCCCCCATGGCGAGCATCCGGACGGTGGAGCGCCGGGTGTGCCGGTTCCCGCAGAAGATCAGGTACACCGCCGCCCCGAAATACGGGAAGATGAGGACGAAGAGGGACCACGCGAGTTTGTAGGCCATGTTCCGCTTCGAGTTGATGATCGTCAGGACCACCACGACCGAAAGGACCAAGCCGATCAGGTTGTAATAGAAGAGATAGTCCCGGAGGCGGTAGGCGACCAGGAAAAGGATCACGAACTGGACCGCGATCAGAAGCCCGAACGTGAACAGACGGCTGAACAGAGCCTTGCGCAGTTTTCCCCGCATGCCGGCGACCTCCTTTCTCTTCGACAACTTTTCAAAATAATATTATACTCCCCTCTCCCCCGCTCTGTCAATCCCCCGCCCCGTTTCTCCCGCCGTCGGGGGAATCCCATGGCGACAAAAGCTCCCGCCCGGCCGGCTGACGCCGGTCGTCGGGAGCTTTTTGATTCTGCGGATAGTCCGTCTCAGGAAAACATGGACATCTGGTTCGTCTTGGACAGGGAGTCCAGCGCGCCGTTCTTCTCGAGGATCTCGAGGGTGCTCTTCGAGACCTTCGTCCTGGCCTTCAGATCCTCCACCGAGAAGACGTCCCCGCTCTCCATGGCGGTCATCAGGCTCTCCGCCACGGAGGTCCCGAGGCCCGGGAGCGAGGTGAACGGGAGACGGATCTTGCCGTTCTCGGGCAGGAACTTCGTCGCGTGGGACAGCCGGATGTCCACCGGCAGGAAGGTGAACCCCCGCTCGAAATACTCGTTGACCAGCATCAGGGCGCCGCTGAGGTCCGCCTCCGTGGCCGAGATCTCCTTCCCCCGGCGCTTTAGCTCCGCCAGCGTGTTCCGAACGCTCACGGGACCGCCCATGACGATCTCCCCGTCGAAGCCGTCCGGCGCCGCCGTGAAGAAGGCGGCGTAGAACTCCACCGGGTGATAGATCTTGTACCACATCAGCCGCAGGGCGTCGATGCAGTACGCCGCCGCATGGGCCTTCGGGAACATGTAGCGGATCTTCTGGAGGGAATCGACGTACCACTGGGGCACGCCGGCCGACCGCATCGTCTCCTGCATGTCCTTCGGGATGATCTGGCCCTTCTTGTTCTTGCGGACGAACTCCATGATCTTGAACGCCGCCGACTTCTCGATGTTGTACTTGTGGATCAGCGTCATCATGATGTCGTCGCGGCATCCGATCACTTCCGAGATTGTGCAAATCTTCTGGTCGATCAGCTCCTCCGCGTTGCCCAGCCAGCAGCCGGTCCCGTGGGTCAGTCCCTGGATCTGCAGGAGGTCGGCGAAGGTCTTCGGCTGCGCCTTGATCAGGACGCCCCGGATGAACTGGGTGCCCAGTTCCGGCATGCCGAGGGTGGAGGTCAGGCTGTCGATCTGCTCCGGCCGGACCCCGATGGGTCCCGTGGACGTGAAGGCCTCGTAGACCAGGGGGTCGGAGAGGGGCACGTCCGTGACGGGGATGCCGGTATATTCCTCGAGCCTCTTGTATTTCGTCGGGATATCGTGGCCGAGGATATCCAGTTTCAGGATCGTATCGTGCAGGTATTTGAATTCGAAATGGGTCGTGATGATGTCGGAGTTCGCGTCCTCGGCGGGATGCTGCACCGGGGAGAAATCGTAGATCTCGTACTCCCTCGGCACGATGATGACGCCGCCCGGGTGCTGGCCCGTGGTCCGCTTGATCCCGAGACATCCGTTGACCAGCCGGTCCGTCTCGGCGCGGTTGACCGAGATGCCCTTCTCCTCCAGGAACTTCGCGGTGAAGCCGTAGGCGGTCTTGTCCGCCAGGGTCCCGATGGTGCCCGCCTTGAAGGCCTTCCCCGCGCCGAAGAGGACCTCCGTGAACTTGTGCGCGGCCCCCTGCACGTCGCCCGAGAAGTTCAGGTCGATGTCCGGGGTCTTGTCGCCCTTGAAGCCGAGGAAGGTCTCGAAGGGGATGTCGTGTCCGTCCTGATCGCACCGGGTCCCGCATACGGGACAGGTCTTCGGCGGAAGATCGAAGCCGGAACCCACCGTTCCGCCTTCGAAGAACTCCGTCCATTTGCAGATGGGACAGCGGTAGTGGGGTGGCAGCGGATTGACCCGCGTGATGCCCGCCATGGTCGCGGCGAAGGAGGATCCGACGGATCCCCGGGAGCCGACCTGGTACCCCTTCTCCTCGCTGTTCTTCACCAGCTTCCGGGCGATCACATACATGATCGCGAAGCCGTTGTTGATGATCGAATCCAGTTCGCGCTGGAGACGGGAGGAGACGATCTCCGGGAGGGGATCGCCGTACATTTCTCTGGCCGTCGTCCAGCACCGCGTGGTCAGTTCCTCCTCAGCGCCTTCGATATAGGGCGGATAGTTGCCCTTCGGGATCGGCCGGACCTTGCCGATCCGGTCGGCGATCCCGTTCGGATTCGTGATGACGATCTCCCGGGCGACCTCTTCGCCCAGATAGGAGAACTCCTCCAGCATCTCCTCGGTGGTCCGGAAGTAGAGCTTCGTGATCTGGTCCGCGTCCCGGTAGCCGAGACCCGTCAGGATGATCCGGCGGTAGATCTCGTCCTCGGGATCCCTGTAGTGGGCGTCTCCGGTGGCGCAGACCGGCCGGCCCGCCTTTTTCCCGAGTTCCACGATCCGCCGGTTCAGGTCCCGCAGGCTCTCCTCGTCGGCGGCTCGTTTCTCGCGGATCAGGTATTCGTTGTTCGAGAGGGGCTGGACCTCCAGATAGTCGTAGAAGCGGGCCATCTCCACGAGCTCGTCCTCGGCCTTCCCTTCGAGGATCGCCGAGACGATCTCCCCCGCGGCGCAGGCGGATCCGATGAGGAGCCCCTCCCGCAGTTCCTCCAGCTTCGAGCGCGGGATCCGGGGATAGCGGCTGTAGTATTTGAGATAGGAATCGGAGACGAGCTTATACAGGTTCTTCAGGCCCGTCTGGTTCTGGGCCAGGATGATCATGTGATAGGGATGGAGCTTCAGGGGATCCGCCTTTTCCGCCATGACCAGATTCATCCGGCGGATGTTGTCGATCCCGTCCTCCTTCAGGCGCTCCACCATGCAGTGGAAGATCCGGGCCAGCATCTCCGCGTCGTCCGAGGCGCGGTGGTGGTTGAAGTCCCCGAGGCCGTAGTAGTCCGCCAGGGTGTCCAGCTTGTGGTTCTTCAGCCCGGGATTGAGGAAGCGCGACACCGCGACGGTGTCGAGGTACGGGTTCCCGAAGGGCAGCCCCGACTCCAGGGCGGCCTGGCGGATGAAGCCCGTGTCGAAGGCCGCGTTGTGGGCGACCAGCATGCGGTCCCCGGCAAAATCGAAGAACGCCTTCAGCACGTCGGAGACGGGAGGCGCCTCCCGGACCATCTCGTTCGTGATGCCGGTCAGCCTCGTGATCTCCTCCGGGATCGGGATTCCCGGATTGACCAGGGAGTTGAACGTTTCCCCGACCTCGCCTTTCTGGAAGCGGACCGCCCCGATCTCCGTGATCCGGTTGTCGGTGGCGGAAAGGCCGGTAGTCTCGATGTCGAAGACGACGAATTCGTCGTCGAAGGTCACGTCGTCCCCCAGGTGGGCGGCTCTCGCCTTGTCGTTGACGTAGTACGCCTCGATCCCGTAGATCACCTTGAAGTCCCGGCCTGCCTTCTCGAGGTCGTCGGCCGCCAGCATGGCCACCGGAAAACTCTGCAGGTCCCCGTGATCGGTGATGGCGACGGCCCGGTGTCCCCAGGCGGCGGCGGTCCTGACGATGTCGTCCGCCTTGTTGGTCGCGTCCATGGCGGACATCACGGTGTGCAGATGGAGCTCCACGCGTTTCTCGGGGGAGTTGTCCTCCCGGGTCCGCTTTGCGACCCGGAGGACGTCCGTATACTGCATATAGAGGTCGCTGTCGTAGCTGTCCGTGCGGATCCTGCCGCGGAAGGCGTAGCATTTGCCCTTTGAGAACAGGGCCTCCGTTTCGGCCGCCGCCTCCGCCGCCACCGTCACCTTCACATAGAGCGAGGCGTCCCGGTCCGTCACGGCGACGGTGAAGATCACCTTGTCGCCCCGTCTCGTCTCCCGCTGGGCGATGCTGAACACCTCGCCGAGGATCACCACATCCTTCGCGGTACTGCCGATGGTGCGGAGCGGCTTCACGTTCGCGATCTCGAACGCCTCGCCGAAGACGACTTCCGGCGCCGTGCAGTCGAATACGATGCGTCCGGACTGAAAGACGTTCGGCTCGATCTCCAGGGCCTCCCGGGAGCCCTCGAACAGGGACTCTACCCGCGGCAGCGCGGGCTCTTCGGGCTTTTCCGGTCCGGCCGCCTGGGCCTCCGCGGCTTCCCGGGCGATCTGTTCCTTTATGATCTGGTCGCTGGCCGAGTTCAGTTCGCTCAGCTGTCTGGCCAGAAAGGCGGCCTCCTCCTCCTCGCCGCGGTCGCTCTGGACGATGCTGACCGTGAAGGGGACGCCGAATTCGCTCATCAGGATCCCTTCGATGACCCGGCTCGTCCTGGCGAGGTCCAGGAACTCGATCCCGCCCGTCGCGAAGGGGATCTTGAACTTCAGATCCCGGTCGTTCATCTCCAGCTCGTACCGGTCGAAGAAGCCGTTGCAGACGACGCCGACCCGGCCGGCCTCGACGAGGACCTCCCCCAGATAGTCCAGGGTAAAGAGGGACGGATCGTAGTTCGGCAGGATCCGGACCTGCGAGAGGTCGTAGGCGGACCGGATCTCCTCCTCGAGGGCGTACAGATCCTTCTTGAAATACAGGCGAGGCAGCTCGCAGGAGATCTCGGCGATGCGCCGCTCCTTGTCGATCTTCAGTCTGCAGTTCGTCGCGCCAAAGAAGATCTCGCGTCTGGTGCCGCTGAGCTTCTCCGCGATCTTTTTGAATATATCCGGCAGAGTTCTGCCATTTTCTCCCGACATGTTTTCCTCCCGTGATGGTAGAACAACAGAAGAATGCGCGACGCGCCGGTCAGAACAGACCGATCACGTCCTTGACGGCGACCACGACCATCAGGATCAGCAGAAGGACCAGCCCCACCATGTGGATGATCCCCTCCACCTTGACGGGGACCGGTTTCCTGCGGATCATCTCGATGATCTGGAACACCAGCCTCCCTCCGTCCAGAGCCGGCAGAGGGAGCAGGTTCATGACCCCCAGGTTCATGCTGATCACCACCGTCAGGTAGACCAGATTGGTGAAGCCCGCCTGGGCCGCCTCGCCGATCGCCTTCGTCACGCCCACCGGTCCGGAGACGGCCTCCAGACCGTACCGGCCCCGCAGGAGCATGATCAGGGACTCCCAGATCATCTTGATGGTCGAAGTGGAGCGGAACCAGGCGTGTTTCAGGACGTTGCCGAGGGTCTTCGCCTCCGGGGTCACCCTGAAGTCGGCCACGCCGTAGCGGACCCCGGATTCCGTTTCGCTGCCGAAGAGAACGTCTTTGATCGTGACCTTCTCCCCGTTCCGGATCACCGTGATGTCCACGGGCTCGATGCCCTGCATCATGATCTCGTAGACGGTCTCGTTCGCCACGTGGACGCGGGTGCCGCCCACCGAGTAGAACTCGTCGCCGATCATGAGGCCGGCGGATTCGGAATAGCAGACGCCGTCCTCGTTATAATCGAAGGCGCCGATCACGTTGGAGGGCAGGACCTCGCTGGTCGAGACGAGGATCGTCATCAGCAGGACGCCCAGAAGGACGTTCATGGCGGCCCCCGCCGCCGTGATCAGGAAACGCTGCCAGACCGGTTTTCTGTGAAAGGCGTTTTCGTCCTCCGACTCGTCGTTCTCTCCCTCCATGGAGACGAAACCGCCGATGGGAAGGGCGCGGAGGGCGTAGGTGATGCCCGTTTTCTTCGATGTCCGCTTCAGGATCTTCGGCCCCATCCCGATGGAGAACTCATGGACCGTGACGTGGAAGAGTCGGGCGACGGTGAAGTGCCCGAATTCATGGATGAAGATCAGGACCCCGAAGATCAGGATCGCGTAGACGATGGACCAGGCGTTGATGGTGATCACTCTCTTTCCACAATCATTTTGCGCAGGAGGGCGCGGCTTTCCGCCTCCGCTTCCCGGATGGTCTCCAGGCCGCCTCCGTCAAAGACCGTTACGGCCGACATCGCTTCGCCCACGAGGGCGGCGATATCCGTGAAACCGATCCGGCCGCCGAGGAAGGCGCTCACCGCCTCCTCGTCCACGGCGATCAGCGACACGGGCGCGGTCCCGCCCCGGCGGATCGCGGCTCTCGCCGTGCCGATCAGGGGAAAGGCCTCGAGGTCGGGCAGATCGAAGGTCAGGCTCTTCAGCGCCGCCAGATCCAGCGCCGAGTCGACGGGCGCGCAGCGGGGCGCCGTGGCGGCGTACCGGATGCAGTCTTTCATATCGGGCCGTCCCATCTGGGCGAGAAGCGTGCCGTCCTTGAACTCCACCATGGAATGGATGACGCTCTGCCGGTGCACGACGACGTCCACCCGGGATTCCGGCACGCCGAACAGCCGCACGGCTTCGATGATCTCGAAGCCCTTGTTCATGAGCGTCGCGCTGTCCACGGTGATCTTGGAGCCCATCTTCCAGGTGGGATGACAAAGCGTGTCACGGACGGTGACGCGCTTCAGTTCTTCGATTCCGTAGCCAAAAAAAGGACCGCCGGACGCAGTCAGGATCAGGCGCCGCACGTCGTCCGTGCCTCTTCCCTCGAGGCAGCGGTATACCGCGCAGTGCTCGCTGTCGACGGGAAGCAGTTCCCCGCCGCTCTTCCCGATCTCCCGGAAGAGGAGGTCTCCCGCCGCGATGATGGCCTCCTTGTTGGCCATCCCGATCCGTTTGCCGGACCTGGCCGCGGCGAAGGCGAACTTCAGGCCCGCCAGGCCTCCGACGGAATGGAAGAGGATGTCGGACCCGACGGTCCGGACCGCCTCGTCGATCTCGTCCTCCCGGAAGAGGATCTCGGGGCCGTGAGGGCCGATCCTCTCCGCCAGTTCCCCGGCAGCCTTTTCATCCGCCACCGAGACGATCTTCGGAGAGAACGCCCGGATCTGGCGCTCCAGTTTCGGCAGATTCGTGCCGGCGGCCAGATAGTCGACCCCGATCCCCAGTTCGCCGAGCACCTCCAGGGTCTGCTCGCCCACGGAACCGGTGGAGCCGAGAACGGATGCCGTCCTGGCCGAAAAAGCCGGATTCGGATTCAAACTTATCATTTCAGTTCCCTAAATCAGTAAAAGATCGTGATACCGCTCGAAAGAAGGAGGAACATGCAGACCGCCGTCAGGAAATTGCTGTCGAAGCGGTCGACCACGCCGCCGTGGCCCGGAAACAGGTTGCCGTAGTCCTTGACCTGATAGCGCCGCTTGATGAGGGAGGCGATCAGGTCGCCGATCTGCTCGATCACGGAAATGCCCAGACCGACGAGGAGGACGGCCCACCAGCGGAAGCCGAGGGACGGATCGAAGCAGGCGCGCGCCAGATAGACGAGCCCGACGAAGGCCGCCGTGCCGAAGACGAGACCCGCCACGGACCCCTCCACCGTCTTGTTGGGCGAGATCTGGGGGATCAGCTTGTGCCGGCCGAACTTGCTTCCCACGAGGTAGGCGAACATGTCGCTGATCCAGGGCACGAGGAAGACGCAGAGATACAGCCAGTTGTTCTGCTGCCGGATCCAGACGATCGCCGCGAAGGCGAAGGCCACGTAGAAGGCTCCGACGGCGCCCGAGGCGACCACGTCATACAGAAGCTTCCCGCGGCACAGCACCGCCGCCGTCAGAAGCAGGACGAGGTAGACGAGGAAAGAGATGAGAGAGAGCGCCGGGAACCGCTCCAGCGCCAGATACGGCAGGAGCGGCAGCAGGACCGCCAGTGCGAAGGACGGCAGCATGATCGGCCATTTCATGGCTCCGACGCACTTGAGCATCTCATAGACCCCGATCAGGGAAAAGAGCGCAATCACGATCGGAAAGACGATGGTGCCGGAAAAATAGGCGACGACGCCGAAGACGATCAGGCCCACGACGGTCGTGATGGTACGTTTCAGCATAACGGTTCCTCCCGGTTTAGTCGTTTTGATCAAGTCCACCCCAGCGGCGGGAGCGGCCGGCGAATTCCCGGACCGCTTCGTCCACGTCTCCGGGCGTGAAGTCCGGCCAGAGCTTGTCTGAAAAGATGAACTCGGAATAGGCGCTCTGCCACAGAAGGAAGTTGGAGATGCGCTTTTCGCAGCCGGTCCGGACGATCAGATCCGGATCGGGACACCCGGCCGTGTAGAGGCTCGAGGAGAGGTCCTCCTCGGTCACGTTCTCCTTCCCCGAGCGGATCAGTTCGTTCACCGCATGAAGGATCTCGGCGCGGCCGCCGTAGTTGAGCGCGACGTTGAGCCGGAAGGGCCGGCCGGCGGTCCGCTCCTCCAGATCCCTCGTCCGGCGGCCGATCTCGGCCGTCAGCGCGGCCGGTTCGCCGATAAAGCGGAATTCGATGTCCTGTTCCTTCTCCGCGATCTTGAAATACCGCATGAGGAGGCGAAAGATCGCGTTGACCTCGGCCTTCGGCCGCTTGATGTTCTCCGTGGAAAAGGCGTAGACCGTGCAGCACCGGATCCCGATCGACTTGCAGTAGGTCACGACCGTCCGGAACACTTCCGCCCCGGCCGGATGCCCGGCCTCGCGGATCAGCCCGCGCTGTTTCGCCCAGCGGCCGTTCCCGTCCATGATGAAGGCGATGTGCCTGAGCCGGGACGCCTTCACGATCTCCGGGATCGTCATCGAATCGAACTGTTCCATCGCTTTCCCTTCCAGTAATGAATAAAAACGAGCCCGGAGACAGGCGGCACGCCGTCGGTCACCGGGCGTCTGATCGCGTCGTCAGATCTCCATGATCTCTTTTTCTTTGGCTTCGGTGATTTGGTCGATCTCTTTGATGTACTTGTCCGTGAGATCCTGGACGGCCTTGTCGGAGCTCTTCTGCTCGTCCTCCGTCATCTCACTGTTCTTCTTCATGGTCTTGCTCTTCTCGTTGGCGTCCCGACGGATGTTTCGGATGGCCACCTTGGCTTCTTCGCTCATCTTGTTGATGTTCTTCATGATCTCTTTCCTGCGCTCTTCCGTCAGCTGCGGGAAGACCATGCGGATCATCTTGCCGTCGTTCATCGGCGTGATCCCGATGTCGGAGGCGAGGATCGCCTTTTCGATGGCTTTGAGCGTGGAGCCGTCCCAGGGCTGGATGACCAGGGTCTTCGGGTCCGTCACCCGCACTTCCGCCATCTGCGTGATGGCGGTGGGAACGCCGTAGTAGTCGACGTTCACCATGGAGATGACCGCCGTATTGGCGCGTCCCGCGCGGATGATCGCGAGATTCCCCTTGTAGATCTCGATGCTGGTCTTCATCTTGTTTTCAAATTCTTTCGTATCGAGTTTCATATACAGTCCCCCTCATCATTTATTCTCATTCATTCGGTCGGCCGCTCACGCGTGAAATTCCGCTTCCCGCGCGGCGTCGTGCGTCACGAGCGTTCCGAGCTCCTCGCCCAGCGCCACCCGCCGGATGTTCTCCGGATCGGACAGCGCGAAAACGTACATGTCGATCCCCTGGTCCCGGGCGATCGCGGAAGCGGACAGATCCGTCGCCTTGAGCTCCCGCCGGATGCATTCGTCGTAGGAGATGACCTTATAGCGCCGGATCGAAGGATCGATGAATCCCTTCTCCTTCTTTCTCGGATCCCGCTCGTAGATCCCGTCGATGTTCTTCGCCATCAGGATGATGTCGGCGCCCGTTTCCAGCGCCCGCACCACGACGGTCGTGTCGGTGGTCAGGTACGGGGTGCCGAGGCCGCCGCCGAAGATCGTCACGCCGCCCTTGTCCTGGAACTCGACGGCGCGGCGGAAGTCATATATCTGGGTGAACCCGTTCATCACCACCGGCGTCATCACGACGGCCGGCGTGCCCTGCTTTTCGATCGCGTCCTCCAGCCGGAGACAGTTGATCACGGTGCTCAGCATCCCCATCTGGTCCGCTCTGGCGCGGGTGACGTCCTTTCCGTAGGCGCCTCGCCAGATGTTGCCGCCGCCGATCACGACGCCGATCCGCACCCCGCGCTCAACGAGGTCGTGCAGGATCCCGGCGATCCGGTCGATCAGCCCGGCGTCGAAAAGCTCCGTTTCGCGGCCGGACTCGTCCTTCTTCGAAACCGCCTCTCCGGACAGCTTCAGAAGAATGCGGCGATAAGGCAGTTCCCCTTCAGACATACGATCTCCTCCGATCAAATCCATTCTGATTTATTGTACTCTATTCTGCCG
>JAEEGL012194979.1_pt1 | contig 12828 bp, 15 predicted proteins | sample 9134231 | NCBI WGS metagenome assembly JAEEGL01 (sample SAMN16246548, study PRJNA631951) | gut metagenome | biome: gut microbiome; feature: rumen; material: fiber-attached | host: Bos | place: Iran: Karaj | collected 2018-10
CACAGGTATTGAGGCGCTCGAAGAAATGGCGCAGGATGAGATCACAGAGGTTCGCTGCCATTTTTGTCCGTCTGTTTATAAGTTTACTTCGAAACAGATCAGAGATCTGATAAAAAAAACAAAATAAAGCCCGAAATAAAACGAAAAAGCTCTTCATTGCGAAGAGCTTTTTTGTTTAACAGGAAACATCTCGTTTCCTGTTAAGCAAAAAGATTGTAACGCCCGCAGATTTTGCCTTTCGGGCAAAGGCGATGGCGGAATCGAAAGCGAAGATTCTGCACTGCAAGGCGCTGCGGCACAGCCGCTTTCTTATTTGCGAATCAGCAATACAACGTATCTTGCGTGTCGATTGTTGTTTTTTTGTGCTACATCGGCTGCCGCCCGGAGTACGCCGCCTGAAACGGGGACTACGGATAACTGTTCGAGATCAAGGATCTCATCGGCTGCAGAAGATGCATCGATACTCGGAACGTGAATGAACGTATCCGCATAGGAAGAAACGGATTCCGTTCGTGCGTCTCCAACAGAAACAGAAATAATGCGGATATCCTTCCGATAGGCTTTTAACAGCTTTGCAATATTGTCAAACGCAGGGAAATCGGAAGACGCAAAAAAATAATTGATTTTTCCGTAGCAGTCTCTGAGCACGGAAGCGCCGATTGCAAAGCCGTCGGCGGAAGCGTCGGCGCTGATGATTTTCGCATCCAATTCTCCGGCGATTTTATAGCGCTTTTTATAGTTTAGAAGCCGCATCATCGTCGTTTGGGGCGTCAGCGCGTCGGCGGAGTCAGCAAGCCGGAAATTCGGGTCGAGGCCGAGATCAAAATAGAAGCCGTCCATTCAGGAATCCACCTCCGGATCCAAAGAAAAAGCTGCTTTGCTGTATTCCGGAAGCGGCGGATGCGGAGCAGAAGGAACACGTTTCATGGGATCGTAAACAAATTTTCTGCAGGATCCGTCAGGCGTGGTTAACCCCTTCTTTTCACAGAGCGCCGTTTTGTTGTCTTTTGTTTTAATACATCTGGCGCAATATGCGCATTTCGGTTCAATTTCGCTGCCGAAAACTTTTTTTGCCATTTGGATCGTTTCCGCAATTTACAGGAAATCCCGCGTTGCAGATTCCTTTCATTTTTTTTCATATTATCATATTTTTTTCTTATAATCAAGTGGATGAACGAAGTTTTTTGCAGATTGCGTCTTCATGACAGAAAGCATAAAAACAACACAGAAAAAAATGAAAACGGAGGTGCCTGAAATCGAAACGGACACAGGCTGCAGAAGAACACGCGATGAAGCTGAAGTCAGCATGGAAACTGGAATGATTCGCAGTATCAAAGCTGTTAGAATATAGGATATTCCACCTGATAACAACCTGTAAAGAAAATAAGTTGTCGGCCGGATGCAAAGCTTTTTCAGATCCGGCAGCAGTTGGAGGAATATGCATATTCCAGAGAACCCCATGCAAAAAGCGCAAAGGGGCAAATTATTCACCGAAGCGCAATAGGTAACGGCATTTGTAACTTCGGCAAGTAAATTGATAATTTTGTAAAATGATAAATCCTGTAACAGTGCAGTGAAAGAAGAAAAGAGAACGATCCAGGCACATATGGATGCAATGCTTGAAACTGCAGTGTGAACTGCATTCACAAAAGCATCCGACAAGGGAATGGCTTTGCATTGGTTCTGCTCTGATTGTTTGTGTGATATTTTTTGTTTTCGTAACGTCAGACTTAAAAGTAAATTGGAAATTGATACTGCAGAATACAATATGAATCCGAGTATTGTCGATCCGAAATAAATTCTTCCCGTAACGAATACGGAGAATACGATCCCCGGATTTATATTTATAAGCGCAGATTTTTGAGCGCTGTAAAGATCGAGCCGATTATCATTATAAAGTGAAACTGCTGTTTTTACTCCCACGGGGTATCCGTTGAGTGCGCCGAAGATAAATACGGGAGCGGCAGACGAAGGCAAACCCGATACTCGTTTCATGGGGAAGAAAAGAATGCGATTCACTGCATCCGGGTATTGCAGCAAAGAAAGAAAGGATGAAAGCGCCAGCATGGGAAAGAGGGACGGAACGACTGTATGCATACAAAGCTCGATTCCGTTTCGAGCGCCTTGCGTCACCGCTTTGTTGTTTTTCAATATGATTACAGAACACAATATGGCGGTGCATAACTCAATAAATTGTACTGTTTTCTTTCTCTTTACGTTCATATTGAATTATATTGTAAAACGTTATAAAGTATGCGGAAACGGCATATGATTTTATGAATTACAGCGGGAGGTTATCCGATGATCTTAAAGAAAAATAAGGTGCGGCGGTTTACGGATCGGTTCGGAAGAAAGCTTGAAATAGATACGTTTGAAAGCTTTTTGATGCAAATGAATTCTTCGGGGGAATTGACGTTTAAGGGTTGTACGGACATTCTTGAATGTGCGCCATCCGATATAACTTTAAACTGCAGTTATGGGATCGTTAAAATCATCGGCTTGCAGTTGATGGTTCCAAAATATTCTTCCGATGAAACTACCGTTTCCGGTAAAATTACGGAACTGCATTTTATTTGGAGGGATTGAGCATTGTTCGAACGCTTATTGCATTTTGTAGAGGGAGAAGTTCGTTTTATTGCCAAAGATGGGTTTACAGCAGCATTTATGACTGCTTGCAAAAATGAGGAAACGGTTTTAAGAAATGTTTCCGTAACGGAAGAAGGAATTGCGGCGAGTGTCTGTTGGCGGGATTATAAGCGTGTGATCCGTGCTGCGCAAAACAGCGGTATGCTTCTTGTGGTTTCGGAGCAAACGGGGATTCCGATTATCCTGAATAAATACAGGAAACGCGTGGGAATCCCCGTTGGAGCGCTGCTCTTTTCGGTAATACTGTTGTTTTTGTCTTCCATGCTCTGGAGTATAGAAATTACAGGTTTGGAAACGATTAACGAAAACAGTTTCCGTGAATACCTGGAACAGATCAATGTAAAACAAGGCGTATCTTTGGGAAATATAAACTGTAACGAGATCGAAGCCTTTGCCGAGGGGTATGGCGAGAGCATCCTTCGCACAACAGTCAATTTAGTGGGTTGTAAGCTTTACGTAAACGTTGAAGAGCGGGAAGTTATAAGGGAAAAGGACGGATATATACGGTACGGTGATATTATTGCGGCAAAAGACGGCGAAATATTAAAGGCGGACGTTTTTTCCGGAGATTCGAATGTGCGTGTCGGCGACGCCGTCTTAAAAGGAGATCTGTTGGTAAGCGGCGCGCAAAATACGCCGGGCGGGAAAACGATGTTTGTGGAAGCAAAAGCAATGATCCTTGCAAGAACGCAAACGTCGATCACATGTCAAACGGGAAAGAACATAAAGGTGCATAGAATCGGAGCTGCAAAGAATCGCTATGCAATCCGTATGTTCGGCGTCACGTTTCCGAATCCAAAAAACAGAATCGCAAGCACTTCATACATGAGCGCCGAAACCGGTGTGTTTCCGTTTGCTTTGGTCAGAATCCGCAATAAAGAATTATATGAGGATCGAGTTTCTCTGAATGATCAGAAGTCGTTTTTGATCGCATTAACCGATCTTGCGGCCGCTTCCGTTGATCTGCTGAAAAACGTTGAAGTCTGCGATTGCCGGATTTGTGTACAGAAGGCCTCCCAGGTCAGTGTGGAAGCACAGTTTGTTTGCAAAGAGGATATTGCAAAACAGGTGTTGTATGAAACACAAGATTAATAATAATTAATTAATATAAATTGACATAAAGGCTATGATATGATAAAATAACCAAGGTGATTTTTTTGAGAGTCAGAAAACTGATTTCCGGTGATAAGAACATTGTAGGCGAACTGCTTTTGCAAAGGCGCAGAGAATTAGGGCTGAAGCAAAAGGATCTGCTTACAAAGCTGCAGCTGAAGGGAATCGAAATGAGCTCGTCGTCTCTTTCTAAAATTGAGGGACGTCAGCGTAACGTAAGAGATTTTGAATTGGCTGCATTTTGCGAAATACTGAATCTTGACGCCTCGGAGCTTCTGGGGCTTAAATGATTATTGGGGGACTGTAGATGCGATTGGAAGATAAACTGACCGCGCTCAGAAAGCAAGCGGGATATACGCAGCAGGAGATTGCCGAGCTGATCGGCGTGGAACGTTCCTCCTATGCCGGTTATGAAACAGGAAAAGCCGCAATCCCGATTCGAAAGATACAGTTGCTTTCCGTGATTTATAACGTTGATCTCAATGCGTTCAGCACTTCCGACGTATTGCCGTTGCGATCGCCGGATCCGATACGGGATGAGAAGGAAGAAGACAAAAACGATAACCGGCTTACAAAAGACGAAAGGATGCTGCTCGCAAAAATACGGATTATACGGGCGCAGGGCCGATCAAAGGAGTTGACCGATCTGCTTGAGAAAATGGCGGATCCAGAAGAATGATGACGGCGGAGAATTCAATACAGGAGCTTGCTGTTGTGGGCGGAGGCGCTTCCGGCGCATTTGCCGCGCTCGCAGCGGCGCAAACGGCAGAGAAGAAAAAAATAAAGGTTCATATCCGTATTTATGAAGCTGCCGACAGAGTTCTGAAAAAAATCCTTATTACGGGAAACGGGCGATGCAATTTATCCAACACCGACATGACTGCCGCGCATTACTTCGGCGCTGTAGACCTGTTTTCGAAGGTATACGCTCTTTTTGACCGAGAGGCCGCGCTTGCTTTTTTTGATTCGCTCGGTCTTGCCACGGTTTCAGATCCCTCCGGCAGGATTTACCCTATGAGTATGAAAGCCGCTTCCGTCGTAGACGTCCTTTTGCGAGGCTTTGAAAAATACGGGATCGAAATTCTTACGGATACAAAAATCACGTCGCTGAAAAAAGCGAAATACGGATTTCTGCTGAACAATTCTTTTTATGCTGATAAGATCATCCTTTCCGCCGGGGGGAAAGTCGGCGCAACAGGTAAACAATCGGACAGCGTTTACGGTATTGTTCACTCGCTTGGTGTTAAATGCTCTGCTTTACAACCCGTATTGACTGCTTTTGTTGTTTCTGATTTTACGAAAAGCCTGAAGGGGATCCGCTCTGCAGGCAATCTCACACTTATATCTGATCGTGATAGGATCGCAAGCAAGTGCGGTGAGATCCAATATACGGAATACGGTATATCGGGGATCCCTGCCATGCAATTATCTTCTTATGCGGCAAGATCGCATGGAAACCAATTGTTTATAATGGCCGACAGCCTTCCGGAAATCAAAGAAGAAGCGTTCATCCGTAGGATCAATTATATGATCGAAACCGATCCGCAAATGCCGGTACAGCTTTTTCTTGCGGGATTGCTTCCGAAGCCCCTCGGCGTTTATCTTCTGAAGGAGTCCGGCGTATCTCCCGAGTTTCGCCTGAAAAATCTTACGGACAAGCATATTTCGAGCCTGTTGGAAAACTGCAAAAGAAAAAAATATGCCGTAAAAAGCGTGCGTGGCTTTGAAAATGCACAGGCCACCGGCGGCGGCATCGCCGGTGCAGAAATCAGCGAAAACCTGGAATTGAAAAAGTGCAGGGGCATTTATGTTTGCGGGGAGCTGATCGACTTGGATGGCGACTGCGGCGGCTATAATCTGCAATGGGCTTGGTCTTCCGGCGCGGTTGCGGGAATCAACAGTATTATGGAGATGCAATAAGTGCTTCGAATCAATGAAATATCCTTGAAGCTCGGCGCTTCACATGAAGATATAAAACAGGAAGCCGCAAAGGTGCTCGGGATCTCTGTTTCACATATATCGGAATTTGAAATCGTAAGGGAATCAATCGATTCCCGGCATAAGTACGATATAAAAATGATTTACTCGGTAAACGTGGAAACAGATCTAAATGAAACCGAGGTTGCCGCCCGTTTTTTGCCGAGTAAAGTATTCACAACAAAAAAATACGAATATCATTTTTCTGTAAATCACAGGACTTCCACCCTTCGACCGGTGATTATCGGTTTCGGTCCGGCGGGTATGTTTGCGGCGTATATTCTCGCACAGGCCGGGTTGAGTCCGTTGGTGCTGGAGCGGGGGAGCGACGTTGATACACGCACCGAAGAAGTACACGGCTTCTGGACGGACAAGCGCTTGAATACGGATTCCAACGTGCAGTTCGGTGAAGGCGGCGCAGGAACCTTTTCGGACGGAAAACTTACGACCGGAATTAAAGACGAGCGCTGCCGTTACGTTCTTTCCAGCTTTGTTAAGTTCGGCGCGCCGGAACAGATCCTGTATTCCTCTCATCCCCATATCGGCACCGATCGGCTGCGTCCGTTGGTAAAGAATATGCGGAATGAAATCATCCGTCTGGGAGGGGAAGTCCGCTTCGGCTGCAGATTGACCGGCCTGTACATCGCCAACGGTTATATTCAGGGCATTTGTTACACGGATCGTTCGGGAGCGCAAACCGATCTTGAAACAGATACGCTTCTTTTGTGTATCGGTCATTCTGCCCGTGATACTGTTGAAATGCTTCGAAACGCCGGGATCCATATGGAAAAGAAAGCGTTTTCCGTGGGAGTTCGTATTGAGCACCCGCAGGAGCTGATCAACAAAGCCATGTTCGGCAGCTTCTGGAACGATCCGCGTCTCGGCGCGGCCAATTATAAATTTGCCAATCACCCGCCGCACGGCAGAGGCGGATATACGTTTTGTATGTGCCCGGGCGGCACCGTCGTTTGCGCGTCGTCCGAAAAAGAGATGGTCGTAGTCAACGGCATGAGTGAATATGCTAGAGACCGCGAAAATGCAAATTCAGCAATTCTTGTCGGTATAGAGCCTGAGCATATACCGGATAACGATCCGCTTGCCGGATTGCGGCTGCAGCGGGAGATAGAAACAAAAGCCTTTCTTGCCGGCGGACGTTCCTATGCCGCTCCTGCGCAAAGGGTTGGCGACTTTATGAACGGGTCGCCCACGAGTGCGTTCGGCTGCGTGAGGCCGAGCTGTACAACGGGCGTTGTGCCCGGAGATATCAGACGGGTTCTTCCAGATGTGATCACACATGAAATTGCGCTGGCAATCGACGCGTTCGATAAGAAAATGCCGGGCTTCAGAATGCCGGATGCGGTTCTTACCGCACCCGAGAGCAGAAGCTCTTCGCCGGTAAGGATCGTGCGTGATGAATGCCGTCAGGCAAATATTAAAGGGATCTATCCCTGCGGCGAAGGCGCCGGTTACGCCGGCGGTATCGTATCGGCAGCAGTTGACGGAATCCGCAGCGCGGAGGCCGTGCTTGCCGATGAACCCGATGATTATTGATACAGGAGTATATTATGATTTTATCTTCTCAAACAGATTTAACAGCAAAAGCATTCGGTATAGAAAAAGCTGTTGCTCTCATTGCCGAGGCAGGGTTTGATGCCATAGATTTATCCATGTTTGAAGACGAATCCACCGCATGGATCCACGAACCCGGTTATGAAAAGCAGGTTGAAGAGCTTTTGAAAATCGCCACAGACTACGGCGTATATTTCAATCAGGCACACGCGCCCTTTCCTTCTTACAGAGTCGACGATGATGAATACAACAAAAAAATCCGTCCGATGCTCATAAGATCGATCGAGGTCGCAGGCCTGGCAGGCGTTAAAAATATTGTAGTACATCCTGTTTTTTTTCCTGAGAATAAAAAAGAAAGAAATATGAAGCTTTACAATGAATTGCTGCCATACGCGAAAAAAGCCGGTGTGATAATTGCGCTTGAAAACATGTGGGGCAGAGATCCCAGAATGAAAACGATCATACCTAACGTATGCTCCACAGCCTCGGAACTTGCGGAATACGTTGATTCGTTGGATCCGGATTGGTTTACGGTTTGTCTGGATATCGGGCATATCGGGCTGATCCGTGAATATGAAGCGCCGTTCATACGTGCGCTTGGGCCTGAAAGGCTTACCTGTGTGCATATTCACGACAATAACTATCTCGATGATCAGCATACAAGCCCCTTTATTGGCAAATTGCCTTGGAATGATATAACGAAGGCGTTTGCAGACATCGGTTACAAAGGCGATCTTACGCTGGAAGCGGATAATTTTTTGAAGCGTATGCCGAAAAGGATGTATCCTGCGGGGCTGAAGTTCATGGAGTGCGCAGGCAGAGAGTTGATCCGTATGATTGAGGAGGCGAAAGCATGAAAACGTTGGGACTGGTAGTTCCTTGTTATAATGAACAGGACGTATTGGAATTGTTTTATAACGAAACAATAAAAGTGATCGGCAGTTTATCGAACCGTTACAGCTGTGAGATCGTATTCGTTGACGACGGCAGCACCGATAATACGCTGTCGATTATGAAAACGCTTGCCATGAAGGATCCTGCCGTACGGTATATCTCTTTTTCCCGTAATTTCGGCAAAGAGGCAGCGATGCTTGCGGGAATGAAATATACGGTTCGTTTTGATTACACCGCCATTCTGGACGCCGATCTTCAGCATTCCCCCGATCTGATCCCGGAAATGCTTCGGTGTATTGAAGAAGAAGGGTATGACGTTGCCGCCGCAAAGCGTGTGGACAGGACAGGCGCTGCGCTTACCGGAAAGCTTTCGGACTTATTCTATAAAGTGATCAACGCCGTAAGCGATACAAAAATCAACAGTTCGGCGCAGGATTTCCGCGTGATGAAAAAGAACGTGGTGGAAGCCGTTCTTTCCATGCCGGAAAGCAATCGGTTCTCAAAGGGCATTTTTGCGTGGGTAGGATTCAACGTGAAATGGATCGAGCATGAGGACCGTGAACGCGCTGCGGGGCAAACGAAATGGTCGGTAACAAAGCTGTTCCGCTATGCGCTCGACGGTATTCTGGGCTTTACAAGCATGCCCTTGAAGATCAGCTATTTCTGCGGCGCTGTATTCCTTTTGATTTCTTTCGTCTCTTTGGTATATGCAATCGTGCGTAATATTGCCGATCCGCTGTATACTTCGGCTGTGCCGCTGATTCTTGCAGGAATGTTCTTTATCGGCGCGGTCATTCTTTTCGTTCTCGGTATTATGGGTGCATATTTATCTCGTATATATACGGAGGCAAAAGGTCGCCCGGCGTATATTATTTCTCAAACAAATACAAGACAAAACTACCTGGAAGGAGAATAAAAATGGTTGTTACAAAAGAAACTCTGATCGGTGAGATCCTGGATGCGGATATGGAGGTTGCCCCCTTCTTTCTGAACATGGGCATGCATTGCCTCGGTTGTCCTGCGTCAAGAATGGAAAGCATTGAAGAAGCCTGCATGGTTCACGGCGTGGATCCCGACGATCTCGTTGACGAGCTCAACGCATACTTTGAATCCAACGGATGATCCAATTAAGTTCCAGACTGCTCGCCGCGGCTTCTATGGTCCGCGGCGGCGGTGTTTTGGCGGATATCGGTACGGATCATGCTTATCTTCCGGTGTTTCTGCTGCAAAATAATAATGTTCCGAAAGTAATCGCTTCCGATATCGGCTCGGGGCCTTTGAATAACGCGCGGAAAACCGTTGCCGCCTATGGGCTCTCCGACCGGATCGAGCTGAGGCTTTCGGACGGCTTGAACGCTTATTCTCCCGATGAGGTTACCGAAATCGTGATCTGCGGCATGGGCGGAAATCTGATCGAAGAGATTCTTACGGCCGCGCCGTGGATCAGAAACGATCGGATGCACCTCGTGCTCCAGCCGATGACTCACACGGAAGACGTGCGCAGATATCTATGCAGTCACGGTTTCAGAATAGAGCGTGAAACCTTTACCGAGGATACCGGGCGGTATTACCTGAGCATATCCGCTTTGTGGGAGGATTTACAGAACACATGCTGCGAGGGATATTACTACTTCGGTAGTTTACTGCACCAGCCCGGAAACGCGCAGAAAATCGTAAAGAAACAGCTCGGCCGTGTAAAAACAAGATTAAACGCCTTGAAAGCTGCCGACAGAAATCCCGATGAACAAGCCATATTGGCCGATGTGCTTGCGTATTACGAAAAGGAGACGTCAAAATGAACGTGGGAGATGTATTTTCTTTTATCGACGGATTTGCGCCGTTTTGTTCACAGTCTTCATGGGATAACAGCGGTATACTGCTCGGTGCAGAGGATGCGGAAGTAAATAAAATACTTGTTTGTCTCGATCTAACCGTTGAAACAGCGAAATTCGCGGCTGCCGAGGCGTGCAATCTGATCGTATCCCATCATCCTGTGATTTTTCGAGCGGTCAAATCGATTCCGGAATCCTCCATTCTGCGGCCTTTGATCAAAAATGATATCAGCGTAATCAGCGCGCACACCAATCTGGATAAATGTGTTGGCGGTGTAAACGACACGCTTTGCAGTTTGCTTTTTCATGATTATGAAAAAATCGGGGATGATCTCGCAGACGGATTCCTGAACGTCGGCAGATTTGACGGGGCCTTATATCCAAAAGAAGTTGCATGTATTTTAAAAGAACGTCTCGGAGGTCCTGTAAGATATGCAGACGGCGATCAAAAAGTGACTCGTGCGGCAGTTTGCGCGGGTTCCGGCGGTGAATTCTATAAAGAAGCCGCCGCGCTCGGATGCAACGCCTTGATCACCGGGGATGCGGATCATCATGATTTTCTGGACGCCGCCGCGCTCGGCATCTCCCTCTTTGCGGCGGGGCATTATGAAACGGAATACCCGATCGTGGACGTTCTCGCCGAAAAGCTGTCGGTTCGGTTTCCTGAATCGAATATATTGAAATATCCCCGAATGCAAACGATCAATACCCTGTAAGAATTCTGAATTATGGCTGTAGACGGTTTATTCCTTCATATGATAAAAAAAGAGCTTGCCGCGTTTGCGGTTGGCTCTAAAATCGATAAAATCTATCTTCCCACGAAATACGAGCTTGTGCTCGGTCTGCGTTCCCGTACGGGCGCCAAGAAGCTTTTTATTTCTGTGGGCGGAAACGCCCCTCGTTTGAATTTCACGGAGCACGTTCCTGAAAATCCGTCCAAGCCCCCCATGATCTGTATGCTATTCCGTAAACTCCTTACGGGGGCGGTCATCGAGCAGATCAGGCAGCAGGGGTCCGACCGAATCCTGTTTATGGATCTGCGCGGTTCCAATGAAATCGGCGACCGCGCGAAGTATACCCTTGTGATCGAGATCATGGCGCAGTATTCCAATTGTATTCTGCTGGATGAAAACGGCATGATCATTGATTCTTTGAAAAGGGTGGATCTTACAAAATCCTCATACCGAGAAGTTCTTCCGCAGCGCAATTACGTTTTACCGCCTTCGCAGGATAAGATCGACCTGCAGACGCAGCCGGTTGTAGAAGCAATATCCCGCATTCGCTCGTTTCCGGAGAAAATGCTTTCCGGCGCCGTACTGAACGCAATTTCGGGTTTTTCTCCCACACTTTCAAAAGAGTTTGCCTACCGGGTGTGTCTTGGCGATACGCAAGTGAAGGAGCTTACACAGCCGCAGTGGCAGCGTCTGGAAAAAGAGTTTTCTGAATTACAAGAATTGCTTGTGTCCGGTATTGCAAAACCGTGTTACCTTACAGATCAGAACGGGGAGCTTCTTGACTTCTCCTTTTTGCCGCTTACGTATATGGCGAACGACGCAAAAATGAACCGCTGCGAATCTCTCTCGGCTCTTTTGGATCTGTTTTATACGGAGCGGGAAAAAAAGCAGCGAGCACGTACCCAGGCGGAAGATCTGTTCCGGCTGGTGCACTCTCTGATCGAACGTACGATCAAAAAAATCAACGTTAGGCGCGCGGAGTTTCCTGATGAAGCAGAAATTGAAGATAAACGAGTTTGCGCGGAACTCATAAACGTTAATATCGCTTTTTTGCCGAAGGGTGTTGACGTTTATGAAATACCGAATTATTACGACGAAAACAGAATCAAAAGAATTAAGGCGTATCCCGAACTTTCTCCCCAGAGAAACGCGCAAAAGTACTATAAAGATTATAAAAAAGCTCAAACCGCAAAAAAAGTTCTTGCCGAACAAATCGAAAATGCTATGGCTGAGCTGGAATATCTGCAAAGCGTACAGGACGAACTCAGCCGTGCGGAATCGTTTGCCGAACTCAGTGAGATCCGGGAAGAACTGCGTCAGACGGGATTTTTGAAAACAACGCAGCAGAGCAAAAAGAATAAGCAAGTATCACTGCCGCCTTTATCTTTTTGTACCCCGGATGGTTTTCGGGTGCTCGTGGGAAGAAACAATCTGCAAAACGATAAGCTGAGTTTGAAGACCGCCCGAAAAACGGATTTATGGTTTCACGTACAGAAGGCGCCGGGCTCACACGTGATTCTTTGCTTGGACGGCGCCGAACCTACGGAGTCCGCCTGCGAATATGCGGCAGGCCTCGCCGTATGGTTTTCTTCCGTAAGGGAGAGAGGGAAAGCGGAGGTTGACTTTACGCAGGTCAAAAACCTGAAAAAACCGCCCGCAGCCGCCCCGGGATTTGTGATCTATCATATTTATAAAACAATTTACGCGCAGGCAATCAAGCCGACAGAACAAAAGAAGGAGCAATAACTATGGATCTCAATGAACAACTGATCAACGGAAATACTTCACTCGGGATTGAATTCGGTTCCACAAGAATCAAAGCTGTTTTGCTTTCCGACGACGGTATTCTGCTCGGCGCCGGGAATTTCGATTGGGGAAACGAACTCGTTGACGGAATATGGACGTATCCGCTGAATAAAGTCATTTTCGGCATGCAGACAGCATACCGCGCGCTGAAAGAGGACGTAAAAGCGAAATACGGCGTTGTGTTGACGCGCATCGGCAGCATCGGCATTTCCGCGATGATGCACGGGTATCTTGCCTTTGACGATCATAATACTCTA
>JAEEGL014052073.1_pt1 | contig 12828 bp, 5 predicted proteins | sample 9134231 | NCBI WGS metagenome assembly JAEEGL01 (sample SAMN16246548, study PRJNA631951) | gut metagenome | biome: gut microbiome; feature: rumen; material: fiber-attached | host: Bos | place: Iran: Karaj | collected 2018-10
AATTAGAATTATTATCTTCAATACTATAAATATTAACATTTTTAGTTATAAAAGTTTTTTGACATTGAGGACAATACCAATTAAATTTATTTAAAGTACTTATAGATTTACATAAAGAACAAACTACAATCCCTTTACCTGAAATAGTTCCATAATATAAAACACCATTACATTTCCCATTTAATTTATGATAAAATGTAGTATTTTCAATTTCTTTTTTATTTAAACATCCACAAGGTACTTCTTTTGGTTTAGTAATTTTTCTATTTAATTTTGCATTTCTAATACCTAATTTAACTAATTTATATTCTAAAGGATTATAAATTTTAGCATAAGATTTAAATTCTTTATGACATATAATACAAGTCCAAATAACATCTAAAGGACTTATTAAAAGTTTACATTTTTTACAAAATAAATTTGAATTTTTTATCCAAAATTTATCACCACATTTAATACAACTCATTTGTTCATTAATTAAAGCATTACAATGGTATTTTTCCCAAGTAGCAGGAGGTAAAATTTTATCACCAACTGGTATAATAGAAGAATAAAATTCTTTTTTACAATTAATACAATACATTAAAATAGATGATTCATAATAACACATTTTACAATTTGAACAAATAACATATAATGGTTTTGAATTATTTGAACTTGGATCTGTAACATTAATAAATCTTCCTTTACATATATGAAAAGGTACTTGATCATAATAGCAATGACTCCTATAATTTGTTAAATATATATCTTTATTTTTTGAAATATTTTTTTTTGCAGAATTTTGATTAAATTTTTTCCAAGCATTTGAACATAAATTATACATATTTTTATATATTTCTTTTGTAAATTTTTTTTCACATTTTAAAATATTCTTTTTGAAATCAGAATTTGATTCAATATTATTTTCTCCATAAAATTCTTTTAATATTATTTTCATTCTGGAAAAAAAAAAATTAAGGAAATCTTGTTCTTTTTGAATTATTATTTCTTCACAATTATCTATAAATTCTGTTTTATATTTATCATATATAGCTTCAAAAGAAAATAAATATTTATTTTGTGTTTTATATGGGCTTTCTAAATTTTTTTCATTTATCATATACATATTTTGATTTTGAGTTTCCATAAAATTTGAAAAATTTAAATATAAAATTAAATAAAAACATTAAATAAAAAGATTAATGGATTTTGTTAAGATAAAAAATATAATTATTTTTTTAATTAATGAATAAGAATTATGAAATCTCATTAAATCTAAATGAAATTAATAAAGATGAATGTCTTCCTAATATATTATTTTCTTTATCAAAATTAGATAATATAAAAGAAAATATTTTTTATGATATTAATAAAGGATTACAAACAAGAATAGAAAGACTTCAGAATTTTAAAAGTAGAATAAATAGAATTAAACAAATAATATCTTCTTTAAATAATGTAACACAAGCTATGATGATTAAATCAAAAAAATATTATCCAAATATACAAATAAATTTCCATAAAAATATATATTTAGAAGAAGATATAAATGGAATAAATAATATAATAATTAGTAAAAGAAATGATTCAATTCCAAATAATAAAAAATTAAATTCAAAACCATTATCAAATCCAAAAGAAAATTTGTTAACAAGTACTCATAAATTTAGTATGGATAATGCTTTACTTGAAGAATCATTAATTTTAACAATGGAAAAATACAATGATCTTTCAAGAGAATTATTTGAAACTCGTTTTAAAAATATTGGAATAATAAATGAAAAAGAAGAAGGAAATAATTTAATTTATGAACATACAAAGTATACAAATTCAGAATTTTCATTTTTTGATAAAGAATTACTTCAAAAAGAAACTATTCCATGGGAAATTAGAAAAGATTATGATACTCAAATTAATATAAATGCAAAAGAAAAAGAGGAATTAAATAAAAAAGAATTAAGAAATAATAAAAAAAAAGAAATTCAAGAAGCACCAATTAGTATTCAAACTGGAGAAAAATTAACAACTTATGTTGTTTCTAAAAAATCCTTTTTCCAAAGATCAAATACAACTAATACTGAAAGTCAACTTAATATACCTCTAAATTTACTTAATTTAAAAGGTGTTACTGATATAACAAACATTAATCCAAGTAATAATACACATGTTGAAGAATTATTCACTCCAAAAGAACCAGTACAAATTCCACAACAACAAGAAGAGGAAGAAATTTATCAAGAAAATATCCAAGATATTGAAGTAGATGAATTACCAATTGATAAAATTATAGAAAGAAATCAATCAAAAACAATAAATGAAATAAATACTAATATTCAAACATCTACATCAAATTATCAAACAATACAACAAACAACACAAAATTCAAATAATACTATTCAAACAACAACAACAGTCCCAACTGTTCAATCAGTACAAACTGTTCCATCAGTTCCAACTGTTCCATCAGTTCCAACTGTTCCATCAGTAACAACTGTTCCTACAGTTACCTCAATTTCAAATATTCCTATTCCTACTGTTGTTTCCGCTCCAAAAGGTGGTAATATTCCTATTGCTCCTCCAATACCTCCTCTTGTTATTAATGTAAAACCTAAAGTTGAACCTCCTAAATCAAAACCAAAAGATGAAGAAAAAAAAAGTGATGATAATGATAATAAAAATGAAAATAATAATGAAGAGAATAAAGAAGAAAAACCTGTTAAAAAACAATTGAGTATGCAGGAAGAAATGGCATTAATTAAATTAAAGCCTAAAGGAAGTACTAAAGTTGAAGAAAAAGCACCTAAAAAAGTATCAATGATGGATAATTTAATGGAACAAATAAAGTTAAGATATAACCAATTAAAAGAACATGAAAAAGAAAGTAGTTCAAGTGATGAAGAAGATGAAGATGATGATGAATAAAAATTTATTAAAACTTAGATTTAAATTTAAAAAAAATAATAAATAAAAAATATTTAATTTATAAAAATTTATTCATCAATTAATAAAATAAATTTTTAATTAATAAAGAAATGGGAGTGTGTTGTACTCCATCACAGCAAATGGAACCAGAAATGAAACAAAGAATATTAGAATTAAGTAAATAAATTATTAATATTTAACTAAAAATAAAAAATAGTAAATACATTTAATAACTCACCAAAATTATTATCAACATTAATAAGAGTTCAATCTCGTTTTAGAGGTTTAATCACTCGTAGAAAAATAAATAAATTTAAAGCAAAACCAAATTTATTTATTGAACAACAAACACCAAACAATAGATTTAAATCTGTTGAAACATCAAAAATAGTAAAAAAAATATATTTTAATAAAAAATTTTATATAACAACTTTATAGACAGAAATGGAAATAGAAGAACTAATGAAAGATTATCCACCTCTAGAAGATAATGCCAGAGTCAGATTACGTCAGAGTGTAGAATATGACAACAAAGCAATATATTATGGAGAATGGAATACAGAAACAAATGAAAAACACGGTAGAGGAATACAAATATGGAGTGATGGTTCAAAATACATAGGATATTGGAAAAATGATAAAGCAAATGTTAAAGGTAAATTAATACATTCAGATGGTGATATATATGAAGGTGAATGGTTAGATGATAAAGCACATGGATATGGAGTTTATAAACATACTGATGGTGCTAAATATGAAGGACAATGGATTGAAGATAAACAAGGAGGACAAGGTACTGAAACTTGGCCTGATGGATCTAGTTATCAAGGTACTTATAAAAATGGGAAAAAATGTGGTAAAGGGAAATTTAAATGGGCTGATGGTTCTTCTTATGAAGGTGATTTTCTAGATAATAATATTAATGGAAAAGGTATTTATACTTGGGGTGATAAAAGACAATATATTGGTGATTGGGTTAATAATAAAATGGAAGGTAAAGGTATCTTTACTTGGCCTGATAATAGGAAATATCAAGGGGAGTATGTGAATGATAAAAAAGAAGGTTTTGGGACTTTTGAATGGGCTGATGGAAGGAAATTTAAAGGTTATTGGAAAAATGGGAAACAAAATGGTGAAGGGGAATTTTATAATCCCGAAACTAGAGAAACTAAGAAAGGTATTTGGGAAAATGGAAAGAGGATTAAATGGATTGAATAATTAATTGGAGTTTTATTAAAATTATTTTTTTTATTTTATCTTTTTAATGAAAATTGTTTTTTATTTTATTAAATTAAATACATTTAAATATTTAAATATATTAAAAATAAAAAAAAATAAAATGTTAAGCCAATTTCTCCAAATTCAAATTCCCTTATATTAAAATAAAATAAAATATTATCTAAATAATTAATTAAAAAAAAAATCAATATAACAAAAAAATAAAAAAATTGATATAATCCAATTTAAAACAGAAAAGACTTTAAATTCTTTTTCCTTTTCTTCAACTTAAAATTCAAATTAAGGGAAAAACAAATACATTCTGAGTAAAATAAAAGGAATATGTCTTCATTTTGTCCAGATAATAACAATAAAAAAGTATAAGAACAAAATCTTCTTTAATATAAATTAAAAGATAAAGCAATTGAAAAAAATAATTGATATTAAATCCATTAAATAATCATTTATCTAAATTTATTCTTAATAAAAAAAGAAACTATAGAAAGAAGTTAATCATATTAAGTACAAATTATTGGGATACAAAATATAAAATAGTTTTAGAAAAAATGAAATTACATAAATGATTAAGATATTATTTTGAATGAAAATTAAAGAGTCATATGCTTATTCGACTGGAAGAAAAGAAAAATTATTATGTTTTTTAGAACTAAATTTAAGGTTAATAATTTCGATTTATTAATAATTGGAAATTTTATTTTTATTTTAATCTTTCTTATTTTTTTATTTTTTATTCTATTATTTAATTTTTTTTTCTTTTTTAATGTTTGAACAAGAATTTAATTTTGTTTCTGAGGAAAATAATGTAAAGATTAATTATTGTTCGAGTCAAACTAAAGGTTGTGATTGCAAAAATATTTTGTCTAATAATAGAAAAAGTATTTGGTTGTCTGAAAAAAGTGTTCCTCAAATAATAATAATTGATTTAAGTAAAATGGAAAAAAAACCAGAAAATTTTTTTTTTAAATATTTTGCAATTTATTGTTGGCATGCATATTCAACAAATCCAAAAATAATTCAAATTCTTGTTTCAGAAAATAATAAAAAATATTTTGATTTAGGAGATTATGAATTAGCAATGTCACCAAAAATTCAATATTTTCAAATTGAAAATTTAGATAGAATAAAAAATAAAGGTATAAAATATATAAAACTAATAATTAAAGAAACTTTTGGTGGAAGTAGAACTTATATTAATCAAATTTTTTTCTATGATGAACAATCTAAAATAAATAATGAAACTGAAGAAAATTTTCCTACTATAACAAATAATGAAATTGATGAAAATAATAATAATATTGATGAAAAATATTTTAAACAAAATACTTTTGAAATTGAAGATGGAAGAAATTATTTTAATAAGAATATGAATAAAAAAAGTAATAGAAAAACTGATGAATTAGATGAAGAAGAAAAAGAAAGAAAATTAAAAAAAATAGAAAAAATATTAAAAACAAAAATATTAAGTAATAATATTAATTTAGAAAATGAATCATTAGAAAATGATATAACAAATAGGAAAATAAATAAAAATTTATTAATTAACCCAGATGATGAAAATGAAGATGATAAAATATATTCAAATTTAAATCAATATTTATCACATGCTAATTCAAATTTTAATTCTGCAAAAAATAAAAATATTGAATATAACAATAATTATATAAATTATAATAATAGAACAGAAAATACATTTTCACCTGAAATAACAAATTCAAGTAATTTTAATATTCCAAAAAGGATAATGACACCAATTCCAAAAGGATCTAAATTAATTTTTAAAAGTCCAGATAATACGATAAGTTATATTAATACAAATCCAAATACAAATTATAAAATATCTTTAAATTCAGATAAAGAATATAAAAGATTAGAAGCTCAATTAAAAGAAATGGAAGATAGGTTAAAATCTCTGAATACAGAAAATAATAATAATAGCAATATTAATAATATTAATAATAGTAATAGTAAAAATATAACTCATTCAAAAAGTTTTAGTTTTTTACCAAAAGAACAGAATAATTCATTAAGAAGTAATAAAAATAATAATTATATTAATATTCAAAAAGAAATTAATGATAATAATAATAATTATGTAAATAATGATACATTAAATTTACCTGTTCAATCTACAAATAGGAATTTTAATATAAATACAAATTCAAATAGACAATTTATTGAAAACTTAAATAATTTAAATACAAATAGAATTTTACCTTCTGAAAGGGTAAATTCAATTGAACAAAGAATGTCAAATTTAGAAAATGAAATAAAAGGAATAAAAGATCAATTTACAACTTTATCAAAGAATATACAACTTTTAGTAAATATGAAATCAAATAATAATAACATTAATACTGAACAAATAATACAAATTGTTTTAAAGGAATGTATAAAATTAATAGAAAATAAATTTAATGAAATTCAATTTCAATATCAAAATAATCAAATTACAAACAATAGAATGTCAAATGAATTTACATCAAATAATAATTTATATGTATCAACAGATTCAAATTTATATTCTTTTGAAATGAGATTAAATAAAAAAATAGATGAAAGATTAGATTTATTAGCAAATCATATTCAAGAACAATTGAATAATAATTTTTTAAAACCATCAATTCAAAGTATTGAAAATACAATGAAGAATAATATGAATGAAATAAAAGAAAAATTAAACCAAATAAATACTCATTCAAATAATAATTTGTTAAATCAAAGTGAAACTAGTTTTGTTGAATCGATTAGAGGAACTAAATCTTTATTAAATTCACAAAGTGATATTAAAAATTCTACTATTCGAAGAAATGAACAATATGATGAAATAAATAGATTAGGAGAGAAATTGTATGATAAGTTAGTTGAAAAAGAAAAAAAATTAGAAGAATTTAAAATTGAAACAACTAATTATTTTAAAAAAAGAATGAAGAAAGATAATAAAAAATTACAGGATAGCTTAAATAGTTTAAAATAATTTTATTATTTTTTTTGAACTATATGAAAAAATTTATTTTAATTTATATTATTTTTAACAAAAAATGAAAATTAAATTTTTTTTTATTTTATTTTCATTTTATTCAATATGTTATTCATCAATTGTAAATATATTTGATTCAATGTTAAATTTATTTTCCTATAATAAAGATAATACTGAGTTTATTAAACTGTTAGTTAATGAAATGTTAAAAGAAATATCTAATGTAACATTTGAATCAAATGAGGAAGATAATAAATGTTTTAATGCTCTAACACAAAATTTAAAAACTACAAAAAAACTTTTTTCAGCATGTGGAAAATATCTAGGTGATTTTGGTTTTGAGGATATATGTGAAGAGATAAATATACAGAAAGAACAAGAAAAAGATGATGTAGTTAATTATTTTTTATTAAATTTTACTCTAGTTATTCCTTTATTTAATGTAACTTCTCAATACAATGAATTACATTTTTTAAATGAAAGTAAATCAATAATGGGTTTATGTTTATATAATTGTTGTATGAAGTTCTTTAATAAATTTATTAATGAAGATAATGTAAAATTCATAAATTTTATCAATGAAACTACTGGTATAAAAAATGGAAAACTAGGATTTGTTACTAATGATATTATTGACAAAAAAATAGAAAAAAATGGTAATGATTTTTGGTTATTTTGGTTTTTTTTTATTTTAACTTCTGTTTGGTTTATTTTCTTGATAATATATTTTTTTATTAAAATTTGCCAAAACAAGGAAAATAAAAAGATAATTATTTCTAATGAAAATATTAATGAATTAGAGAATAAAGATGATGAATATATTGAATTTAAAAATAAAAATCAAAATAATGAAAAAGAAGAAATGAAAGATTTTAAATATAAATTAAACCAAATATTAAGTGCTTGTGAAATAACAAAAATGGTTGAAAAATTATTTACAGTATCTAATGATTTATATAATAATAAAGGATTAGAGTCCCTAGCTTTTATAAGATGTATTGTTGCATTTTTTATAATATATTATTATACTTTTTATGCATTAATATATTTTCCTCCTAAAGATCAATTCAATCCTAATTTTTTTACTCATTTCAGTTTTTTCTTTATTCGATTATCTGGAATGTCTTTTATATGTTATATTATTCTCGATGGGACAGTTATGTCATTTAAATTAATGTGTAAAATAAGAAATTATTTTATATATGAAGTTCATTCTGAAATATCAATTATTTTATTTTTAAAATTTTTTTGTAATTCATTTTCTAACATGTTTATTTTTTTTTTTATTTTTGGATTTTTTTATAATTGTAGTATTTATTTCAATTATAAGTTTTTATTTACAGATTCTAAAAATTGGTTAAATTTAGGATTTTTGTTTAATTATTATTCACAGTATTTTTTAATAGAGGAGAATAATGAAATATTTTTAACTAAAAATTTCCATGAAATCCTTTATATTCCTTTTAAATATGTAAAAGAAAGTTTTTCTTTTTATAAAAATTTAAATGATAATAATATAACAGATTATTCAATTATGAAATCATTTACTTATGATTTTGTATATATTTCAATAAATGAATTTTATTCATTTATAATTGCATTAATATTAATTTATTTATGTTGTTATTTACGTTTAAAGTTATTTGATATTTGTTTATTTATCATTATGATAATTTATTTTTTTTTATCCATTATTTATTTTGGATTTACAACTGTTCAAAATAACATTTGTGATATAAAATATAAAATGATAATAAACCAAGATTGGTTTGAAAAAAATCCAATTTTATTTCAAAATGTATATTTTATTGGAGTCATTATTGGAATAATATATTTTTATTATAAAGATCTGAAATCAAATGTTCAATTATATAATTATTATGATAATACTGATAATGAATATTCTCCTTTTAATCTTTGTGCTAATTTTGTTCGATTTATTATTCCAATTAACAATAGTTTAAAAAAAATAATATTATTTTTCAGTATTATTTTTATTGTTTTAATTTCTTGTGATTTTAATATTTTTATATATCTAAATAATAATGATACTCTTTGGTCTATATATAATGAAAATGAAAATCCATCAAAAAAAAATATAATGATTTATTTTTATCATTTCACATATTATTCCAAAGTGTTTTTTATATTTTTCTTTAGTCTAATTTTAATTTTATTATTAACACTTTCAAAATCAGATTTTTTTTATTCTTTAATTCATTTGAAATTTATTAACTTTTTAGAAAGAGAAAGTAGGGTTATTCTTTGTTGTTCACAGGCAGTTTTATTATTATGTGTTTGTGCTTTTAGATATCAATTTATTTTAGAGCATACAGCTTTTTTTATTCATTCAATTGGGATTTATTTGTTTATTCTTTTAGTATCAACAATAATAACAATATTTATTGAAATTCCTATAAAAGAAATAATTAAATATTTTACAAGAACACTTGATTGGGAGCTTTATTATTCAAAAGAATTAACAAATGAAATAAGTGAAGATAATTTTTTATTATTAAAAGACTTTAATAATGATAAGTTAATAATAGAGAGTAAAAAATAGTTATAAAAAAGAATTTTTAAAAGAAATATATTAACAGTAATCAAAAAAAAATTTAATTATTACAATATAGTATTTAATACATTTAATAAGTATTTTTAAATCTTCAAATATATTAATATTGTTTAATTCATATTAATCATTTAAAATTAGTAAATCATAAATTAACATAATATAGAAAAGATTAAAGATTTTTAAATTTTCATTTTTAAATTTTTTATTTATAACTTCTTTTAATATTTTATAAAAAATGTCAAACTATTTATATTCATCTAAAATAAAATTCCAAGTTGAATATCAAGGAATGATTAAATCAACCGAAATAGCTCCATATAAAAACATAGAATATTTAATTAAAATAGCAAAAAATTTATATTTCCCTATTGAAAAACAAATAAAAATATTATATAATCAAACTGATATTGTTCCATTTAATCAAAGAGTTTTAGGCGATTTTTTTAAAAAAAAAAATCAAATAATTTTAAAAATAGTACCACCAGACTTTAATTCAACAATTCGAAAATTAAATGAATCAAAATTTTTATGTGAATGTAATAAAGAAAATTATTCAAACTATTGTAGAAATTGTAAAATGTATATTTGTGATTCATGTGAATTAAACGTTCATGAAGGACATAGAATAATTAAATTAGATATAAATAATTTAATTGAGAATATAAAAATGTATATAAATATATTAAATAATGAAATGAAACTTAATATAAAAAAAGCAGAAAATTATAATGAAAAAGTAAAAAAAGAAGAATATGATATAAGTAATATTCATCATAAAATAAAAGATAAATTCAACAAAGTATTTATTATCTATAGTGAAATGATTAATAGTTTAAAAAAAACCACAAACATTGAAAAAATAATTAGTGATTATAAAATGCAAACCAAAATAACTCTAAGTGAAATTGATGAAATTTTACAAAATATTTATAATAAATATACAAAAGGAAAAAGAAATATGAATATAGAAGAATTTAAAAGTTATTTTAATGAAATTAGTCAAAAAGAAGATTTACTTAATATTCAATCTGTTGAAATTTATTCTATAAGAGTTAGATATGAATTGAATGAAAAAATGAAAAATATGTGTGATACAATTGAACAAATTATTGAAAAAACTTTAAATAAGAATAATGAATTTAATCTTGATACTAATAATAAATATTTGTATGATTTAATAATAGAAAATAATAAAAAAAAAAAAGATAATAAGGAAGATAATAAAGAAGATGAAAGTTCAAATAATGAAAATGAAAATAATGAAAATAATATAAATAATGAGGATAAAGAAAATTATAATAATGAAATTGATAATGATAACAATAATGAAGATGATGAAAATGATGATTTAAAAAATAATCCTTAATAAATTCAAAATAATTAAAAAATTAAATAAATATTCTTCATAGAAATTCTTTGAATATTTTTAAAATAAAAACTTTTCAATATATAATTTATTTTTTTATTAATTATTATAAATTAAATAATTTTTGAATTATTTTATTTCATTACTTTCTTTTTGTTTTTCTTCTTCATCTTCATTATGTAAATTAATTGCATTTTCATTATTTTCATTTTCATTATTATTAATATTATTTTTTTCACTTTCATCATTATTAATATTATTAGTTTCATCATTATCAATATTTCCATTATTATTATTTTCATCAAAATTATTTTTATCAATATTTCCTTTATTATTATTTTCATTAATATTAATATAATTATCAGTATTTCCATTAATATTAGTTTCATTTATATTATTATTATTAATATTTCCATTATTATTCGTTTCATTTATATTATTATAATTGTCAGTATTTCCATTATTTTTATTTTCATTTAATAATTTCTTTTGATTTTCTTTATCTACATTATTTTCTTCTATGATTGATTTAATTTTATCATTTAAATCATTAATTTCTTTAGAAACATCAGAACTTTCAAATCTTAATAATTCTTTAAATTTTTCAGTATTTTCTTCTAATAATTTAGTAATAGGATTTTTAAATAATTCTTTATTCGTTTCAACTACATTAATTAATTTTTTACATCCATTACTTAAATTTTCTTTATTTGTTTTATTTTGTATATTACTCAGGATATAATTAACAAAAGTATTTGAAATTTTTTCAGCATCATCAGAATTAATTTTATCTATATTATTAATTGTTGTCACTTCAAGAAGATCTATAATATATGAGAAAAATGATGAATATTGACTTTCAGAGATATTTTTAATTTTTTCAAAATTTTTATTATCTTTTTCAATTTCATCATAATAAATTTTAGGTACCAATCTTTTATTATTATAATTATAAAATGGTTCAAATTTAAAATATTCATTGTTTTTTAAATTATGAAAAACTTTTTTATATAATTCTTCACATTTATTTTCATATTCATTGAGATTATCTTTATTATAATATCTCATCATATCATATTCTTTGAAAATTTTATTTTCATCATTTTCATTAAATTCAATAATATTCTCTTTTTTATTTTGTATTTTATCATAATTTAAAATATTCAAAATATTAGGACTTTTTACCAATCTTTCATAAACTAATAAATAAGCATTTTTACATTTTTCTCTTCTAAAATTAAACATACCATTTCTTCCATTATTCATAAAATTCCCTTGATTACTATTATCATTATCGTCATTTAAACTTCCACCAAAAGTTTCTTCTTCTAATCGACTAATATCAAATTTTGATATTGAACTATCATTAAATTCTAACCAAGAAGAATTAACATTATCATCATTTGAATTAAAATAACTTATATTTCCATTACCATCTCTAATTGTATTTATATATGAATAATAATGACCTGAATCTGCAGAACCAACATGAACAACAACACCAACTAAATAATAATTATAATATTCATCACTTCTGAAATAAATATCATCTCCTTTATTTTCTTTATCTTTTAATATATTTTCAATAGTATAATTTTTTAAATTTATTTTTTTTGAAAATTCTAATCGACTATTTATTTTTTCATTATGATCAATTTCCCAATTATAAAAAATTCTTTGTAAATGAATAATTAATACATTTGGTAATGATGCTAAAATATTTCTTTTTGAAATCCTACATTTTTTTTTACAACCATCACATTCATA
>JAEEGL015906358.1_pt1 | contig 12828 bp, 10 predicted proteins | sample 9134231 | NCBI WGS metagenome assembly JAEEGL01 (sample SAMN16246548, study PRJNA631951) | gut metagenome | biome: gut microbiome; feature: rumen; material: fiber-attached | host: Bos | place: Iran: Karaj | collected 2018-10
GTAACTTGAATACGTCTTCTTAGGCACTGTTTTTACGGTGATGTCTGCGATGCCAACGGACCGCGAAGCTACTATACGTATACGCTTTAGCTTATTATTAACTTCAACTTTAATACCGTTATTACTCGAAGAGACGTTTAGTTTGTCATCGGATTTTGCGGGGTTAATTGTTGGGCGTATGGTAACCGATTTTCCCTTGACAAGATAAATCTCATCATCTGGAAACCTCACCGATGTAGCCCTTGTAATGACCGTGAATGTGACACTTGCTACTTTCTTGTTCTTCCGCATTGCCCAAATTGTCACTTTCCCTGAGTTCTTTGCCGTTACCTTGCCTGAAGAACTACCAACTGTGGCAACGCTACTTTTGCTTGACTTCCATTTTATAGTTGCGCCGTCACTGCTGTGGGCCTTCAAAGTATAAGACTTGCCTGCTATGAGTACCTTCTTTTTGGCAGCACTCGGAAGTACTATCGTTGCCTTCGTCGCCGCGTGAACAGGCATTACACCCACGGTGCCGAGCATCAGTGCGAGGATTAACAGCCCTGTCAGTAATCTTTTAAAAATATTACGCATACTTTTTACTCCTTTGCTTTTGTTATTATCTGAAAACGCAGAATATCTGTGATTTCCTGCCTTATCAAGAAATTGCTTGCTTGAAACAACTTATTATGGCCGAAAGAACATTGTCTTTGCCTCCCACAACTTCTGCCAGTAAATAGGTCTCTCCTCCGACATCAAGCACCCCGACCGCGCCTGTTGCAGTAACAGAGAAGACGACTATCCTATTATCATCTGTCCGAAGCGTCATGTATTCATTGCCCTGAGGCAGTCTCTCTGCTATCTCCTTCAGATCCGTTTCCGACACGGGAATACCTGAGTCGCTGAAGGCAAAGGTTAGTTGTTCTTCTCCAAAAACTGCATATCCTACTTTGCTCTCGTTATCTATGGCAAGGTTTAAAGGTATGGAAACAACCTTTCCGTCTAGCTCAATCTCAAGGTTTACGGGTTCCTCCTGCTCCACAGACCTTGCCCCTTCTAAATATAACACACTTGAATTCAATATTGTCTCCGGAATAATTACCGATTTTTCTTCCGGCGTGAATTCGCATATAAATTCCCTGATATCGGTCTTGTCGTCCATAGCGGCGTCAATATAAATGACCATTCGCCTTAAACGGAACGGTTCTTTATCCTCAAAGGTCGCCTCGAATGTTGATTCCTGAATGTACACGGGGAGATATGTGCTGATGAAATTCGAGATGCCGGATAAGCTGATCGAGCCCGTAACCACGATAGCGTCTATCGTATCGGTACGTTCGCAGTCTGCAAATTGGACTCCTGTTCTCGAGAGAATCTCAGTATCGGGGTCGACTTCGCGGACAGACCATACCTCGTCATTTCTGGAATAAAGTACCGACTTATCTCCTACTGCGAGATATTCCTCAATCTCCCGTTCTTCGGTTCCGTCCTCGGTCTCACGCTCAGCAGAGCCGACCATGTATCCATAATCGCCGTCATACCAGAACTCAACGTCGAGGAGATTACCGTCTCCCGTTTCTGTGTTTTCGGTGTTGATATAAAGCCTTCCTTTGAGCCCCTCAGTTAACCCACGTTCCATAATCTCTTCTGTAGACAATGGCTTTTCTTCGACTTCACCTCCAACAGGCTCATCACTCATCGCCTCTGAAGGTGTTGCCGTGGGTACATTCGTTGCTACAGGTTCGAACTCCTCGACGTGATACCTTTTACCGCAACCCACCGTAGTCAATATTAGCACTACGGCCAAAATAAGAAATAATAGCCTCTTCATTCCTTAAGCACCTACTTTCTGCTTTGTTGTTATATTCTCACATTCCTCATTGAGCATGTTTGTATAGCCTTTGCCTAATGCCCATTTTGCACACTTTATTGCTTCAGCATACTCATCGGGATAGGCAATTGACAGGGACACATATTTGTTGAATCCGGTCTGCTCAAGTCCTATGAGGTTTCCTACTCCACGCAGTTTCATATCCTGTTCTGCAATGTCAAAACCATTCGTCGTTGAAATAAGAGTCTGAATTCGAACATTCTGCTTATCCTGAGTCTTGAAGATACAGTATGAATCGTACTCTCCTCGCCCAACGCGGCCTCGCAGCTGATGCAGGGTAGCAAGTCCAAACATATCTGCATTCTCAATTACGATAACATTGGCATTCGGAACATTGACTCCGACTTCAACTACTGTTGTCGCTACAAGGATCTGTGTAAGGTTACGCTGGAAGCGGTCAAGTACGTCAAGAAGGTCCTGTTTCTTTAGCTTCCCATGAGCACACTCGACTTTGTATCCCAGCGGATCAAATCTCTCAAAGTACTTATTAAGAACCTCTGTGATAGCGCCTTTCCCCTCGTCGTCACCGTCTTCGATCAAAGGGCACACCACATATGCCTGCCGCCCTGCTGCGAGCTGCTTCTCTATAAAGTCAAAGACAACCTTATCTCCGGATGCGCAGGCCGACTGGATTGGCTTTCTGCTCGAAGGCATCGTTTTGATTTCTATCACATCACAGCTTTCACCATAAAGCGAAGACGCCAGAGTACGGGGAATAGGTGTAGCCGACATCATGATCTGATGAACGTTCTTGCCTTTGTCTTTAAGCGAATCGCGCTGCTTAACACCAAAACGATGTTCCTCGTCAACGATAACCACTCCGAGTCGCTCGTATTTGTAGCTCTCGGTAAATACACTGTGGGTTCCGATAACGAGATTACTCTCTCCTTTTGCAATTCTCTCGGCGGCGGCCTTTTTCTCCTTGGCCGTGAGAGTACCCGAAAGAAACTCGGGCCTGATATCAAAGCCCTCGCTGTTGAGCTCAGCGATCACCGGAAGGAGTCCCTCGTAGTGCTGTCTGGCAAGGACAATGGTCGGAGCCATAAGCACACCCTGATACCCACTGCCGATTGCTCTCATCAGAGCATAGATGGCAACAATGGTCTTGCCGCAGCCAACGTCTCCCTGTATGAGCATCTTGGTAGCAAAGCCGGACGTAAAGTTCTCCCGTATACGCTTCATCGCATCGGATTGCCCTTCAGTAAGTGCGAACGGCAGCTTTGACAGGTACGCCTCGCCCAGTCCGAGCTTATCGCTCAAAACGCTTCCCTTTATGTTTGGATTATCGTTGATGACCATATGCGAAGCGAAGTAAAGGAGGTCTCTGAACCTTATCTGCCTTACCGCCTCGTCGTAATCGTCCAGACATGCAGGGAAATTTAATCTGCTGTAAAGGTTCCTCTTGTCCCACAGGTCGCACTCATCAAGTACGGCAGCTTCAAGACTCTCTGTAGTATACATGTTGAGGCTCTGATAAAGACTCCTCTGCATCTCGTTCGAAACACCCTTGATCTTGCGATACTTCGGATAAACTCCAAAAGCAAATTCCTCTTTTAAATAGAAGAATTCGGGTGAACTCATCTGGAAACCGAATACAGGATGGTAGTTAATTATACCTCCGACGCAGACGGTTCTTCCAAGAGCTCTCTGGACCTCGCGCTCCCTGTAGGCCTGTCCGAACCACGACACGCTGACTCTGACGCCCGTATCAACCTCAACCAGCTTTGCGGAGAGGAAACAAGGCTTCCCCTTCTTTGCCTCATTGATTTTATAATCCTCAACGATAGCCTCGATAAGCGCATCTTTTCCTATACTGTCCGCAAGGTGAGCAGGTTTAGTATAGTCCCGGCATGACACCGGACATATCCGCATATACTCTTCTGAGGTTGAGATCTTTTTTGCCGTAAGTGCATTAACCGTGATCTTACTCAGTCCACAATTCGATATATCCACAAATTTATCCTCCTTTTTTCGATAGCGTTAGTGTTCACATATCATGTTATTGCATCTCTTCTGATTGTTTTATGTAACTCAGTCACACTCTAATATTCATCTAAAAATAAATATATTGCCCATGATACTAGATATTTATAAGCAAAACGTAAGATGTTTAACGAGCGTAGAAAACGCGAGAAACTTGCCTTCTCTATTTTGAGTTATAGTAACCTCCGGCGAAAATGATAACATCGAGTAAAAAATAAAATCATTGTTGATATAATAGCATTTTAACGGTATAATCTACTATAGAAATAACATGGAGGTATTTATGCGAAAAGAACAGGTCTATGGCTTTACAGTCTATGATGACGGACGAGTCATCAACACACGGACAGGAAACCCCTGTATCGTCTCGTCCAGCGGACATATTAAGGCCAGTTATAAAGGGAAATCGGTCGTAAAAATCAAAGAGCGCCTGATATACGACACATTTGCTCCCGAAGGAGAAAAGCTCACTCCGTCGGACACTGTCTTCTTTAAAGATGGCGACAGGACAAATTATGCCTTTGAGAATCTCGTGTGTGTTCACAAAAAGGACTTGCCGGTTTATGAGCGGCAGCGTGTATTGACCGTAGAACAGGTTGCGGAAGTCGAAAAAGCTCTCCTTACAGGAGAAAGCATAGACTCGGTTGCCCAAAGATACGGTTGCTGTTATGGGATAATTCGTTCAGTTAAGAGAGGAGAATATCGAGGATGTCAAAAGCAAAGCTGATATTGATGCTCATTCCGATGCTGTTGCTCAGTTCTTGCAGCAAGATCTTCGTGAATGAGAAGACCAGATACACACCGGATCGGTATACGATATCTGATCTGGCTAATAAAACATATTATGTAAAAGATGGCTCCAGTTTTTACGAACTCTATGAACCCTCTAAGGAAGGTCTGGCATATATCCTCGGAGGAGATGTTGAGACTATCCCTGAGTTTTACAAAGACGAGGCCGTTGTCTTGCAGACGCAGAGCACAAAGGTTTCGGATATCGTGCTGACCCGTTACTCAGATGAAGGTTTCTCTCTCGGGATAACCGGAATAACAGTGAATGCCGACGGAAATTACGAATTCACGGAGGGTAAGACGGTAAAAGGAACATCGGCACATGATATAAGCAAGAGATGCCCTTCCCCGAACTTCGTCATTGAAATGATCAATGGAAAGAAGTGCTCGGAATACCCTCTTTCGACAAGCGGAACCATACAGGGTTTCTACGAGAACGAGAATGTGTCCCTCGCATTATACAGCGGCTCTGCTTATATCGAGATAGAGATGGTCGCAGATACTCACTTTCTTTCATCGTTCGAAGAGTTGGAAATGGACTCCCCTATTCTGACAAAGTTAGGGTACTTCGCGTATACGATGCCTGCTGTGGCAAAGAGCGGTTACTACCATCTGGGCAACGCGGGATTCTTCCGTTACCACGACCATGTTAAGGGCGAATGCGCAGCCGGTGGAGATAATCTTAACATTCCGACTTATGACACGATAGAGAGCGAACTTGCGAGCAGATTCATTCAGTATTCGGTTATCGTCAGCGCCAAAAACTATGATGTCAAGTTCGATGTGTCATATGATCCTGCGTCAGTGGACGAGGATACGGTCAGATGTGTCATGCAGTCTCCCGACGGAGAAATATATGAGATGCCCTCAGCAGACGGCCTTGCAACACTGACTCTCGCCGAAATCGGAGCGGGCAAGTGGACTATCAACCTGTATCCTAAAGGGATCTCGGGTGTAAACATTAACGTCACCTCCGCAAGAGTAGCTGATGAAAGTCCCTGTGTGGAATACATGTTTACAGTAGAGAACAGTATCCCTTCGGCAGTCTTCTCATCGACGTATTCAGGTAAAGGTCAGGTATGGGGTTCAGTCGAGAATGTTGATACCAGTGAGTCAAGGATGCTTACCCTTGATGAGATGAACAGAAAACTCACTTGCAGTTGGAACTATCTTGCGGCAGGCACATACCGCATGAGGATATATCACTACAATGATACGACAATTCTGTCCGGAACTCTTTCGGAACAGAGTGACGGATATGATACCGAGATCGATATCATTGAATCACAAGGAGGTTAACGTGAAGAGCAAATTACCTTTAATCCTGCTGTTAGGCGTATTTATAGTGCTCGTGGTGGCTTCCCGATTCAGCAATCGGGGAGGCTCCAAGGCGGTTTATGAAGGCCATCAGTCAGGCTATGCGGTCTGCGACTACGTGGACGGAGTGACCTTCGATGTTCCCGAGGAATGCCTCGTATCCGCAACCACGGAAAGCATTATGAGCGGTTCAGATGACAAATACCTTCGCGGATACTGGATCATCAAGAGCACATCTTCCGAATACAAGCTCTTCTGCTACGGAAGACTGGTGGTTATGGTCCAAAAAGGAACTTCGTTCATCACTGACAAGGGCGTAACGGACATCAAGGATCTGATCGGGCAAAAGAGTCTGAACGGAACATGGTTCACTTACGACAACGCAAAGTTCAGCAAACAGAACAGTTCAAAGAACGTCTTAAAAACGGTCGGAACCGTTGTAGGCGATATCAAGATCAATCCTCAGTTCTATGGTAATTACACAGGCCGTCTGGCTGTGATAAATGACGGAACGGAGGAATGGACGATGTTCGCCGGATTTGCAGGAGACGACTACAAGGGACTTTCGAGCACGGAAAAGGATATCGTATGCCACATGGCAGCATCCTTCGCGCTATCCGAAGAAAGAACCGACACCCCTGTACTTGAGGTTACGAGTACACCCGAGCTGACCGAGGCTCCGACTCCGACACAGATAATCAAGACCACCGTCGAGAGTACTTCTATCAGGAATTATTATTTGGATCTAAAGTATACATCCTATTTCTATGAGGAGAATTTCAATCACTTTGATCCAAACGCAAACGACAAAGACCGACACACTGCATTTGCCGGACAGATGCCCAAAAAAACCTTTGCACTGCCTGAAGGAATACAGTTTTCAGCGTCGGGATACTGGTTTGCGGATACATCCACCTGTTTCAAGCACGACGGTATCCTGTACGGAATATTTACATATTCCGATGACAATGCGCTCACACCCGTTATTGCTCTGGAGGATAGCGACAGCAACGTGCTCCTCGGGGGAGATGATGTTCAGAACATCGGCGGATTCAATGTTATGTTGCAGGAAAATATGGCCTATATCTTCTCAGACGATATTCCTGTAGCCAAGTTCCAGCCTGTAATAGAGAACGGCATCCTTGTTCCTGTGGCTATAGCGCCTATCAGAGAGACAGCACTCCTGAAGAAGAATACAACATCGGGAATATATGCTATCCCTTCATCCGAGGTAATTTCCCCTGTATATGCTTGGGAAGACGACTATGTCGCGCAGTTCTGTGATACCGGTTATTCTACACCAGAAAACAGCAGGATCGTATCTTATTACATGAGTAACAATGCCTCTGCGGATTTTATAGATGGACGTAATAATAAATATGGACTTATATCCGCTCATGGATATCCCGACTGGGTAATTGCATGGTGCAAAAACAATCCCGAACTTGTCGGAGTCACCCTCTGTGACGAAGAGGACGAGATGGTCAGTCTTGCTACACTGGAGATCGTAGAGCCGGAAATCATTCCCACAGAAGAACCCACTCCCGAACCTGTGCTCAATCCTTTGATAGCATCTGCGAGAGAAAATAGCCTGCTCTCTCCTCTCCTGCCGGGGCAATCCGGAACGTTCACTATATTGGGCGGAGAAACAGAGCTTACCGAAGCAGCAAGGGTCGACCGAGTTTATTCTTACAAAGAGGCAAAGGAACTTCTTCCGAAACTGCTCGGTGAAAAATACACAGACGCCCCGCCCGGACAAAAATGGTTCATGGTAGAAGTATCTTCCACAATAGATCCCGAAGAGTATGTTCTGGAAAGCGGATTATACGGCCTTGACGGAGACGTACTTATCTACAACGGAGTGCGTAACTCCACAAAGACACACCTGATATCTACAGCTGTAAAGAGCGATGAGGACGGCATATTCAGCAAGTACTATATATACTATCCAATTCCCAATGGCTTCAATGAACCGTACCTCTTATCCTTTGGGACAAGAGAACAAAAAACTTATATAAAAATAAACGTTGCCCGTTGACTTATTGCACATTTGTTGTTATAATAGTTCATGTACTGAAACATATATTTATAACATCAAGATAAAGAAGAGCAAGGCGACGAGAACCTTGCTCTTTTTGTGTCTTGGAAAGGACGTGAAAATGAAAAAATTACCGAATTGCGAGGTCAACGCTCTCGCAAAACAAGCACAGACTTTGCGTGAAGAAGAAGACATGGTAAAGCTCTGGAATAAGTTGAAACCACTGAGGAACTGGATACTCAAAGACTTCTCCAAGATATTTGATAACAATCAGTATACTCGGGAAGATGCCGAATCGAACATGTTCCTCGGTTTCCTCAAGGCCCTTGACGCATGGGACCCCAATAAGAGCGCTTTTACCACCTACTTCGTCAACTGGGGCAGGGCCGCTGTTGGAGAAGGAGCCGACACCAAGCAGCTGATTTCAATCCCCAGAAACGTCAGGCAAACAGTCTGGAGGCTGAACAAGGAAACGGAAGCCGATATCGATGCGCTTATTGCTTCATCGCCTGAGTTTACTGAGGAGGAGAAGCTAAAATTACGCGCAGCGCATGTCGCGTCAAAGATGGCTTACCTCGCGGACAACGCATTTGAAGATGCCGTTGACCTTAGCCTGTCGCCCGAACAGAATCTTCTTCAGAAGGAAGGTCTTCTGTGCAGCGACCCGATTTGTAAAATACTAGGCCGCCTCTCTAAAAAAGAAAGACTGATAATCTGTCTGTCTTTCGGACTTACCGACAAAGGTAAGCTGTCCGACAAAGAGATTGCAGCCATACTTGGATACGCACACCCTGAAAGCGTATCAAGAGCAAAGAACCGCGCTTTAAGAACCCTGAGAACTTTAGCGGAAGGTGATCAGGACTTTGACCGCTTCTTTGGCAAAGACGAGGACCCGAAGGATTAACTTCGGGCCCTTTTTTTGTGTGCTCCCCAATGTTTTGCCTTTGCAGAAAAGGCCATTGAGAAAAAGTTAAATGTCTGTTACCCTTATTATAAAACTGTTGTAGAGGGAATAAGCATATGAAAAAAACAGGATACGAAAATATTACCGGAAGCGTTGCCGCTGCTTCACAAATTGAGGAGCTTGATGTTTGGGAATATTACATATCCATGGACGGAGCTGTGAGGATAACTCCATTAAGAGCAATGATAATTGATTACGGATACCGCACAGAAGCACACCTGACCGATATGCAAGGGCAACCATACAACGATATCTATGTTGCCGGAACAATCTTCGACAAAGACCTCAGAAAAGCGGGTCGGTTCTATTTCAAAGACAATAGCGAAGAAAACATCGAAACTCTCCGTGCCTTATATTTGGATCGCGCAGAAAAGATGGAAAGGAAGGCAAGTGTTATAAGGACAACAGCTGAACAGATGCATATAATGCCTTAATCAGATAATATCGAATTATCTTAAAGAGCGTCAATAGAGTAACGAATAAGCATGGAAAAAGAGCCCAGCAAGTGAGCTCTTTAGTAATCATTTTGAAAACATGGCGACAACGTCACATGAAACCTCATCAGGCTTCAAGTCCTTTTCCTTAACATATTTGGCAAGCCGTCTTAAATCAAGACGTAAGGGGACAAGTTTTTTATAAGGGTCGTTTTTGAGGATATAATCATCCACGAGTCTTTGCTTGTCCTTAAAGGACTTCGTCTGTCCATTCATAGGAATACACCTCCCTTAACTTTGAAGTACATTCGTCAGAAAACATCACGCGATAAGGATGACTATCGGACGGAAGAGCTGGTAGCGGTAATGCGCCAAACTCCTCGCAGTAATAGTCAAACAATTCCTTATCCATGGGTTCTCCATAAACAAAACCGTCATACTGATGTCTTACAGATAGTTCAGATGCAATCGATATCAGATGACCGCCGACGCCAGAAAAACGCTGTTTCCCGAAGTGCCATATGTTATTACTAGGAGCCGTACAGCCCCATGCAATATGAACCGCTTGAGCCTCATCATCGTACTGGATGGCAACCAGACCCTGAACATCGTTAGTTCCTTTTAGTACCAACGCATATACCTCAGTATCGTCAGAGAATTTGCTCCAGTTCACATACCAGCCAGTGCGCTTGTTGTACTTTTCCAAAATGCTTTTTCGGCGTATTCTTACGACTTCAGTATCGTAGATATCGCCAGTGGCAAGTTCCTTAAGGCAGGGAACTATGTCATCTACAATAAAACAAATCATTTTTACCTCCTATTTTGTTATTTGTAATATAAACAAGGAGGTACACCCTCCTTGATATTTCCCTCAAGAAGGGCTTCTCTTTTGTTCTGCAACATGCGAGACACCTATAAACAGGTGGCAGTATGCTGCGTATGTTTTTATGTTTAATTACAAATTCATTATAGCATAAAAAACGTGACTTGGCAATGAAAGCTCATATTGCCAAATCAAGGTGCCAAATAAAAAAGACACCACTCTCCTTAACAAATCTAATGCAACTTTTTCTTGCATTAGGTTTGCAAATTATCTATAAGGTTACGATTGTAGATGATAGTTGCAATATAAGAAAACCAATGCTATAATCAATCACGAAATCAAATATATACTATACACAGGAGAAAGACCGTAGTAACCCATCGCTCGCGTTGGGTTATTTTTTTGTTGTCTTTTTCCTAAAACACTTCCCAGAAAGGAGAAAAATTAAAATGAGCTTTGTTCATTTACACGTCCACACCGTCTTTTCACTTCTTGACGGTATGACGCAGATCAAAGACCTCGTCAGCAAGGTCAAAGCAGACGGACAGAATGCGGTTGCCATAACCGACCACGGTGTCGCTTTTGGCGCGGTCAAACTGTTTGAAGCCTGCGAGAAAGAGGGCCTCAAGGCGCTCATCGGCTGCGAGTTCTACGAAGCACCGAAGGAGCGCTCTCTGAAGCAGAAGTTAGAGGGCGAGGAAAACTATTATCACCTCGTACTTCTCGTCAAAAACGAGACAGGATACAAGAACTACTGCAAACTTGTTACCCGCTCCAGCAAAGAAGGCTTCTATTACAAGCCGCGTATCGACAGAGAGCTTCTTGAAGAATTCCATGAAGGTCTCATCTGTCTCTCCGGTTGTGTGGCAGGACGCATTCCCAAAGATATCCTCAAAGGCAATCTTGAAAAAGCCGAAGCGGATATCATGTGGTATAAAAACCTGTTTGGAGATGATTTCTATCTCGAGATCCAGAACCACGGATTACAGGAAGAGGCTCTCGTCGCACAGGAACTTGTAGCACTCGGTAATAAGTGTGGTGTCAAGCTGGTATGTACCAACGACTGCCATTATCTTAATTCCGAGGATGGTGAGGCACATGACTGGCTCATGTGCATTCAGACCGGAAAAACAATCAACGACAAAGACCGTATGATCTATGCCGGTGACTACTCGGTAAAGACCGAGGAGGAAATGCGTAAGTTGTTTCCGTCGTTGCCCGAAGCCTTCGATAATACGCAGGAAGTTGCAGACAAATGCTCATTTAAGTTCAAGTTTGCAAAGGGTCCGAGTGATTATCGAATGCCTAAGGTTCATATCCCTGAAGAGTTTGGAACAGACTACTTCGGATATATGGAAGCTCTTGCAAGAGAGGGCTTCGAAAAAAGATACCCCAAAGTTCACGTCGAAAGAAACGAAGCGGAAGCCCGCCTTAACTATGAGCTGGAGGTCATCAAGAAAATGGGTTTTGCTGAATATTTCTTGGATACACTCAAGACCATTCAGTATTCTCATTCGCAGGGATGGCTGACAGGCCCCGGAAGAGGTTCCGCCGCTGGCAGCGTCATGTGCTATTGTCTCGGAATTACCGAGATAGATCCGGTGAGATACGATCTGTTGTTTGAACGTTTTCTTAATCCGGAGAGAGTGAGTATGCCTAAAAATAATTGGGCGTTCAATGTGAACCCTATTACTCAGGGGTGTGTGACAGCATAAGACTGTCATGCTAACGGTAGAAGTTGGATAAGACTGCTGTATGAAGCCTCACAAGGAGATATACGGCCACAGACCATAGACGAAGCAGCTTCAGAAGAGAACCTACGGTCCCGCAAGGGATAGCAGGTGATACCGTGCTAAGTATCCTGCTCCCTTTGTTAAAAGGAGGGGGTGTTAAAAATTTCAATGATAATCAAACCTATTCCGAACTGTATTGGATATTTTGCGGATTACGACGGACATATTTACAGCAACAAACAAGGAACATTAACAATGTTAAAACCTTTTCACGGAACCAACAATGATTATTCGCTAATCAAGTTAACCGTAGAAAAAAAGCGAAAAGTATTTATGGTTCATAGGTTAGTTGCTGCGGCATTTATTCCCAATCCGAACAATCTTCCCGAAATAGACCATATCGATACGGACGTATCGAACAATAAGGTTGATAACCTCAAATGGTGCACGAGAAGAGAGAACTTACGACGCAGTTACAAAACGATGTCCCCTGTAAGAAACTTTAAGGAAGCTAAACTGCTTATAAATAATGTGTGCATCGGTGAATTTAAGAGTATCAGTAAAGCTGCTCGGTATGCACATAAATATTATAATGCCAGCATAGCATCCATGATAAAGTATCGGTCATGGGGCGTCCTGCGTATTATATGCGATGACGATTTAGTTTCTCAAAAATATCCAGTACACAACCCTTTAAAGACGCGAAAGCGAGACATAATCCACTTGTATAAAAATAGATATCTTATCACGGATACCAAGACATACGGCGAGATGGCTAGCTATTATAAAGAGAAATTGGGAATTTCGGTGCATCCAAACACACTACAGAAGCATGCCAGTCAAAACAAAGAATTTCGCGGGTATTTGATTAACA
>JAEEGL016105459.1_pt1 | contig 12828 bp, 17 predicted proteins | sample 9134231 | NCBI WGS metagenome assembly JAEEGL01 (sample SAMN16246548, study PRJNA631951) | gut metagenome | biome: gut microbiome; feature: rumen; material: fiber-attached | host: Bos | place: Iran: Karaj | collected 2018-10
TCCGGAAAACCCATTCAAAAAATTCAAAGCATTTTCCCGTTTCCTGGTCTGCGTGTAGTGGTAAAGGATGATTGTGGGTTCCCCGTCTTCTCCGGTTCTGAACAGCCACATGAATGAATTCGTTTCAGCTGCCCTTTCCGGCTCTTTCAATACCTGAACCCTTGTCTCATCTGCCATCAGGAACTTGCGCTTTAGCAGCATCCTGTGGAAGTATTGATACAAAGGACGAAAGTAAGTATCTGCACAAACTTGTGATCCTTGATGGAAAACCCGCCGCGATAAAGGAACGACCCTGGGAGTTTACACTGACGATGGAGCAGTGTTTGAGAGGGATTGAAAAATACAGTAAAGTACTCGAATCTTATGAGGATGATGATGAGGAGTAGCCTTTTTTTAGGGAAGAAGGCTCTTTATAGCGGTTCAATGCGAACCGGATATAATATGCCAGAGTCATAAAAGGGAATGATACGTCGCCATATGTCAAGGAAATTAATTGCAAGCGGAAATAAGCGCCAGTTCCTCCGCTTTTCCCTGCTCCAATATCCTGATGAGCCGATACGCTGGCCCTGTGGGGTGAGTTCTTCCCAACTCCCAGGCCTCGACGGTTTTCTTAGAGACACCCATATAATTAGCAAATACTGTCTGGGTCATGCCGGAGTTGTTCCGGATGGCCTTTATTTCTGTATTGGTGTATTTTTTCACAGGTGCGATCGTAAAAGTACGGGATTTTGCCTGACCTGTACCTTTCTCATATTCTATTGCCTGCTCCAGGCCTGTCTTGAGATCTTCAAACAGCGTACTCATGACTTATACCCCCTGTTGTTGCCGGCCTCCTTCTTAAGAGACTTCACCAGTTTTTTCAATACATTCTTTTCTTCCTGCGTAAGGTTTTCCTGCTCATCTTTTGTGAAAGCGGTGATCAGATAGGTGACCTCATATTCTTCAAAATCCGTGTAGCAGACTCTTACACTTCCGCTTTTTCCTCTGCCTTGCAAGGGAAACCTGACTTTTCGGATTCCGCCGGTTCCTTCCATGACAGGACCAGACTGAGGATCTTTCAAAAGCATGATCTGAAGAGCTAGCAGTTCATCATCTCCAAGACCTATTTCTTTCCATCTTTTTGTGAACAGCGGAACCTCTATAAATGTCCTTCGTAATCCGTCTTCATATAATTCTTTCATACACAAATAATAAACCCTACAATGTAGGGTGTCAATAGATGATAAAAAATTATGATGTTCCTTCATGTGCCACGCGTAAAAGTATTACTTTATACTACTTGGTCATACTATCCAGTATTGATTATGGATTATTGGTAATATCAGATTAAGGTAGGTGTGTGATATGAATCAGAAGCCATTGAAGGAAAAATTGTGTTTGAGTCTTGATCCGGAAGTTGTAAAGCAATTGAAGGAACTGGCGGAAAAGGACGACCGGTCGCTTTCTTCATTTGTTAACAGGATATTGAGAGATTATCTGAAGGAAAGTACGAAAATGAATAATTCTTGAAAATTTACGAAGAACATTAGAATAGCCGTTTGCGCCCTTTAATAAAGGATACTTGCCTGGTGTACCATTTGAGTTGAAATTTTTAAGGGGAGAAAGAGTGATGCTTAGCCAAGCAGGGTAAATCCTTTTAAAAGACGGTATAGAAGCCGATTTTGCGTTAACGTGAAACCGGTTTTTTTATTTTATCGATAATAGGAAGGAGAGCCGTTCTGCCAGGTTAGCATCATTGAAGGGTTTGGGGGCCAGAGCACCTCCTCTTGAACTTTGAAACTGTTATGCGAGTTCAAGATGGAGGAGAAATGATGAAGCAACGAGCAGGAATAAGATTTGATATAGGAAAACGGATTCTACAGATCCTGGAGGGTCAGGGGAAGTCACAACTGGAGATCTCGGGAGATAAAAGATTGTCACAATCGACCATTTCCAGATGGATTAATGGGATATGTCTGCCGACTCTGGGCTTGCTGGATCTGTTCTGCCGATACATGCATATGACATTAACGGAGTTTTTTGATGTCGAAGAATATAAGGATCCGGTTATCAGAGAACTGATCCAGATTATCCGTCGTCTTCCGGCGGAAAAACGATTAGATCTCCTTAAGGCGTTGAGAGCTTTGTTGTAATTTGCCATTACTGAGGATGGGCTGTGCTGAGATGATCAGCATGGCCCATTTCAGTATTATGCATATATGGATAGAAATGGAGAGAAATATTAGCACCGACGCTATAGATATTTAATCCAAAATAAATATAATAGGAATTGTTGATAAATAAAGCGTTTGTGACCATTGACGCTACAGTGTTACAAACTTGACGCCGCGGCCTATTTATTTTGTTTTATGAAATATATAGTATTGCATTATCGACAGGAGTGATCGTACAGATGGAATATGGTTTGTTCAATGTTTCAAACAGAATAGAGGGATTGATCAGAACTACCGGATTAAACGATTATGCGTTTTCGAAGGAATCCGGGATTCCTTATTCCACTCTGAAAAAATGGCTGAATCAGAATCCGAAAATCTATGTTTATCAGGTGGAAAAGATTTGCGGAATTTTCAGGATCACTCTGCCGGAGTTTTTTAAGGAGCATGTGACGGAAATGGATTATGAAGAATATGCTCTTCGATTTCTGTTTTCGAAGCTGTCTCCCGAGCAAAGAAAACAACAGCTGGAGTTATGCGGATCATGCCAGTATCTCTGTACTCCTGCCTGGAAGATGAATACTGGTATGATACTTTTGTTGAAGAAGCGGCAGAAAATTCTCATGATGCATCCCGGCTTACACATGGACATCCCCGCAGCCAGATCGCCTGTATGATACATACATCTATCTGCCATGAGCTGATCTATCGTGGGGGCAGATCTATCCTGGAAGCTGTTCAGACTGCGGTAGACGGAACGTTCGAGCTGTATGCAAGAGCTGATGAGACGATGCCGTGGTTTGATGAGGCGTTCCTGAACGAAATCAGGAAAGATGCATACGGAAGGTTAAGAGATCTGACCGCTTTTAGGGATCTGCCGGATGGCGAGATTCAGAGCAGCGGATACGTGGTGCATACGCTGGAGGCTGTCATCTGGTGTCTCCTGAATTCGAACTCCTTCTCTGACTGCGTCCTGAAAGCAGTGAATCTCGGGGATGACACGGATACGACCGGCGCTGTCGCCGGTGGGCTTGCGGGGCTGGCATATGGATATGAGAGCATCCCGAAGGACTGGATTGATGTGATCGCATCGAGAGAGTGGATCAGCAAGCTGTGCGATGATTTTGCCTATATCATGTCTTAGGAGGGGAGTAGAGCATGTCTACACATGAGCAGAGGATAGAGGTATTTCAGGATACGATGAACTGGATCAATTCGGATCCGGATCTTTCCGCATCCATACCGGTTGCGAAGAAGAATACGACGGTTTTCTATGAGGATGATTATCCGGTATTTGATATGTCAAAGACGCAGGATATGCTCATTACCGTTACCCCGGACAGGAGTTACCAGGCGGCGATGCGGCTTCATAAAGAGAATCCGACGTCAAAGATCGCGGTCATGAATTTTGCGAATGCATTCCATGCCGGAGGCGGTGTTACAAATGGAAGCAGCGCACAGGAAGAGTGTCTGTGCCGGACATCCACGCTGTATCCGCTGATATACCGTAGAACATTGAGAGACTCGTTCTATAAGCACCATCATGACAAAGGTACTCCGAAAGCGACTGACTCATTGGTATATACGGAGGGCGTGATTATTTGTAAAACGGATGAAGATCTGCCGAAGAGAATGCCGAACGAAGACTGGGTGACGGTGGATGTGCTTACCATCGCTGCGCCGGATCTCCGAACGAAGTCCAATGTCCATGCCCCGATCGTGAACGGCGGAACCAGCATGAACGATGCAGAACTGTTTGGGTATCATGTGAAAAGAGCGATTCATATGTTGACCTGTGCGGCAGCAAAGGGGGCGGATATACTGGTACTTGGAGCTTTTGGCTGCGGCGCATTTCGAAACGACCCGGAGGTTGTGGCGAGAGCATATAAGATTGCGCTGCAGGAATTTCCGAAGGTGTTCCAGAAGATCGAGTTCGCAGTGTATTGTTCGCCGGGGAACAGCGGGAATTATGATGTGTTCAAAAGAGAGTTATGTGGCAGCATCTGAGGAACATGCTGCAACAGAGATTTCCGGATTGATGTTGATGAAAAAAGCATGAAGATAAAATAAGGAGATTAAGGATTATGGAAATCAGAACCGGGTATCCGGACATTCCGATTGAAGATAAGGAGCAGAACAGATTTAAGACAGGTCCCTATGTGGAGGCGTTAGCGGACTTCATCCTTGAATGCGATACGCCTATGACGGTTGCCATACAAGGAGACTGGGGTACAGGAAAGACCAGTATGATAAACCTGGTCAATCAAAGGATCAAAGATCAGGTATTCTCGTTCACGTTTAATACCTGGCAGTATTCCCAGTTTGACCTCGGCAATGACCTTCCGGCCCTTCTTTTGAATCGTATGGCTCGGGAACTGGCCGGAGATGTTAAGGGGAAGCCGAAGATTACCAAAACTGATGTTGCGAATGCGACGAGAGGTATTCTTAAAACAACCTTCGGCCTTCTCGCCGGATTACTGCCGGGTGGGGGCAGCGTTCCGGATGATATCTTTGAGCAGGATATGATACGTGTGATTGAGAGTATCCGTTCTCAATTTGAGGCTGCGATCAAGAATAAGGCTGATAATACGGTGAAGAAGAGGGTGGTTGTGTTCGTCGATGACCTGGATCGTCTCGAACCGGAAAAGGCAGTAGAGATTCTTGAAGTCCTGAAGCTCTTTCTGGATTGCAGACAGTGCGTTTTTGTACTGGCGGTGGACTATTCCGTTGTTACACAGGGAGTTCGGGCAAAATACGGGGAAAGTATCGGGGAAGAAAAGGGCAAGAGTTTTTTTGACAAGATCATTCAGCTTCCCTTTAAGATGCCGGTTGCCCGCTATGATATAAAAGACTACCTTACAGATCTGATGGGCAATATATGGGGAGAAGAGATAACGGAAGATGAACAGGAGGATGTAGACAACTATCTCAGGATCATTGAAAACACCATAGGAAAGAATCCCAGGAGTATCAAAAGAATCGTAAACTCCTTTATGATCGTTGAAAAGGTGGCAAATCTTCAGGGAGCCTACGCAGGAAGAGAAGGAAAACCGGAAGGAAAAAAGAACATCCAGAAGCTACTGTTTGCGCTTCTCTGTATACAGCTTGCTTGGGAGAATCTATACAACTACCTTATAGAGCATGCAGATGATATTGATGAAAAATTCGGCGGAATTCAAAGGTATGTGGATAGTCTGCGGGATGATGAGGAGTTTGAGAAGCTTCTTGCGGTGATCTATCCGGAGAAGAAAATCCTGAGAGGCACACCGCTGTTCAAGGAACTGGATCAGACCATCGAGATCTATTGTGACTGGGTTCTAGATGTGGCCGGTGATGATGAGAATGGTTCCGAGGAGGTCTTGAATGTTCTGCAGCTTTCCTCTATCACGGCAAATAATGAGACTGTAAATGTTCAGACCGGAAAGAAGACCATGCCTGTGGATGCTTTCTTTGCACCTATGAAGGATAATCCGATTCTGTCATGGATGATCGAGGAAACTGCTCTGCTGGAACAGAAAGGAATGGCTGCAACCGCATACAGGAGAGATAAAAGCGGCAACTATCTCCGGTTTGAAACACCGGATAGACTGATCTGTGACTGTGTGGCAGCTAAGCAGGCCGGCTGGTCTGTCTTCTGCCACATGGAGGAATCAGAGGAGCGAAAAGATATGATGAAGAAAATAGAATCCTCCTGTGGAGCGCACGTCAGTTCCGTAAAAGACACAGACAAAAACTGGTTTGTGGTGCGGGGAGTAAAAGAGAAAGAAGTATTTGAGGAGATTATAGACTTACTGTGATATGTCCGGGATGTAAAAAGACAGTACGTGGAAGAGCCAATTTCTGTCCGAACTGCGGTATGACGCTTCAGAGAGAAAATGATGCGGAAAACACCTCGACGGGTGAAGTTCCAAAGAGAGGGTCGGATAATCAGGCTTTTGTTTTTCCGGTCGTTGATTTCATCATAGGTGTTTTGGTGCAGGTATTACTGTGGATCCTGCTCTGGCTCATATGTTCAAAATGCAATGGGGGATGGATGCTTCTCCTGCTGGTGGTACTATCAGGAGCCTCCCTGATTATCCCGTTAATCGTGTCATCGGGGATTAATAATGTGTATGGGGTCAGCGGAATCCAGATAGGGTGCGGGATCGCACAGGGTGCCTTTACAGTATTTCCCTTCATGAGTATTGAAAACTGGGATTTCTTTACTGGGCTTGTCGTTCTATGTCTTGTTGCGACCATTGTTTCCTACTTCATTGGTGTTTTTATGATCGCCAAATGTTTCCCGGCGAATCTTCCCAGAGGGAAAAGGATGACAAGTGTTGTCCTGCAAGGCGTATTCGGATTCGCTATTGGAACGATTGTTTCAATCATTGTGGCTGTTGTATTTGCGTTATTTTTCGGGAGAAGAAAGAAATAGCTGAATTATGATTACTGTTCTGTGTTACGGAGATTCAAATACATACGGCTATATCCCGGAAACGGGTATGCGCTATCCCAGAGATGTACGTTATCCCGGGAGATTGCAGATGCTCCTGGGAGAGGATTACGCTGTGATCGAGGAGGGATGCAACGGGCGTACCACGATCCACGATGACCCGATCGATGGATGGAAGAACGGTTTGGAATATCTGAAGCCCTGCCTTAATTCGCATAAGCCGGTAGATATCGTGATCCTTATGCTGGGGAGCAATGATCTGAAGGAGACGTTTCATCTGACGGCGAAGGAGATCGCTGACGGCGCCGCGGTTCTTGTGGATGTGATCCGGACATTTACAGAAGAAAAGCAGGGTTTTGTTCCGAAGATCATTTTGGGCTCTCCGCCGGAGCTTGGTCCTGGGATTAAGTCATCTCCGTTTTATGGCGCTTTTTATGAACATGCAGTGGAGGAGTCAAAGAGTTTTCCAAAATACTACAGGGCAGCGGCAGAGAAGTACGGATGCATCTTTTTCAATGCGGCGGAGTATATTTCTCCATCGGAAACAGATTCTCTTCATTTGTCAGCGGATGCGCACAGAGTACTGGCTGAGAAGCTGTTTGAAATCATACAGGATAATCAATAACGTTTATGGAGTGACCCTTGAAAAACGATAAAACTAATGTAATGCGGGTTCTTGATGCCAAAAAGATCTCATATCAAAGCCATTCCTACGATCCGGATCCATCACTCACCGGTGAGGATATCTCTCATTTCCTCGAGGAAGATCCGGGAAAAGTGTTTAAGACTCTTGTGACGCATGGAAAGAGCGGTGCATACTATGTTTTTGTGATCCCTGTTGCGGCGGAACTGGATCTTAAGAAAGCGGCAAAGGCCTCCGGTGAGAAGGCGATCAGCATGATAAAGCAAAAGGATCTGCTCTCTCTAACCGGATATGTGCATGGCGGTTGCTCTCCGATCGGAATGAAGAAGCCATTCAGGACATTTATTCATGAAACGGCTTTGCAATACGAGAAAATGTATGTCAGCGCAGGAAAGGTCGGCTTTCAGGTGGAGCTGGCGCCGAAGGATCTGATCGCGGTGACGGGAAGTGCTTTGGCGGATGTGGTGACAGAGGAGAAATGATTGGTTCAGAGATCAGAAGCAGAGGGGATCTGGTAGCCCTCGTCAATGAGATAGGATTCCTGCCGTTCTTTACCTGCCGGATAGAAGGGTTCTCTTTGGAAGAGAATATTTCATACAATGCATGGTATCAGGGCCGTTGGAGTGGCAAGATACATTGGGATGCCTGGGACTGGAAAGGACAGGTGTTACAGAACAGGGAGCTTGTTTACGGCAAGTTCTTTGAGAAGAAAGCAGGATTCATCAGCAAAGAGCTGTGGCCGGATTTCTGCAACTACAGGCGGGATGGATATGATTTTGATGCCAGATTTGATGACGGGCTTTCTTCATACAGGGATAAGGGAATCGTCGATCACATCACGGGCACCGGAGCTATGCTGACAAAGGAAATAAAGGACAGTCTGAATTACAAGAAAGGCGGCAACAAGGGATTTGAGACAGTCATCACGAGGCTTCAGATGCAGACATATGTTGTTCCCGTAAATTATGAGTATAGCAGACGCAAGAATGGCGCTGAATACGGATGGGGCAACTGTCGGTATGATATCGCAGAGAACTATTGGGGCGAGAATCTTTGCAGATCAGCATATATGAGAAACCCTGAGAAATCGCTTGACAGGATCATCAAACATATAAGAAAAGCTCTGCCGGGGATGGATGAGGACGAGCTTAAGTGTTTACTGAATGGTTAGAAGCTGCGATAAAAACAGGAGGAGAATGCGGAGACAGCCCAGAGCAGAAAAATGAGAAAACACAGTTTCTTTACAATCGGTTTAACATTGCTGATCCTGACCCTGTCTGCGTGCGGAAAGAATCCGGCTGTTGTGCGGGATACGGAAGCAGAGGTGACGGAAATCCGGGAAGCAGCTGCACCGGAGCAGGAAGCGGATACGGAGGAGGAGACGGAAGCTCCTGCGTTTCCGGAAACGGAAAAGCCTGCGGAATCGGAGCCCGTTAAAGACAGCGAACCGGAAGAATATGATTATCCATCATTCAACGGGGAGCCCAGCGTTCAGATCAACGGAAACAAACCGCTTTTCACGGAAGACCAGATGGTGCCGGAATCCTTTGAGGAATACAGTGATCTGGATGATCTGGGAAGATGCGGAGCCGCTTTTGCCTGTGTGGGGCAGGATCTGATGCCGACGGAAGAGCGCGGATCGATCGGGGAGGTGCATCCCTCCGGTTGGCAGGTGGCGAAGTATGACGGGATTGAAGGGAACTACCTCTATAATCGCTGCCACCTTATTGCGTACAGTCTTACAGCTGAGAATGCCAACGAAAAGAACCTGATCACCGGCACAAGTTATATGAACCGGGAGGGGATGAATCCCTATGAGATCCTGGTGGCAAACTATGTGAGGGACACCGGGAACCACGTATTGTATCGGGTGACTCCAATCTTCGAGGAAGATAATCTGATTGCTTCCGGTGTGACCATGGAGGCACAGTCCATCGAGGATGATGAGATCTGCTTTTATGTGTATTGCTTTAACGTACAGCCCGGGATCACGATCGATTATGCTACAGGGGACACCTCCGGCCCGGAGTATACCGGTCAGAGCGAAGAGACAAAGTCCGAAACAGAAGAAGTGGTGATCCCAGAGGGGACAACTTATGTGCTGAATACGAATACGCAGAAATTCCATTATCCGGAATGCGACAGCGTAAGGGAGATGAATGCGAACAATCGCCTGCCGGTTACGATGACAAGGGAGGAATGCATTGAGGCCGGATATTCGCCTTGCGGTAATTGCAAGCCATAGAAGGAGAGGCGTCTTATGACCATAAGTGAACTGATAGACAAATGCACGGATGCAACGTTCTCGGGGAACAGCAAAAAACAAACATAGACCGTTCCTCCCGCTGTTTATGTTAAGAAGCGGCGCCCTCCCGGGTGCAGCTTTAAGAGCTTTTTTCTCTTGATCAACTTTTTCCGGCAGGGCGGATCCGGTGTCAAGGGCGGCGGAGCCGTTCATCTCGACCCTTGACGCCGGATCCGTCCTGTCGTACCATCCCGCAAGAGAAAAAAGCCTGAAGCATGAAAAAGCCCTCCGGGAATCCTGATCGCTCTTGCTTTCAGGAAAACCCGAAGGGCTTTATGCATATTCTTTTGTTCGGATATTTGAAGAGATTTATCCTTTGATCTCAACTATCTCCCTTCTGCATTCCGGAGTGTAGATATCTTCCCAACCTTCAAGGAAACTTTTTTCATCAGAGCATTCTTCAATCAGGTTGTAACCTCTTCGGATAATGATTTCTTCAGAAAACGGAACAGTATCCTTTTCAAAAGACATCTCTCTTTCTCCGACACTTATAATCAGTGCACGGGTAAGCCATACATCATAGGTTACATCACCGTTTTCGGAGATCTTTTGCCGTTCATTTACGACCCTTACTGCTTTGATCGTCTCATTTACGGGAGTTGAAATCATGTCTACATCCTTAAAAGCAGATCTGATCCTACTTTCATCAGATAATGTCAGCCTCGCGACAGCGATGTCGTCAGTATTTCCAAAGTAATCAACGGATTCCTGTATGTTTGTTATGGAAAAAACATCATCGCCGATATACAGACCTACAATCTGGGTAACACTATTGGTGAAATCAAATGTATCACTTTTATACTTCTTGAACTCTTTTCCAATCCATCCTCTGATTATGGACAGATCGAAAACGCATATCCATGGACTTCATAGGTTAGCTTCCTTTCACAAAATGTATTTTTTGATATTTTACCGTGCCGTGATCTGTACTTCCCCTTATATTGATTTCAACAGCGGGAGATCCGTCGCTCGTTGATATTTGGCGGTAAGAAAGAATGGAGCCGTCCTTCATTTTTGTGTAAACGCCTTTTCCGTTATTCATTTCCTCCATTTCCCCGGAAGCCTAGCTGATTCATGTGACCTACAGCCAGATAGTCAGGCAGAAAAAACAAAGAAGCCGGACGCATCCGACTCCCTTAGGCTTAGTCCGCAGACGTCCGCCGCAATTCCGATTATATTTTTCTCACACATGATTTCCTAAACAAATCCGGAGACCACGAGATATCATGGAATAAGATCTTCGATGTTCTCTGCTTTATCCAAAACGTCATCAAACTGTTCCCATATATTCTGGCTGTTCTCTATGGCTTCCTTGACAGACTGAACCATTTCGTAGCATTTGTCATCGTACTTTGGCCGTACAAAGAACAATTCATCGGCATCATGAAAACCGTAGTTCGTTCTGTAATGTGAAATCAGTGAAAAAGCTTTTTCATCATTGCCCCCGGATACTATATCATCTACGAAAGGATGAATCTCCGGGGATGTATCGACGTCTTTCTTTGACTGATCCGCAGCGAAAATATAGATGTATTCACAGCCGACAGTTTGCGCGATTCGCTGAATCATTGGAATAATGTAGATCCAGAATACAAGGAAGCCTAAAGGTATCTTTTCGTCATTATTTCCCGGTTGATCATCGTGGTTTTTGCACAGGTTTTCAATTTCTATAGCAGGGAAAGTCTGGGCTACATCGAAAGATTTGCTTGTGCCTCCTTCTGAAAGGCTTTTCTCATGATCAACAATCCGTCTTGCCTCATCGTACAGTTTTTTGAATTTCTGTACCTCGTAATACCCGGATGCTGAGTAGTCAGTCAGCAGATCTTCATCGTTTTCACGCATTGCATCAAGGACCAGTTCAAAAAAATCTCTGTCGGCCCCCTCTAATCTTTGTGAAAGATACGGAGAATAAAGCATACCGCATTTGATCGAAAAGTATGCTTTGATGCAGCCATTCGTTTTGTCTTTTACCAGATAAACCTTTGATCTGTTATCAGTATCTGCGCTCCAGGCATTGAGTTTTAGAAATTCTTCCAAACCCCGGCCGTATCTGCCGCCTGAGAATGACTTGATCAACTCGGCGTTTTCTGATCTGGCTGTTATCTCTTCACAGGTATACTTTTCCTCGAAGCGACTACGGATCTGAGCAGCTTTGTCCTGAATTGATAATGACATTTATACTGCCTGCTTCTTTCTATAGGCTTTTTCTCTTGCGGCATCAACCATCATAGCCTTTAGATCGAGCTTGACGTCTCCGTTTTCTCCGGCTTTTAAGCCTTCTCTGGATTTGCGCCATGATAACTCGGCATGAGAGAGGCTGCTCAGTTTCCAAGATGAAAGTCCGCCATACCGATCCATTACAGCATCCAGAAGCTCTTTTTCGCTGGATGCCAGGTCATCTTTGACATCATGGTAGGGATATGCTTCAAAGTATTCGCTTCTTACGGATTTAAGAACCGGACCATACTTCCAGCCATAGAAATCTTCCTCAAAAAGTGGATTACCATTCAGCATCAATGATTCTCTTTGGGAAAAATACATCAGCTTATGCATTTTCATCTCATCCATATTTTTTGAATATCTGGTGTGATACAAAGAGTACAGGTATCCCCCAACACTTCTCACATTTGCCATGGTGATCCTCCTTTCGTGATAGTTGTAACGTATATAGTATATCGGTTGACTTGAATTGTTTTTTAGTATTGCTGGCGAAGACGTAATGATCAAAAAACAGAAAAACGAATGTCTGGTAAGTGACTTATTTTACTATTTTGCAGACGGAATGTCAATTTCAGTATACATCTTTTTCATAAGATATTCCATAAAATTATGATAATACCGAATAATACGTGATAACGCGTATTTTTGATCTGATCAGTGATGGAGAGATGCCGGAATTGACGATCATGCAGAGGACATTTTGTTGAGACAAGATGTCCTTTTTTCGTTTCAGAAAGGTTTTATTGCTGATTTCTACTTTGCCGGGGATCAGCACACAATATAAGAAAGCAAACGGCGGAGAAGCGATTTATCCGGAAGACGTGGAAGACATCAAAGAACGCTTCGGCGGGATCTTTGACGGACTGACGGATGAGATCAAGGCGGCAGAGGCCAGAATGAAGGAGATCTCGGAACTCCGGACGCAGATCTTCAACTTACTTGCAGAGCGCATTTTCCGGTATCGAAGAGAGGGCGATTATTTGAAAACCGGATGTGGAGAATAAAGAGATGGTGTATAATGCAAGGGATATGAGCGATACAGAGCATTTACGATGTGTGGTGGAGATCATCA
>JAEEGL016483343.1_pt1 | contig 12828 bp, 11 predicted proteins | sample 9134231 | NCBI WGS metagenome assembly JAEEGL01 (sample SAMN16246548, study PRJNA631951) | gut metagenome | biome: gut microbiome; feature: rumen; material: fiber-attached | host: Bos | place: Iran: Karaj | collected 2018-10
GGTTCGGGCCCGCGGTCCGCAGGGGCAAAAACCCGCATTGTTAGGATAAAAACCGCATTTTCCCTCCGGTTTATCCTAACTTTGGCGGTTTGGACCCGCGGTCCGCAGGGGCAAAAGCCTGAATTGTTAGGATAAAAACCGCATTTTTTCTCCGGTTTATCCTAACTTCGGCGGTTCGGGCCCGCGGTCCGCAGGGGCAAAAACCCGCATTGTTAGGATAAAACCGGCATTTCCCCTCCGGTTTATCCTAACTTTGGCGGTTCGGGCCCGCGGCCCGCGGGGGCAAAAGCCCTGCTGGATTTCTGCGTGTGGCTTGCGGCACGTCTGCCTTCTGATATGCTCAGATGCAATACACGTAGTTCTCTTTTCTGGCAACGGGTGCAGCCGCGGGTCCTTCAGCGTAACCGAGGGCGCAGTGACCGATGCCCTCAAAGTCCCCCTCGATCCCGAGTTTCTTCAGGATACTCTTTCCGAAATCGGATTCAAACTCTTCCTTTGCCCTGTGGATCCATATTCCGCCTACGCCGAGACTTTCCGCGGCATTCAGAAGATTCCCCATGACAAGGGCGCCGTCGTACACGTGGGTAGCCACCGCTTTATCCGCCAGCACTATAAGGATCACCGGCGCGCCGTAGAACGGATCAAAGCCCTCATCCCATCCGCCGATCTTCCTGTTTTCTTCGGAGATCTCATCCCGGAGCGCCTTATCCGTCACTGCGATAATGATGGGGCTCTGCTTCCCCATTCCCGTAGGCGCATACGTCCCTGCCCTGATTATGGCTTTGAGTTCCTCCTCCTTCACCATATCGGGCTTAAACTTCCTGCAGCTTCTCCTGGTTTCCAGCACCTTTAATGTTTCGTTCATCACAGCACCTCCTTAAATCGTTCCTTAAACTCCGTTTTCAGCAAGCACTCTGTTGATGGTATTCAATACCCGTTTCTTATCAAGGCTCCATTTCGGAGCGATCAGAAGTCTTCTCGGGCCATCGCCCGTCATCCGGTGGAGGACAGTTCTTTCAGGAAGGATTCTCACGCATTCGGCAATGAGTTCAGCATATTCCTCCAGAGTCATCATAGGGAAAGGTTTTCTTTTGTATTCTTCCCCCATAGCCGTGCCGGACAGCACCTGAAGCATCTGAAGCTTTATCCCGTCAAGAGGCGGGTCCAGAGCCGCAAGGTACCTGACGGTGTCGAGCATATCCTCTCTGCTCTCCCCGGGAAGCCCGAGTATCACATGGACTATGACAATAAACCCCTCTTTCTTCAGGCGCCTGTAGGATGTTTCAAATACGGAAAGATCATAGCCCCTGTTAAATGCACGGGCTGTTTCATCGTGAATGGTCTGAAGCCCAAGCTCGATCCATACGGGTTTTATTTCCCTGAGTTCGGACAGCATGGCCATGATCTCATCACCCAGACAATCCGGCCTGGTGCCGAGAGAGAGCACTGCAACATCTTCTCTTGAAACGGTCTCCAGATACAGTTTTTTCAGGCGTATCGGGTCGCCATAGGTATTTGTAAATGATTGAAAATAAGCGATGAACCTTTCAGCATCCGTCTTGCCTGCGATCCTTTTCCGGGCCTCGGCAATCTGCTCGGAGACAGGGGCGTATCCCGCAGCAAATTCCCCCGAACCGCCTTCGGAACAGAAGGTACAGCCTCCGGTTCCCACTGCGCCGTCCCTGTTGGGGCAGGTGCAGCCTGAAGAAAGTGACAGTTTGTAGACCTTCTCACCGAACTTTTCTATCAGATATTCCGAAAGACGCTTCATGGACACCCTCCGGCTCCGCAGCCGAAATCATTTGAGTATAAGGGATTTACAGATAAAAGCATTCCCAACCGGGATTCCCTGAGAAGATGAGCGAAATTTTCGAAGATCATTTCACGATCACTTCGCAGTACGCCGGGTTATAGCCGCTCGAATCGGTCCCCTCCTCATCCCCCGAAGGCGATCACACTTCAATCCCATCGATCGGCCAGCATGGCCCAGCTCTCTCTGTGCCTGTTCCAGATCGACACAAATTCCCCGATCTCCAGAGGGCATGGCTTCTTTCCGCTTTCTATGGTGACGCTTGGCTTGTCCAGAGAGAGCTGTACCCAATCACCAAACCCTCCCAGATTCACGTTATACGCTCCGTTCGTATTTACTGTATCGTATTTAATATGTGATTTAAACAGTTCGGAGAGCTCCGCTGACCTTTCAGAGTTTGAGTCTTTATTACCTTTCACATCATAGTATATCAGCTGCCCCATGGAATGATAGCTCACAAAGCATTCATAATCGTGCCTTTGGGCGTAGTCTCTCAATGCGGCAGTTTCGGGTTCGGATACAGGACCATCGCCCTTGTAGCTTCCGTAGGAAGGCCATGACTTCAGATCGATATCCGCCCATCCCGCGTCGAAATTATTATTGATATCGACGCCGTTTGCATTTGCCTTCCAAATGGTCAGATACTCATCGAAGGTGATCTCACGGGGATTGCCGCTCTCAGAGAGCACAAAGCCATCCTCCTTATAATGATCGCTCCAGTTATAGTCTCCGTTTGTATTGATCTCATAACACAGATTCTGCCTGTCGATCTCATAACAGCTGTACAAAAAATCCCCGAGATAAGGGTTGTTCATTTTCTCTGTCCCGAACTGGCTGATGGTCACGCCGTCCGGATTTGACATGGGAATGACGTGGAAAGCGGTTTTTCCGAATAACTCTCTGTAGGTTTTGCCGTTGTACAGTCCGTCATCATAGAAGGCGCAGTAATACTCGGTCATTTTCATCATAAGCTGGGAGTTCATGTACTCCCTGCCGTGAATGCCCGCCTGCAGCATCACATGTTTTTCCGCATCGGGATCCCCCAGGACGAGAGCAAATATATCCCTCCCGTCCACGCTGGTCCCTATGATCTCCTTCGACAGTCTGTCCGGATACTTTGAGACCAGGGCGTTGATATCTTCAACCATATCTTCATAGGTATACATTGCCCGGTCTGCGTGAACTATATCAAGAGCCGACTCATCATAGGGGAATCCGGCTTCCACGCAGTAATCCGCCGAAACGTAACCTTCCATTCCTGAATCCTTCACCTTCACCCGAAAATAATCCGTTTCGTCTTCATTCAGATGATCACCGATCCATTCCACAACTGTTCCCGCAGTCAGTTGTGCGATCTCGGCGCCTCCCTGATCCGGCTGCTCCCTGAGAGATATGTATTCCGCGGGAACACAGATCAGATACCTGTGCTCTCCCTCCTCTTCCGTCTCTTCTCCGCTCTCCGGGTCAGCCGTGCTTTCACTTTCTTCATGGCTCTCAGACGGCGCTTCCCGTGAAGGCAGTTCGGAAAAGACAGGCTCGGGCTTGTCATTGTCAGGAATATTCCCGCACGCAGACAACCCCACGGCCGCGATCATCATTACCACAGGCAAGATGAGCAGATATGGGCGTAAACGGCTATCCCGCATCACGGTTCAGACTGCCTGTCAGGGTACGGCAGGGAATCCTCACAAAGTTCACACCAGATCAGCGATCTCATAGATCAGCCTCTCCGTGGCTTCCCATCCGAGGCAGGGATCGGTGATGGATTTGCCGTAGCACCCGCCGCCCGGCTCCTGAGCTCCGTCCTCGATATAGCTCTCGATCATAAAGCCCTTAAGGATGTGGGCAATGCGCTCATCATGACGAGAGGAATGAAGCACTTCCTTCACTATCCTCCTCTGCTCAAAGGGATTCTTGTGGGAATTGCAGTGATTGGTATCCACGATGAGTCCCGGATTGAAGAGATTCATTTCTTCGTAACATTTCCAAAGCCTGACCAGATCCTCATAATGGTAGTTGGGCTTCATGGACCCGTGCTGGTCCGTATAGCCCCGGAGTATGGCATGAGTGTGCCTGTTCCCTTCGGAGTGTACCTGCCATCCCCGATAGATAAAGGAGTGACCGTTCTGCGCCGCGCTGATGGCGTTCATCATGACCTGGTAATCTCCGGAGGTGGGGTTTTTCATGCCTACGGGCACGTTTATCCCGCTGGAGGTAAGCCTGTGCTGCTGATCCTCGACGGATCTCGCCCCCACGGCCACATAAGCCAGCAGGTCATCCAGATACCCGTAATTTTCCGTATAGAGCATTTCATCGGCGCAGGCAAAACCGGTTTCCATAACAGCGCGCATATGCAGGTGTCTGGTGGCCTCGATGCCCTTGAACAGGTTGGGTTTTTCAGTGGGGTCAGGCTGATGGAGCATGCCCTTGTATCCTTCCGCAGTGGTCCGGGGTTTATTGGTATAGATCCTGGGAACGATGAATATCTTTTCCTTTACCTTCTCCTGAACGGGTACAAGCCGCCCGATATAGTCCAGAACGGACTCCTCGTTGTCCGCGGAGCAGGGTCCGATGATAAGGACGAGTTTATTCTTCCTGCCCTCAAATATCGACGTCAGCTCCGCCCTTCTGCCCTGGATTATCTCATTCATTTTTGCGGTAAGGGGATACATCTCCTTAAGCTCCGCAGGTATAGGAAGCTGTCTTTCATATATCATTCCCATGATCATTCCTTCTTTCGTCAGTAATGACAGACGCGGTTTTCCGCCTGCCTGAGGCGCCCCATTTCGACCCTGCAGGGCTGTTCGAGTAAATCTTCAGAACAGCCTGTAGGTATTGAACAGGGGAGCCAGGGTGTTGGAGACGGTGGACATCATCTTGATGAAGATGTCAAGGGCCACTCCCACCACGTCCTTTCTTGTATCGCCGACGGTGTCGCCCGTCACGGCAGCCTTATGGGCAGCAGTGCCCTTTCCTATTACGATGTGGTTTCCTTCGCTGTCCTTTGCAAGCTCGCCCTTTTCATCCATCTGTTTCAGCATACCTGCTTCGATAAACTTCTTTGCATTGTCGAAGGCGCCTCCGGAATTTCCCATGAAGAGCGCCCCGCGGATAGCCACGATGGTGGACCCTCCCAGAAGGCCCAGCACGAATTCGGGGCCGAAGAGGAATCCGCATACCACCGGAGCCGCCAGCGCAAGAACAGAGGGCACCAGCATATGTCTGAGAGCGGCATCGGAAGCCTTTCTTATAATGGATTCGTAATCAGGTCTCGCCTTTCCCTCAAGGATCGCGGGGTTCTCCCTGAGCTGCTTTTCGCCGGCGTCGGCCAGGCTTTTCGCCGCCTTAATGGTGTTGTCGGTCAGTATGGCCGTGAAATATTCTATCAGCGCTCCGCCTATGATGGCGCCGCCTATCACCGAAACTATGACCATGGGATCGGTGAAATCGGAGTGTTCGTAGGAGCCGATGTAGGACATTATCAGAGCGACAGTGGCAAAGGCTGCGGCGCCGATGGCGTTTCCTTTTCCGATGGCTGCGGTGGTGTTTCCGGTGGCGTCGAGTTCGTCCGTGATCACGCGGACCTCCGGATCCAGATGGCAGCTTTCCGCGATACCGCCCGCATTATCGGCTACGGGACCGAAAGCGTCGATGGACACCGTGGTCCCTACAAAGCTCAGCATACCGAGAGCTGCGATGGCTATCCCGTATGCTCCGCAGAAAGTGCCGGAGAGGATCATGGAAAATACTATCACCAGGACCGGCGCAAGCACCGATCTGGATCCTATGGCGTCTCCCTTGGTGACCACGAAGGCCTCGCCTTCCGTAGCCATGTACGCCAGGGACTGAACATGTCTGTATTTGAAGCTTGTGTAAAGCTCCGTGAGCTTTCCGACGGCAACGGAACTGACCATCCCGGTCATAGCCGCCACCCAGGGTGAGAACCACCCAAGCTTAAAGGTATCCGGCAAATCCGCATTTCCGAATATCGCTCTGGCGGCAATGAGACCCACTGCAGCAACAGCCACCGCCGAAACATATGTGGCGCTGTCCAGTTCTTCGGCAGGGTCCACATCCTCCAGGGAGACCTCGGTTTCCACCCCATCCACCATCCTGATCTGCTTGCGGTTCTTGAGTATGATGAAGTTCACGCCCAGAACGCTGGCCAGCAGGCCGCCGCCCGCCAGTATAAAGGGATAGATGCAGGCCTTGATGAGCATTTCGGCGTCCTCTCCGAAGACCTGTGAAGCGATCAGTATCGTCGCCACGGGCGTGGCCACAAAGGATTCAAGGAGATCCGAAACATTTCCCGCGATATCGTTCACGCAGTCCCCGATAAAATCCGCTATGGTATTCGGCATGCGGGAGTCGTCCTCAGGCATGTTGTGCACGTTCTTTCCCACAATGTCAGCGGAGATATCCGCAGCCTTGGTATAATTTCCGCCTGCAACGCGGTTGAACATGGCCACCAGGGAACAGCCCAGGGAATAGGTGGTCATTCTCATGGTGAGGGGATTGCAGGTGGAATCGAAGGATACTCCGTGGATCAAAGACAGGATCCCGGCGCTCTCGGCTGAAGGATCCACGCCGCCGGAGATCAGCCAAACCAGGCACGCTCCGAAGAGGCCGAAGGCAGGCACCGCGAATCCGCTTATGCTGCCGCTCATAAGGGCTATACGCACAGTACGGCTCATGGCTCCCGTCACCCTGGCTGCATTTGCGGTCCTTACATTTCCGTAAGTGCCGCCTCTCATACCGATTATGCAGGCGCAGCTGCTCATTGTGGCCCCCAGGATAAAGGTGAGGCCGGACATCCATTCCATCACGAAGGAATAGATCAGGGCTACCACTACCACCGTGGGAATGATGACCCTGTATTCACGCTGTATAAAGGTCTTCGCTCCGTCGCGGATGATCTGGGCCAGTTCCTTCATGTCATCCGTGCCCTCGTCGTGATCCTTGAGATCCTTGAAATTGCGGTACAGGAGCACGAAGGTCAGAAGCGCGATCGCGATCACTACCAGAAATACTGTCATTTGAGATACCTCCTTATAAACTGCTTGTTGCGGGGATCGGTCATCGGGTCGGTTTTTTCAGCACAGAGAGACAGTATAACACAATTTTTTCCTGACAACTACCGCAGAAATGATCTGACTCCGGGCTATCCGGTTTAACGCGCCATCATTACCTTGCAGTAGTCCTCTGACTTTTCTTTCATGACGGAGAAACCTTTATCCAGTTCCTCCAGAGAATACCTGTGGGTGATGAGGTTTTTCGGGTGTAGTGAGCCCGCGGAGAGTCTGTCCGTTACATACCGCCAGTCGTCCCGGGCGTCCTCCGAAGGACCGCCGCCCAAAAAAGTGGAATTCCAGGTGCCTCTGACCGTCAGCTGGTTTCTCAGGATCTTCCAGTAGGTGTCCCGGGAGAGAGTCATGTCAGAGTGCGGATTTCCCACAAGGATCACCCTGCCGCCGGGGGCAGCCGAATCAACTCCGAGACTTACGCACTCATTTCTGCCCACGCACTCAAAAAAGACATCCGCATACCCGGCATTATCCGTGATCCATTCAAGAGGATCCGTAACGGAACTGTCGCAAAAGCGGTCTTCCCGCACCCCCAGAGAAAAAGCCCTCTTCTTTTGGCCGGGTTTATTTCCGATCACATACACATTGTCAAGGCCCCGGTCCTTGAGGAACATGGTCAGAAGCAGCCCGATGGTCCCGAGGCCGCAGACGACGATCTTCGGATCCCTACCGAAAGGAGCAGCATCCTCATTAAACGCCTGCCTCACAGCGTGTACCGAAACCGCCATGGGTTCCAGCATGGCTGCCTCCTCAAAGCCCACAGTCTCCGGGATTTCCATCAGATCATCCGCAGGCACAGCCACATATTCCGCAAAGGCTCCGTCCCGTCTGGACCCGATGTAATCGTAATCCCTGCACATCTCGGGATGTCCGTTCCTGCAAGGGCCGCACTTTCCGCAGGGTATCAGGGGAAACACCCCGACTCTCTTTCCCAGCCACTCTCCGGAAACGGATGAGCCTGTTTCCTCTACCGAGCCGGAAAACTCGTGTCCGGGGATCAGCGGCATCCTGTGGGCTCCCGTGATGTAGATGCGCGGGATATCGGAGCCGCAGATGCCGGCGGCCCGCACCTTTACAAGAACTTCATCCGCTTTGGGAACAGGCTTCTCAGTTTCCCTCAGGGAGATATCTCCGATCCCGTTCAGAACCCACGCTTTCATTATTGTTTCAGGCTCCCTCCATTATCCTGACAAACCTGTCCAGGTCCTCATTTGTAGTGATCTTGAAGTTTCTCTCATCCCCCGGCACGGTCACTATATCCATCCCCGCCAGCAATGCGGGCTCCGCGGAACCGGAAAGACGGAGGAGTTCTTCCTTTGCCGGGGCTTCCATCGCGGCCAGGTATTTCCCGAAAATAAAAGCCTCAGGCGCCTGTCCGGCCAGGACCCTGTCCCTCTCAAGCCTGCCTGTGAGAGAGGCGCCGCCATCACTCAGGTACACCGTGTCCTTCATGGGAAGCACCGGCACCGCGCCGTCATGGCGCGAAACCGCCTGCAGCAAGCCTCTTATCAGCTCATCTGAAGTCAGGGGCCGCACCGCATCCTGAATGATCACAACGTCATCATCCGAAAGACACTGTTTCATATCCCTTAAGCCGTTCAGGATCGAGAGCTGTCTGTTTTCACCGGGCTCCGAAAACCCGCTCAGTTTCGTAACGTCTTTAAGTTCTGCGGTCAGAGTTTCACGCCAGTACTCATCCGCCACCACCCGGACCGCATCTATCTCATTTACGGCCGAGAGCTTACGGATGGTATGGGATACTATCATCTGTCCCCGGACCTTCAGATACTGCTTGGGGACCTCCGAAATGAGGCGGGTTCCTTTACCGCCGGACAATACAAGGGCTGCGGTCATCAAATATCCAGCTTTCTGATCTTTTGTATGATCTCTTTATAGGGTCTGCCCTGCCCGAAGAGGAGCGTGGTCCCGAGGACAAATCCCTTCACGCCTCCCGGGGCAAAGGTCTTTATCTTGTCGGCGCTGCAGGCCCCGTCCCAGTATACCTCGAAATGCATCTCTTTCTTTTTCTTCAGGAGCTTGTCGAATTTGGAACGGACGTATGGCATGAACATCTGTCCCGCATTGCCGGGATTTACGGTCATCACAAGGACCTTGTCCACTATCTGCAGCATCTCATATACATTTTCCACGCTGGTGCCGGGATTTATGGCTATTGCCGGAGTGATGCCCGCGTCGATGATCTTCTGAAGGGTGGTGGAAGGGTGATACTCCGCCTCCGGATGGATGTATATGGTGTCCCCGGGTTTCAAGGCCCTTATAAAGAGCTCGATGGTATTGATGGGATGCTCCACCATAAGATGGACGTCCAGAGGCTTTTCAGTCAGGGATCTGATGCAGCAGAGGTCGTTAAGGGACATGGCGAAATTAGGCACGTATCGCCCATCCATGATGTCTATATGAAAGGAGTCGATCCCGGCTTCATCAAGATCCCGAACCTCCTTTTCCAGATGTCCGTAGTCGGCGCACATCATCGACGCCATCAGTTCAAAATACGATCCGTTATCCATTTTCCGATCTTCCTTTCTCCCGGGGCGGATGATGCCCCGTCACTCACTGCTGCGGCGCTGTACTGCTCCATCCCTTCGAGTACACCCGCCTCTTAATCGATTCGATGCTTCATCTCTTCGGGGTCGCCTGTTTCTGCCGCGCTTTGCCTCATTCCCCCAGAGATCCAAAGTCCCATGGTCACACATCGCAGTTCTGTATCATGACAGGTTTTCCTGTCTCCTTAAACAGCCATACAACGGAACTGAGATCGCCGTAATAGGCGTCGCTCACCACTAAGGCCCTGTCCAGATCCGGCGAATCATCATATATCCCCCAGCCCTCTCTCCTGTAGCTGTCCACTATTTTTCTGTATTTATCCGAAAGCTCCGGAGTCATTGAAGCGATGGTGGCCTCCATGAGGGGATGGGGGCGCCAGAGCAGAGCCACCTCACCGGCGTTTTCCTTAAATACCTCCAGCACCCGGCAGATCTTTTCGATCATGGCCTCCCTGTTCGCAAGCATTGCAGTGACCACGGTATTGTAAAAGATCATCTTCTTTCTCTTCCCGTCCGGCTTTGAGATGACGGAAAGCCAGTCATCGGGCAGACTTATATCCGACTTCATCATTTCTTCCAGCCGTTCGATCTTTGGGGATTTCCCCGCTTCGATCTTGTGTTCCCAGTAGGAACGCGTCTTTTCTCCCGTATACCTCGTCATCACGTCAATGTAGGCCTTCCTCCATGCCTCCGACTGAACGATGACGCGGTGGGCGTTCATCACCCCGGGCACAGTGATGAAATGCTCGAAAGCGCGGACAGTCTGCTGATCATCGGGATCTATCTCCTGCAGGAAGAAGTATGGTATGTAAATAAGTTCGTCCGTAAGGTTTTTAAGTCTTGATGAATAATAATCCGGATGAATCGTGGTCACGTGATTGGCTTCATCATAGGGGTTGTGGATATAAATGGCCTCAGGATGCTTCTCTTCCGGATCATAGCTTCGGTAATCCGTAACGGGAACGTGCTCTGGGAACAGGTCGAGCTCATAATGCATCTCCCGGACCGTGCCGTCGGGGTTCTTGTCGAAATAGGGGATGGGGACGACGATGGCCGTGACCGCAGGGTCTCCGGATATCTTCTTCCAGACGGATTCCAGGGAATCCCACATGGAGGCCTTGTAAGGCAGGAAAACCACTTCGCGCTGTGTGGGGATCCGGTTCATGATCCCCTCCGAAACGCCTTTCAGGATCAGGGACAGCTTTTCCACGGCATCCCGGAGGCTTAAAGCCCTGCCGCCATTCAGCTCTTCACTGAGTTGCCAGACCGCCTCGCAGTATTCCTCCAGCAGATGCACTTCCTCCGTGCCCTCGCCTTCGGAAGCTTCTATGGCCTCCCCCACAGTGACGGCGCCCTGCTGGCACTGGCTGAGGGTATCCGCGGCATTAGCGGCATCCCCTTTCTCTATCAGATCGATAAGCTCCCCATGGGCTTCTTCCAGAACATTCAGGATCCCGAGGCACCGGTCTTTCACATGTTTTCGCAATAGTGTCTTCCCTCCGGCCAAGTCCGACATCCGGCAGGCGCTCGAACCGTCATATCGTCACGTTCTTCATCTGCCCTGAATGGCACTTTCCACGTAACAAGTTACCATATCCCCCCGGGTGTGGCAAGGGCTTGGGGAGGGGGACAGAACCCTGTCTCAATAATGTACTGGTTTCCCGTAATCCATTTTACCTCCCAAAGCCCAAAGAACCTCTGATTCCGCCTCTATTTTACTTATTGCAATCACAGTCTCATGTGTTATAATATGAGTGTGTACATGTTGTATGTACAGTTGAGAGGAGGGCTTGACCATGCTGACCACCCGCGTTTTTCAAAACGGAAACAGCCAGGCACTGCGCATCCCGCAGGATCTCAGAACAGATAAAAAGGAGTTCTTTATCCGAAGGATCGGTGATATCTATATTGCCTACCCCACCGACGATCCATGGGCTCCGGCCCGCCAGGTAATCGGTACATTTCCGGAGGATTATATGTCTGACAGGAACCAGCCGTCCTGGGATGAGGTTGCAGAGAGGCTTTCATTGGATGAATAAATGCCGTCATCCGCTCCGATATCACAGCTAATGATGCTCTCCCATGGGCGATAGCATGACACCACGAAAGGGACCGTAATGTACCTGCTCGACACCAACATCTGCATATATGTTATGAAAAACACTTATCCCGCTCTCACACAGAAGGTGTTATCATATGATCCATCCGACCTGTGCATTTCATCCATCACAGTCTTTGAGCTGGAATACGGTGCGGCCAAAAGCAACCGGAGCGAAAGAACCAGGCAGAGCATGCGGTTGTTCCTTGCCCCATTTAACATCCTTGATTTCAGCAGCAGTGATGCTGAATCTGCCGGCATGATCCGCAGTTATCTGGAAAAGCAGGGAAAGATCATCGGTCCTTACGATGTCCAGATTGCCGGACAGGCTGTAGCGGGATCAATTGTACTCGTCACGCACAACACAGGTGAATTCAGCAGGGTCCCGGGGTTGATCACAGAGGACTGGGTGGTATCCTAAAAGTCGTAAGATAAAAACTCAAAACGATTAATCTTCCGTGGTCCGTTTCTGTATCTTTTTTACAAACAACCCATGATTCATTTCATACATTGGAGCAATATCCATGCAGCAATTAGCAGCAGGTCACCTTTTCTGCAGTCGCTACGTATATATCGCTTTCTCCACATGTCGGATCCGCAGATCCTTCTGATGGTACATGAAGTACAGATTCGTCAGGACCTCTGCCACATAGGAAAAAGCCCTTGTCTCTACCAGTTCCGGCACCGCAGCAGCATAATATTCTTCCATGTATTCAGTTATTTCAAATAACCATCGGCAATAATCACCAAAAACCTGATTCCTTGCGCATACAAGATTATATGTATATTGGAACTTGCCGTACAGAATCTTCTTATAATCTTCAAACTCCAACGGATGCAATGCCTCCAATGCTCTAAGCATCGCTTCCTTTACATTTCCTGTCGTAAACCGCAAAAACTGCGCCATCTCATTCGGATAACAGATATACGGGAGAGGCATGATCGCATCAATATCATCCTTCAGCATCTCAGGTTTAACTAAAAGATGCCGTCTATAATGTTCTATCCCAATCCAATCATGGTTTGTATTCTTCCAGATCCAGTACACAGCGGACATCTCACAGTACATCCGATTCTTGTTTGAGATGTTTATTCCGGTATTATCTTTCACAACTGCTATTGATTTATCGGCTATAGCAGCACCCGCCTGTATTGGAATTTCATAGGAATATAACTCCGGATGATGCTTCAGCGGTTTATCCTTATCATTCTTCACCTCGTACATCGCAAAATCAATATTCTCCGAAAGCTTACAAGAGCATTCAACACACA
>JAEEGL011195983.1_pt1 | contig 12827 bp, 11 predicted proteins | sample 9134231 | NCBI WGS metagenome assembly JAEEGL01 (sample SAMN16246548, study PRJNA631951) | gut metagenome | biome: gut microbiome; feature: rumen; material: fiber-attached | host: Bos | place: Iran: Karaj | collected 2018-10
GTCCTCACTGCTTAAATGTTCCCGTTTTTCTCCTGCCACATCGAAGATGATCCGGCCACTGTCCATCATGATCGTACGATTGCCGAAGGAAAGTGCGCTTTCCAGGTTGTGCGTGATCATCAGACAGGTGATCTTCTCTCCCGCAACCACCTCTTTGGTGATTGCAAGTACCTTTTCCGCGGTCGCAGGATCCAGCGCCGCCGTATGCTCATCCAATAACAGCAGGCGCGGCGGATTGATCGTTGCCATCATTAAGGTCAGTGCCTGCCTCTGTCCGCCGGATAAAAGTCCGACCGGCTGTTTCATGCGATCTTCCAGTCCCATATCAAGAAGCGCCAGCTTTTCTTTAAACATCTGCTTTTCCTTTTTGGAAATCCGGGATAACCAGGATCCGGTTCCGGCAGCGAGCGCCAGGTTTTCTTCCACCGTCATCCCCGGGGCACTCCCGAGCATCGGGTCCTGAAACAGTCTGCCGATCTTTCTGGAACGTTTGTGTTCCGGCATCATCGTAATGTCTTCGCCATCCAGTTCGATCCGTCCCGCGTCCGTATAAAAGACACCGCTGATCGCATTGAACAGCGTGGATTTGCCGGCGCCGTTCGATCCGATGATCGTAATAAAATCGCCATCCTCCACCTGCAGACTCAGGTCGGTCAGGGCTGCACGTTCGTTGATCGTGCCCGGGTTGAAGGTTTTATATACATGCGTCAGATTTAACATGACTGATCCTCCTTCCCGGACGCAGTGTCCGAATCTTTTGCTGCCATGCCATGCAGGGACAGGTTTCTCTTTAACAGTTTCGCGCGGGCCTTAAGGTAAGGTCCGGAGATCGCGATCACAACGATCACGGCCGAAACAAGCTTCAGCATGTAAGCCGGCATGTTAAACCGCAGTGCGATCGTATAGACCAGACGGAAAATGAAGGAACCGATCACCGCACCGATCGCACGGGACAGGATCCCCTTCTTCGCAAAAAAGGTATTTCCGATCAGAAGGGATGCCAACGCGATCGTAACCATACCGGTTCCGATATCGATGTTCACGGATTTCTGGGACTGCGCCAAGAGGCAGCCGGACAAGCCTGTGAACGCATTGGCGATCACAAGTCCGATGATCGTCATCATCGCCGTATTGATCGAAGATGATTTGACCATCGCGGGGTTATTCCCGGTCGCGCGGATCGCAAGGCCGAGTCTTGTATGCAGAAAGAAGGTCAGGAATACGATCACAAGCGCTACCGCGATCAGGATGACCACGAGCTTGTACTGGGATTCCAGAAACGTTCCTTTTAAGAATTTCTGCATCAGTGTAAATACGGTCTCCGTCTTATTCATATTCAGCAGTGACGAATTTCCCATCACCGCGATATTGATCGAATACAGTCCGGTATTCACAACGATTCCGGCAAGCAGGCTGTCCACGCCCATCTTGGTCTGCAGGAAGGCTGTCAGAAGGCCGGAAAGCATACCGGCACCCATCGCTGCCAGAATTGCAAGGAACGGGTGCCCGGAAAGTGCCACAACTGCCCCGACGGCTGCTCCTAATGTGAAGCAGCCGTCTGTGGACAGATCGCAAACATTTAACATGGAATAACTTAAGAACAATGCCAGTACAGTGAGGGAGCTGATCAGTCCCAGCTCCAGCGCTGTCTGTATCAATGGTAATATTGTATTCATGCCTTTTCCTTTATTCGAAACTTTCTGCGGTCGTCAGTGTTTCGATCTTGGTGCAGTAAGGCTCAAATGCTTTCGAAACCTGATCAAGATCAAATCCGATCGCAGCGCAGGTCTCGGTGTTGATCGTAGCGGTACCGTTGTCAAACGTCTGTACCGGATAGGTCGCCGGGCCTTTACCGTTTACAAGTATATCACATACCATATTGGCTGTCTCTACGCCGAGGTTCGCATAGTCAACACCGTATCCCAGGAACGCGCCGTTTAATGCAAAGGAATCGGCACCGGTATAGTGCGGGATCTTTGCTTCCGCAAGGGTCTCATAGATCGAAAGTTCCGCCTGCATGATCGTGTTGTCACTCGGTGTAAATACCGCATCCACTTCGTCTGCCACCAGTTCGGAAACCGCAAGCTGTACTTCCGATACGTTGGTTCCCGTGCGTTCCACGTATTCAATTCCCTTACCTTCCAGATAAGCTTTGGCTTCAGCGATCGCCGTCGTGGAAGCATCCTGTCCGGCATCATAGAGCAGGCCGATCTTCTTGGCATCGGGATTCGCTGCAAAGATCAGATTCATGACTGCCTTTGTATCGAGATAATCGGATGTACCGGTAATGTTATAGCCCGGATTCTCCATGCTGGATACAACACCGCAGGCAACCGGATCGGAAACCGCTGCGAATACGACAGGAATCTGATTTTCTTCCGTTGCGGACTGCATGGCCATTGCAACCGGTGTTGCCACGCCGACCATCAGGTCTGCATCATCCGCGATGAAATTCGCGATGATCTGGCTCATGACATTTGCATCGGCATTGCAGTTATCATACATGATCTCAAATCCGACACCCTGTTCATCGCCCAGTGTTTTGAGCTGGTTTTCAATATTTTCAACGATCTGGTTTAAGGATGCGTCATCCACGTAATTGCAGATCCCGACCTTAAACGTCTTGCCCGCATCTGTTGCCGGCTCTGCCGCATTATCTGTTGCTGCGTCATCTGCTGCCGCCTGATCTGCTGCAGGTTCCGTGGTCTCGGTAACTACCGCACCGGTGTCTGCGGGAGCGGTTGCCGCTGCATTTGCACAACCCGTGAGTACGAACAGCATCACGGCTGCCATGATCATTGCGATGATTTTGTTTCTGTTTTTCATAATACTTTCCTCCTTCAACTGTGGGTGAATGGTTACCGCGTGAACCGGGACCGTAGGACTTCATTACCAAAGGAGTGATAACAGAATAAAAAAAGTCCCAGCAATCACTTGCTGGGACAGGAATTTCCTGCGGTGCCACCCGGCTTGGTATGATACACATACCCACTCACGCATACTATCATATGCTGATTTTTGTTTACGGGGAATCTTACCCCGGCGCGGATACTTCGGTATTACCCGTTTCCCCTTGCCCTCAGGAGTCCATTCGGTTTCGCATGACCCACCGCATTCTCAGCACCAGCGGCTCTCTGTACGGATCAGAGGTGTAACCTACTCACTCTCCATCAACGGTTTATAATTTTATAACACAGGAAAATGATCCGTGTCAACTGTTTTTTTATATTGACAAAAACAGGTAAATGAATTGATAATAAATTATGGTTTTTTTACCAAGGGAAAGGAGATAGACTATGAGTTTTATTGAAGCAATCAAAACATGTTTTACCAAGTATGTCGATTTCAACGGCAGAGCACGCAGGAGCGAATACTGGTTCTTCGTACTTTTCAATGCGATCGTAACCGGTGTATTTTCCGCACTGTACAATGCTACGGACGCAACCGTATTCTCTATCCTGTCACTTCTCTTCTCGCTTGCCGTTCTGCTTCCCGGTCTTGCGGTATGTATTCGCAGGCTGCATGACATCGGTAAGAGATGGACTTTCATCCTGCTCGGCCTGATCCCAATCGCCGGTGCGATCATTCTGATCGTAAACTGTGCAAAGGATTCCCAGCCCGGTACCAATCAGTTCGGTCCGAACCCCAAGGAAGTTTAAGCAGGTTTTATGCACATAGAAAACGGCCACCATTCCGGCGGCCGTTTTTCTATGATCTTTTATGCAAGCATTTCTGCCATCTCCAGGATAAGGCGCTCGGTCTTTTCCCATCCGAGACACGGATCCGTGATCGATTTGCCGTAAATCCCGCCACCGATGCGCTGGCACCCGTCTTCGATGTAACTCTCCACCATGAAGCCCTTGATCATACTTCCCACACTCTCATTGTGCTTCATGGAATTGATCACTTCCTTGATGATACGCGGCTGTTCAAACGGATCTTTTCCGGAATTGGCATGATTGGTATCAATGACCACTGCCGGATTGATCAGTTCCTTGGCCTGATACATATGATACAGGCGGATCAGGTCTTCATAATGATAGTTGGGCTGAGACTCTCCGTGCTTGTTTGTATAACCGCGCAGGATCGCATGCGCGTACGGGTTACCGGTTGATTTCACTTCCCACCCGCGATAAATGAAGGTATGCGGATGCTGCGATGCCTGAATGGCATTTAACATGACCGCATAATCCCCACTGGTCGGGTTCTTCATGCCGACCGGCGCGGAAATCCCGCTGGCGGTCAGCCTGTGTTGCTGATCTTCCACGGATCTCGCACCGACCGCAACATAGGCAAGCAGATCGTCCAGATACTGGTAATTTTCCGGATAAAGCATCTCATCCGCACAGGCAAACCCGCATTCCTCGATCGCACGGATATGCAGATGCCTCGTTGCAATGAGGCCCTTGAACAGATCAGGCTTCTCATCGGGCTTAGGCTGATGCAGCATCCCCTTGTACCCTTCTCCCGTTGTACGCGGTTTGTTGGTATAGATCCGCGGCACGATCAGGATCTTCTCTGCGACACGGTCCTGCAGGGGTCTCAGTCTTCCGATATAATCGATCACGCTCTCCTCGTTGTCAGCAGAACACGGACCGATGATCAGGATCATTTTCCTGCTTTGCCCGGATAGTATCTCTTCCATTTCTGCCTTGGTTGCCTTGACCACCTCGTGCAGTTTCCCAGTAAGCGGGCACATCTCCTTTACTTCCGCAGGCAATGCCAGTTTGCGGATAAATTCTACTCCCATTCTGTTTTCCTCCTCAATGGCTCTTCAGTCCCGTTCAAACATTGCGCGTCGCTTCGTCGATAAGCGCATCTTCTCTTTGAGCCCTTCCGCATCTTCCGTCCGGATCATCTCTCTGATCGTTTGGATCTCCTCGATAAATCCGTCCAGTCTTTCCAAAAGTGCCTCCCTGTTCATAAAGAACAGTTCCGTCCACATGTCTTCGTTTATATTTGCGATCCTTGTCAGATCCCTGAAAGAATCGCCCGTATAGTCCCGTACGTTCTCATTATCCTCACAGGTCATGAGTGCCACGGCAATACAATGCGTTAACTGCGACACATAGGCAATCATCCGGTCATGTTCCTTCGGGGATAATTCAGATATCCTTGCAAACCCGAGTTCCCTGCCCAGTTCCCTGCACCATGCGATCGCTTCCGCACTGTTTTTCTCCGTCGGCACGACGATGTAATTTGCATTGATAAATACCTGATCGTCGCTGTTTTGAACGCCGGAAACCTCACGTCCGGCCATCGGGTGTGCCGCGATAAATTCCGCGTCATCCGGAAGGAGGCTTTGGACCTGATCGACGATCGCCGACTTGATGCCGGTCACATCCGTGATGATCACACCCTTCCTGAATTCGCCACGATGCGCCCTGACCCAGTCAACGACAAGTGTCGGGTAAAGTGCGAGGATGATGACATCCGCTTCAGGCAGCAGCGAGGTATCCACAGAACTCGCATCAATGATTCCCGCGTTCAATGCATAATCAAGTGATGCCTGATCCTTATCAATGGCACAGACATGATGCCCCTTTTTCTTCAGGGCCTTCGCGTAACTGCCGCCGATCAGACCGAGACCGACGATCACGATTTTTGTATCCTGATTCCAATTCATCTACTTGCCTTCATAACAGATTCTGCGCAGAACAACACTTTCTCGCTCGCTCTTTGACGCGTCACGTCACACATTGCTATGCAATATGTGACAAAGTTCAAAAGGTGTTCTGCTTAGAATCCTTTTCTTAATCCATGATTTTGTATTGTATTCCAAGTTCCCGGAGATCGTCGAAGAAGCCGGGATAGCTCTTGCGGACGGCTTCGGCGCCGGTGATCGTTCCACCGATTCGTGTCAGAAGAACGGACAATGCCATGACGATCCGGTGATCATTATGGCCACTTAGTTCCGCCTTCGGTGCGTGCAATGCGGATGGCAGGATCCGGATAAAGTTCTCTTCCATGATCGTTTCAACGCCGCATTTTGCAAGTTCTTCGCACATGACACGCCCCCTGTCGCTCTCTTTCATCTGAAGACGCTTTGTCCCGGTAAAATCACCGCCGTGAAGACAGGCAGCAACCGCAAATAATACGGGTCCGAGATCCGGGCAATCGGACAGATCGACCGTTGCGGCCCCTTTTTGCAGGCTTTCAAAATGCTTTGTATAAACCGCGTCGCCCTGTGCGCTGTCCTGCGGTAATCCTGTAACCGTTACCTTACCGCCAAACAGATTCAGTGCTTCCGGAAACGCAGCATTGCTAAAGTCACCTTCCACGCTTAAGTTGGCACTTCGGTATGCCTGCTGCCCGGGAACGGATAAGACATCTCCATCCGTTCTGACAAGGATGCCAAAATCACGGAGTGCACGCAGTGTCAGTTCAATATAGGACCGGCTTTCCACAGGCGGGATCAGATGAATGCTGCTGTCACCCGCAAGCAGCGGCAGGCCGAACAACAGGCCTGAAATAAACTGGCTGCTGATATTTCCTGGAATTTCAAACGTATCCGGCTGCAATTGCCCGTCGATTTCGATATGATCCGCATGGCGTAAAAAGGTGATCCCCTGTTTCTTACAGATCTCCTCATAAACCTGAAACGGTCTGTTCAGCAGCGTATCACTTCCAAAAAAACGCGCATGAGAGCCAAGTGCCATGGCAATGCCCATAAAGAACCGCATGGTACTGCCACTCTCCCGGCACATAAAATCGACCGGCTGATCCGGCCTGCTACCGGCAATACCCGCAATGCGAAGGCTGTCAGGCATTTGATCGATCCCGGCACCCAAAGCCTTTGCACAATCCATGGTTGCCAGTATGTCTTCCGAAAATGCGACATTTGATATCTCACTGGTACCGGATGAGAGCATGGCCGCAATGATCTCCCTGTGCGCCATGCTTTTGGAAGGCTGTGCCTTGATCGTTCCCTTTGCTGTTGATGGGTAAATCGTAATATTCACGCGTTGTATTTCTCCGCCAGATAACTGAGTGCTTCCAGATAACCGTTAATGCCATGCCCCATGATCGTTTTCTCACAGGCCTGCCTGATGTAACTGACCTGCCTGAAATCCTCTCTTTTCGTTACATCCGAAATATGGACTTCCACCATCGGCAATCCGACCGCCAAAGCCGCATCCAGTATGGCAATGCTTGTATGTGTATAGGCCCCGGGGTTGATCACGATCGCATCCGCATGTCCTAAGGCATCCTGGATCATATCCACCAGATCGCCCTCATGGTTGCTCTGCAGGATCGTAACGCCGATCCCGAGTTTTTCCGCGTGTCCCTCAATCTGCGCACACAGTTCCTGATAGCCCGCTGTACCGTAGATCTCAGGTTCTCTCTTGCCCAGCATATTAATGTTTGGTCCGTTGATGACTCTGATCTGCATCATGACTCCCCGCTTTTCATTACTTCCGTTATGGCGCGCATAACATCCTCAGGCGTTCCGTTTACCGGGATGATATGGTCCGCAATTCTTTGATACCGTGGCAGCCGCTCCTCATACAGTTTCCGGATCTTTGCTGCTTCATCCGCAAGCGGCCTGTCATCCGTCGGCCGGATCGTCTCCGGATTCCTGTCAAGAAAGATCACACGCCCGTAGGCTTTCATTGCTTTTTCGCATTCCGGGTTCAGGATCAATCCGCCGCCGGTTGCAATGACCGTATGATTCCTGCATGCAAGCTCTTTCGCCACTTCCGCTTCCATCCTCCGAAACGCATTCTCGCCGTCCGCGGCAAAAATATCCGTGATCGCACGTCCTTCCCGTTCTACGATCATTTCATCGGTATCAACATAATCCATGCCAAGTTTTTTCGCAAGCAGTTTTCCGACCGTGCTTTTTCCGGCGCCCGGCATACCGGTCAGAACAATGTTCTCCCGCTGCGCCCTGATGGATGCATAGACTTCCCGTACGCTGTCATCATCTGCCTCCTGCCCCGTAAAATATGACATGGCGGCAGCCGCCTGGAACACCAGCATCATAAGGCCGCCGACACAGGGGATGCCAAGCTGCATGGCCTGTATCATCAGTCTTGTCCGAAGCGGATTATAGATCACATCGATCACGCCGGACAGTTTGGGAAAAGCGCTTAAGTCTATCGCTCTTGCATCAATATCCGGATACATGCCGCAGGGCGTGGTGTTGATCAGAAACTGCGTATCCGTCTCTTCCACCGCCTGTGTATAAGAAACGGTATCCGCATCCTCTGCCGTTCTTGATACCCGTTTGATCTCTTTCGCTCCAAGATCCCTGCAGACAGCAAGGGCTGTCTTACTCGTCCCGCCGCTGCCGAGGATCAGTACCTTTTTTCCGCTCAGATCAAACCGGCTTTGGATCAGTTCCTTCAGCCCGAAATAATCCGTATTGTAGCCGTACAGTTTTCCGTCGCGGTTGACGATGGTATTGACGGCACCGATCTTCTTTGCGCTCTCATCGATCTGATCCAGATACGGGATCACCTGCTGCTTATAGGGGATCGTAACATTGATGCCGGTAAATGCACGCGCTTTCATAAACGCATCCAGTTCATCCCTTGCCACTTCCCGTAATTCATAGGCGTATCCGCCAAGCTGTTCGTGTATCTCCTTGGAAAAACTGTGCCCCAGTTTTTCACCGATCAATCCGTAATCCATGCACTTTTCTCCCAGGCAGTATTCAATCCAGGGGAATGAAATAATCCGTACCGTATCTTCCTGCAAGCAGATCATACATGACCAGCGCACTCACACTGTCAACGACCACTCTGGCTCTGTGAATGATCGCAGGATCATGCCGTCCCTTGACCTGTATGGTGGTATTTTCATGTGTTGCGATATCGATGCTGTCCTGCTTTGTAAAAATAGACGGCGTCGGCTTTATTGCCGTACGGAACAGGATCGGCATGCCGTTTGTGATCCCGCCGTTGATCCCGCCATTATGGTTGCTTACCGTCACAACCTCGTCATCCTCATACCGCAGCGGATCGTTATAGTCACTGCCATAGTACTGACATCCGTCGAATCCGAGCCCGAACTGCACGCCCTTTACTGCCGGAATGGAATAAAGTGCATGAGCGAGCATGCCTTCCACGCTGTCAAACCACGGTTCGCCAACCCCTGCCGGCATCCCGTAAATGGCACTCTCCAAAATCCCGCCGACGCTGTCGCCCCGCTGTGCGGCACTTAAGATCTCCTCTTCCATTCCTTCCTTTGCGGCAGGATGAAAGACCGGAAAAGCCTGCTTGTTGATATAAGCGATATCCGCCGGGATATCTTCAAAATGTCTGTCGGAAATGCCCTGCAGCTGCAGAATATGGCTGCCGATCATGATATCTTTTTCCATCAGCGCACTTTGCGCAACGGCACCTGCGGCCACAAGCGCCGCCGTGATCCGTCCGCTGAAATGCCCGCCGCCGCGATGGTCCTCAAATCCGTGATATTTGCAATAACCCGTATAATCCGCATGTCCCGGCCTGATCACACGCTCACCGTAATCACCGCTGTTCTGCGCACGGTTCGGGATCAGGATGCAAAGGGGTGTACCGGTCGTTCTTCCCTGATACATGCCGCTTACGATCTCAAATGCATCTTCCTCAACACGCCCTGTCGAAATCTTTCCGAACGGACGGCGCAGCGAAAGCTGATACCTGATATAGTCTTCATCGATCACGATCCCCGGCGCAAGGCCGTCCAGAACAGCCCCGATATAGGGACCGTGACTTTCCCCGAAAAGCGTGACCGTAAGATTTTGTCCGAATGAATTTTTCATCTTCTATCCCCTGATCTTTTGTAATCTGTTTTCAAGTTCCGCAAAGTCCATTTCGCAGAATTCATATTCCCCGATCGTTTGCACGACAACCGCCGTAACACTGTCTCCGTGCCCTTTTTTATCATGGCGGATCGCATGCATTGCCGTATCGATGTCAAAATCATATCTGACCGGCAGCTCCATCCTGTCAAACAGTTTCTCAAGACGCGCACGCACGGGAGCCGAACACATCGGCAGCATGCCGAGTGCCACGCATTCGCCGTGCAGCAGTTTCCCGATGCTTGCTGCTTCCACGCCATGTCCCAGCGTATGCCCGAAGTTTAAGACCTTACGGAGCCCCATTTCCTTCTCATCCTGTTCCACAACGGCCCGCTTTAATTCGATCGCCGAAGCAATGAGCGGGATCATCTCCACAGGATCAGATGCCGCTTCAAACTTTTCAAACAACGCGGCATCAAAGGTAACGGCCATTTTGATTGCCTCTGCCATGCCGTTTGCGACCTGGCGTTTGGAGAGCGATTGCAGGACGTCATAATCAATGATCACTTTTTTCGGTTGGTAAAATGCGCCGACGATGTTTTTGACGCCTTCGAAATTGACGGCCGTCTTGCCGCCGATCGAAGAATCCACCTGCGATAATACCGTTGTCGGAATATTGTAAAAATCAATCCCGCGCATGTAGCAGGCAGCAGCGAAGCCCGTCAGATCCCCGACCACACCGCCGCCGAGTGCAACGGCACAATCTTTTCTCGTGAAATCATGCGTAAGCATCGCTTTTTCAAGATGTGAAAACCATGCAAGGTCCTTACTGTTCTCTCCTGCAGGGATCGTTTCGATCACGGCTTCCCTGCACTGGGATGCAAGCACTTTGGCATATTCCCCGGGGATGCCTGAATCCGTAACGATCAGGACCTTTCTGTCTAAATCACACAGATCGCGCACTTTATGCAAAAGTCCGCGATCGATCTCTATCTCGTAATGATGTTGTGGAATGGCAACTTTGATCTGCATGGTATTATTCCTGGGATAACTGTAATCCCGGCTGATAGGTTCCAAGAACCTTCAGTTCCCCACACTCATATCGTAAGCCCGACAGCATCTGCTTTGCTTTTTCGGTAAACAGGCTGCCCTCCACTTCCGTATAGAAATAATATTCCCAGTTCTTATTCTTCAGCGGCCTGCTTCGGATCATTCGCATGTTGTAACCGAAATCACTTAAAACAGACAGGGCGCGTGCCAATGTCCCGGAAGTGTGTCTGACCGTAAACATGAGGATGGAATTGACATTATCTTCGACATTGTAACACGGATCCGCCTCTTCACTCAAGACCTGTGCCTGCTTTTTTAAAACCGCAAAACGCGTCGTGTTATCCGGACTGTCATTGATCCTTTCCTCCAGAACGGTCAGCCCGTAGAGTCTGGCGGTCAGTTTGCTTGCGATGGCAGCAACGCTTACGTCCGCTCTTTCCGCTGTTTCCCTGGCTGCCCGGGCCGTATTCTCACAGGACTGCGTCATAAAACCATGGGAAAGGATATATTCACTGCATTGTTCGAGTGCCTGCGGATGCGAAAGCACGGTTTTGATCTGATCCGCCCTGCTGCCTTCAATCCCCATCAGGTAATGAACCACCGGTAATTCATAAACACCGGCAACAATGAGATCACCATGAAACATCAGATCCGTGACCTGGCCGACCTCTCCGGCATAACTGTTCTCGATCGGAAGGATGGCTGCTTCACAGATATCCTTTTCTACCGCAGCATATGCCTCCTGGAAGGTTCTGTAGGAGATCCGCTCGGCATCCGGACAGATCAGTGAAGCGGCAATGCTTGCAAAAGAGCCTTCGATCCCGCTGTATGATACTTTCATTACTTCCTCCGATCCGGTGTCACTCCACCGTCACACTCTTAGCCAGATTTCTCGGCTTATCCACATCAAGGCCTTTTGCGACACTGATATAATAACCGAGCAGCTGCAACGGAATGATCGCAAGAGAACCGATAAAATGTTCATCCACCTTCGGTACATAGACCGTAAAGTTCACACTGTCTTCCACATCATATTTACCATATGCCGTGATCCCCATCAGATAGGCGCCGCGGCTCTTGCACTCCAACATATTGCTGAGTGTTTTCTCATAGAGATCGCTCTGTGTTAAGGAACCGATCACCAGCGTTCCCTCTTCCACAAGTGAGATCGTTCCGTGCTTGAGTTCACCGGCAGCATAGGCCTCCGAATGAATATAACTGATCTCTTTCATCTTCAGTGACCCTTCCAGACAGATCGCATAGTCGATCCCTCTGCCGATAAAGAAAATGTCACGGGCACTCGCATATTTGGATGCGAACCACTGGATGCGTTCCTGATCCTCTAAGACCTTTCGCATCTTTTCAGGCAATGACAGCAGTTCCTCCAGATACGTTTCGGCATCCTCAAGTGTATTTCTTGCAACACCGAATGCAATGGCAAGCAAATCGGCACAGATCAGCTGGCAGCTGTATGCTTTGGTCGTTGCTACCGAGATCTCGGGACCCGCGATCGTATACATGACATGATCCGATTCTCTGGCGATCGACGAACCGATCACGTTGACGATCGCAAGGGTCGTTAAGCCCTGCTCCTTAGCCATCCGAAGTGCCGCCAGGGAATCTGCCGTTTCCCCGGATTGTGAGATCACGATCACAAGCGCATCATGATCCAGGGCCGCTTTGCTGTAACGGAATTCCGAAGCCAGTTCCACATTGACCGGAATCCTTGCAAATTCTTCAAAGACATACTTTGCTTCCATTCCGGCATGCCATGCGCTGCCACAGGCCACAACGTATATCCTTGAGAAGGCCTTCATCTTTTCCGCATTTAGCCCGACTTCGTCAAGGTCCACACGTAAAGTGCTCTCCTCCTCATCCTGCGTTCCCCGGATATATTTCCGCAAGGTATTGTCGACCGCTTCCGGCTGTTCATGGATCTCTTTCATCATGAAATGCTCAAAGCCGCCCTTCTGTGTAGCCTCCGCATCCCACTCGATTGTCACGGCTTCCTTTGTGATCGTGTCGCCGTCCAGGTTGTAAAAGACCA
>JAEEGL012361328.1_pt1 | contig 12827 bp, 8 predicted proteins | sample 9134231 | NCBI WGS metagenome assembly JAEEGL01 (sample SAMN16246548, study PRJNA631951) | gut metagenome | biome: gut microbiome; feature: rumen; material: fiber-attached | host: Bos | place: Iran: Karaj | collected 2018-10
ACACATTTTGTCCACCCTGTATCTTGTTTTAAACAAGATAAAACCGCCGCAACCATTGAAATCTCAATGATTACGACGGTTTTTACCAACACGTTTTGTCCTATATCTCTGTAACATGAAGACCCTGCATCGGATTCGGGGTCTTTTTTGTATTTTATGTCTACTTGCTGTAAAGCTCCACTATCTTCTTCAGGACCTCAACACTCTTTTCAATGGATTGCACGCAGGCGAATTCGAAGCGTCCGTGGAAATTATGGCCGCCTACTCCCAGGTTCGGGCAAGGCAGTCCCATGTAGCTGAGAGAAGCTCCATCAGTGCCGCCGCGGACCGGTGTCGAGATCGGTGTCAGACCGCAGGATCTGATGGCTTCCTGAGCGTTTTCGATAAGATGCTTGTGGGGCAGTATCTGTTCTATCATGTTGTGATAGCCGTCTCTTAAGGCCAGCTCAACTGTGCCCTCTCCGTACTTTGCATTCAGGAAATCGGCGCATTTCTGCATCATGGCCTTCTTTGCATCCAGCTTGGCCTGATCGTGGTCACGCAGTATATAGCCCATCTCGGTGAGTTCGCAGTCTCCCTTGATATTGGTCAGATGATAGAAACCTTCTCTCTGATCTGTGCAGGCGGGATCCTCGAATCTTGGCAGCATGTTCTGAAGCTCCATTGCGATGAGGACTGCATGTATCATCTTGCCCTTAGCAGAACCGGTATGAACGCTCTTTCCATGGATCTTGATCCTTGCAGAAGCTGCATTGAAGTTCTCGTACTCTATCTCCCCGACTGCGCCGCCGTCCACGGTATAACCGTAGTTTGCGTTGAACTTCTTCAGATCGAAGTGTGCCACACCCCTGCCTATCTCTTCATCAGGTGTAAAGGCGATGGGCACGCGCCTGTGAGGTATCTCGGGATGCTTCAGCAGGAAATCTGCCATGGTCATGATCTCAGCGATCCCGGCTTTGTCGTCAGCGCCCAGAAGTGTAGTTCCGTCGGTGACGATAAGGTCCTGCCCGACGTAATCAAGCAGCTCGGGGAACTCCTTCGGGTCTGAATAGATGCCAAGCTCCGGATTCAGCAGGATGGGCTTGCCATCGTATTTTTCAACGATGCGGGGCTTTACGTTTTCTCCTGAAGCGCTGCTTGAAGTATCCATGTGGGCTATAAAGCCTACCACAGGTCCGTTGTCCTCAGGCATGGTAGCGGGAACATATGCATAAACATAACCGAACTCGTCCATCTGAGGCTCAGCGGCTCCCATTGCCTTAAGCTCCTCCACAAGCATTCTGCCCAGATCCTTCTGGCGCATGGTGCTTGGGGATGTCTCGGATTCGCCGTCGCTTGTGGTATATACCTTAGCGTAGTTCAGAAATCTTTCTATTACTTCGGACATTTCATACCTCCTTATTCTGTAAGAAGTCCCTTTAGAGTCTTAAGCGTTGCATCGACAGCATCCTTGTGGCTGCGTTCATAGCCGTGGCTTGCATAAACGCCGGGGCCGATCAGTCCGTGTCGGATATCATAGCCTGCGGAAAGAGCAGCCTCTACATCGGAACCGTAGGAAGGATAGATGTCGACTGCATAGTCAGCGCCCTCCTTCTTAGCCGCTGCGATCAGACGATTTGTAAGCTCGTAGTTATAAGGTCCGCGGGAATCCTTGGCGCAGATGGAAACCTGGCGTTCGGTGCACTTGAGCCCCTCTCCCACACAGCCCATATCCACGCTGATCACATCGGTGACGCCCTCCGGGATGGATGTGGATGCGCCGTGGCCTACTTCTTCGTAAACGGTCATGTACATGTAGAGATGGCAGTTGGTCTTCTTGCCGCTGTCCTTAAGATACTTTGCAAAAGCCAGAAGTATGGAAGCGGAAAGCTTGTCATCCAGGAAACGGCTTTTGATGTACCCGTCCCCGCTGATCCTGAATCTCGGTTCCACGCATACGAAATCACCGTTTTCGATGCCAAGAGCCCTTACATCGTCAGCGTTCTTGACGTTTTCATCCAGAACTACCTCTACGCTGTCCCAACTGCGCTCAGCGGTCCTGACTTCTTTGTTGACGTGGGACGAAGCGTTGGCCAGCTGTATAGTGCCTTCGTAGCACTTGCCGTCTCTGGTGCGTACGCGGACGTTTTCGGTCTCCACATTTGCGGGGACAAGGCCGCCAAGATTGGTTAGCTTCAGCCTTCCATTGCCCTTGATCTGATGCACCATAGCACCCAGAGTATCAGTGTGAGCCGCCAGAACAAGTCCGTCTCCTTCGCCGCCGAGATCTGCGATAACGCCGCCCTTAAGGGTTATCCAGCTCTTATAGCCCATCTCGTCGAACTGAGCCTTGAGCCATTCAGCAGCGTTTCTGGTGTAGCCTGTGGGGCTGTCGATAGAAAGCAGTTTCTGCGCCATTTCGGCAGCATATTCAGTGTATTTTCTGTCCATAATTCCTCCTGAAAATAAAATATATTATGTTAATTTTATTATATTTTTAACTATTTTACTACTTATTAGCCAGCGGATTCCATATCGGAGCTCCGGTCTACTTGAAGATCAGATTTGTCTCCCAGTTTGGTATACAGGGAGCGTGTCGGAGGTAGACCTTGTAGGCCGGCTGAATGGCAAGTATCTGAGCTGTCAGGGACCAGAGGTCATCTATGCGGTGATAGCCCGCCACGAGCAGCCTGGGCGGTCTGAAGCTTCCGTAAGCATCGCCTGCCCCTGCCGGCTTTTCGATGCTGCCGCTCAGAATACCCTTCATGCCCCTGATTGCTTCAGCTTCATCCCCTTCTATATCGATTTTGATCACAGTCGGGGCGTCTTTACCTTCAAAAACATTGTCAAGACTATCAGTTTTCACCGGACGGGTCTTCTTGGAAAGAGATCCCCGGCCAGTGCCAAAGGAAAAATCCTTAATTCCGGAACCGGACGAAACAGCAAAATTATATGCTTCAGCATTCTGAAGCCCTTTATTCTGTATATATTCCGTAAGCTTCCTGAAGTTACGGCTTTCCGGCTCAAATGCATGGATAGCTCTGAAACTTCCGCCGGAAGCCCTTAGAAACTCCTCTACAGTATCACCTGTATATGCTCCAAGGTCCGCGAAAACCTCATCCGGACCGATGTCCAGTAGCTTCCACTGCTCCTCAGCCAGGTCCTCGGACGCCCTTAGATAGTCCAGTTCTCCGGTAAGCCGGTAAGCGGTCACATTGGACAGCACTTCCCTGCTCCGCTCATCGGCCAGTACCGATGCAAGCCAGTTCAGATCATCAAAATGCTCTTCGTAATAAACCCTGGTAAAAAGCCCCTCACCCACCACAGGAAGATCCGGCGCATAAAGCTCCTGCTCGGCCTCGATCTTAGCGATGTTTTCAAGTACATCCGGCCGATCCGTACCAAAACAGAGCAGCACTATCATGGAACTGATTATCTCCTGCTCATCCTCAAAGGGGCAGCTCAGCGTGGGATGCTGCAGCTCAAAAAAACGCTGGCATATGGTCTTCATCTGGGCATAGGTGCTGACCTTGTAGCCCTCAAAGCTCTGACCGCGCACAAAATCATCGCTGGCTATTATCCCGGCGGGCTTTATTCCCCGGGAGCGCAGCTCCGCAAGTATGCGCTGGCAGGCGTTCCCCGTGCCATAGAGCACTATAGGCTTTTCAGTTGATGCTAAATAGTCCCACATCTCCAACTACTCTTCTGAGAATACTACCATGTTAGGTACACTGCGGTGGGTTTTATCGCCCAGACCTAGCTGACCATTGTTATTGTTGCCCCAGGTCCACAGGGTCCCGTCTTTCTTTATGGCTGCCATTGCAGAACTGCCAACGCTCACTGAAACCATGTCATCCATTACGTAGACTGGCTCATAAGCATCTACTCCACCATTGCCATCTCCTACCTGTCCGGAACTGTTAGAACCCCACACCCAGAGGCTTCCATCACTTTTTATTGCGCCAAAGGTATATTCACCGCACTCGATCAAACTGACATCTGAAAGGATCTGAAGTCTGCCTTCGACCGTTTTAGCGGCAGACAGGTCGATATCCCTGCCGGCTCCGAGAATATATCCGTTACCCTGATATCCATAAGTATATAAGTTGCCATCTGGCTCAATTATTGCAGTGACGAAGCCGCCTATACTGGCATCATTGACATTATCAAGGACCTTTACCGGTTTCGTTGAATATCCCCCTTCTGTTTCGTATCCTATAGTCCCTTCTCCATTTGCGCCCCAGATCCAGAGGCTGCCGTCTTCCTTGATCGCAGACATATTGAGCGGAGCGGTGTCTATCGACCTGACATTTTCCATGATCTTTATCGGGACATTTGAGTTTTCCCTTGTCCCATTGCCGAGCTGTCCGGAAGAATTATCGCCCCATGTCCATAGACTTCCATCATTTTTCAGAGCAGCAGTAAACAGTTTGCCGCATTTTACTTCTTTAACATCTTCCATGATCTTGACAGGAGTGGTTGTAATATCATCGTTTCTGCCGTTTCCAAGCTCACCTTCACTTCCATAACCCCAGCCCCAGAGACTTCCGTCATTTTTGATGACTAATGTATGTGCATTACCGCAGCTCACTGATCTGACGCCTTCCATTACCTTCTGAGGCGTGCTTATCCAGATATCGGAGCGATCTGTACCGAGTGCTCTTCCGGTATTAAGGCCCCAGGTCCAGAGACTTCCATCGTCAAGTATAGCTGCCATGTAACCGCCTCCGCAGCTGACTGAGACAACATTTCGGGATACGCTGTTCTGAGACATAGAAGTAGGTCTCATGACAAACAGAGCACCATTACCGCCCTCTCTGCTCAGGTCCAGGTCCTCAGTTATGCTCTCATAACCACTCTTTTCAATGATGATTCTGATCTTGGAAACATCGTTTAAGAGTGTGATGTCGCATTCGCCGTTTTCATCAGTTTCACCATCTCCGATAGAAGCTGTTGAATACATACATTTTACCTTTGCCCCTTGTACAGGCTCGCCCGTCCATTCGTCAGTCACTTTAACAGTGAGCTTCGATGAAGATGCCGGTACGACTGGAATCTCCGGCTTTTCAGGATCTTCAGTACCATCCGGTTCCAAATAAATAGTAACTTTATCAATACCGGATCTGTCAACTGTTATCTCAGCCTTTACAAAATGCTCCTTTTGTACCGAGATCTCGTAGCTGTCTCTTTCGGGAAGATCCTTTATGGAGAAACAACCATTCTCATCTGACTTGGCCAGAACACCGCTGCTGAAGAGCATCGAATCCGCCACCGGCTCTCCACTCTGAGCATTGAGCACTTTGCCGCTTATCGTAGTATGTGTAGTTTCGCTGTATCTGAGACGCCAGTTACCTCCTTGCGCGACTTCCAGTTTTCCCTTATCCTTTACGACCAGTTCCGCAGCCTTATAGCTGACAGAGTCCATAACATCAGATACCGAGGGATAAGCTCCATTGTCAAACGGACTGATCAAGCCATTTATCAGTGCATCGGAAGTAATGAACAGCTTTGCTATATCGATCTTTGTCTTAGAACCGATAATACATGCAGCGCCTTTATCTGCAAAAACCTGATAAAGCCTGTCATCGGCAAGACCATGGCATGATCCAAGCATGACCATCGATCCATACAGGCTCTGGTCAGGAAGCTTTTTTCTGAAATACGAACCGGTGACCGCGATTTTCCCCGTCCTCTGAATGTAGTAGTAATCCTCATCTTTTCTCAGGCGCAGGTCATTTTTGATCGAATCATAATATTCCCCAGTAACAAGAGCCGGACCTGAAGACTCATCATAGCCTCCGTGTCCGAACCAGAAAATGACACCATTCCGGGCGTTCTTAAAGTATTCTTCTATTTTAGATAAAGTTACTTTTTCATCAATAAGATAGGCTTCAGTTTCATAACCCATGTTAAGATCATTTATTTTATTTGCGAATTTTCCCGGATATCCTCTGTATGTATAAAAAGAATGCAACTCTTGAGATGGATTTTCGCCTTTATCCTGGCTGCATGGTTCAATGGCAATGACAGGAGCGCTTGCCATATTTCTGTACTCTCTTATAAGTGGCTCATATAGTATCCGAAGACCGCTCTCAAGTGTATAAAGTATATGCGGATTATCCTCATCCTCATAAGCAGCATAGTCTGCGATAACGCCCTCGTCTTTCATGGACTGGGCGTTATCAGCCATGTATTCCATAAGTTCGGGCCATTCAGCAAGTGCCATATAGCCATCTTCATCGATAAAGGATCCCTCGTCGAATTCGATGTATTCATCAAGATATGCAATAGCGTCCTCTTCATCAAGACTCATACTGAAATACCTGCGGCTTGCAGGATCCATCATACGGGTAAGTATGGCAGCTACTTCCCTGCGGGCTATGGTTCTGTCAGGTCTGCACTCGTGGGCCTCATTTGCGCCCTCAAGTATACCTGCTCTGTACAGCATATAAATGGAACCGGACTGAGGATGATCCTCATCCACATCAGGAATAGAGCCCATTGGTACATTGTTTATTTCTTTAAGAGCTTCATACGGCAGCGCATTGGCAAAAAGCTCCATATAGCCGGCACGTGTAGCAGGCTGCTCCCAAGGATATTCATCGCTGTAAAGGATGATGTAATTATCAATAGCATACTTAATATAGCTGTCATACCATTTCCCGGACGAGCTGTCCTTAAGTGTGACTTTCCCCTCTGTGTACTGCTGATGCATGCAGGCTGCAAGCTTAACTGCTTCGCAGTAACGAAGGTTTTTATCCGGTGAAAAAGTAGTAGTCGTTGTCCCGCTTATAAGTCCAAGATCATAAGCTTTCTGGACATCATCATAATACCAGGCATTTGCAGGGACATCAGTAAAAGGCATGCTTCCTGCTGCCGAAACCGGAACAGGAATAATACTAAGTGAAAGAATTAAAAAAATAATTATGAACCGCTTCAATGTTGATCCCTCCTGTTTATTATGATCCGCTTCAGTGTTGGTCTCCCCAGTTTACTATGAACCGCTTCAGTGATCATCTCTCCTATTAATCAGGTCTATCTGAGCAGCTTTTCTGCCAGTTCGGCTATTGCTTCGTCTCTTGCAACAGAGTCCTGCTTTACAAGATCGTAGATAAGAGGATCCTGTATCAGCAGGCGCCAGGCTTCGGTGGTGACCTCCACAAAATCATCGTTAAGAGGAATCTCATCATCGATCAGAGGACAGCTGTACGGAAGATCGTAATCGTTGTAGACCATAGTCAGATTATCATCCTCGTCCAGATGCGGCAGCAGCGGAAAACTGCGGCATTGTATTGGCCTCTTTTCTCTCGGACATATCGGCGGAGTCTGACAGTGAACAAAGTAGACAGGGCCCTTCCAGGATTCGGGAAACTCAAAATCTTCTGCTTTTTCGATGTCCCACTTGAGCCAGGGGTCGTGACGATCGTGGAGCTTCTCCTCCCCGGGCAGCAGGTATATGCCCATCTCCTCCGCACCGGCAGTCTTGCCAATGTTGCAGCAGGCTGCGCCGCAAAGCAGTCCGCAGTCGCTGTCTATGGGCGATACAGCGTCCAGCATCTTATATATCTTTTCGAATTGTTCCTTTGTAAGTGTGGATTTCATAGCTGAATCTCCTTTGCTTCCCTATTTTACCACCTTTTGACCCGCACCGAAACAGGAAGATTAAGGAGAGCTGCAGTATTGTATATAAACGAAAGAACGCCCCATCAGCCTTTTGAGCCGGTGGGACGTAATTTCTATCGATTATGTAGTTAAAACGCGTCTAAGGGGCGATCAGAGGCCTTAAAAGCGATGCTGGGGGAATAAGCTTCCATGCAGGAGATTCGAGCAAACAAAGGATACTTTTTCCCAAGCTGGATTCCAGTTGTTTAAAATGCAGTCATTATCCAATACAACCAAGGATCCGCAGTCTTCTATAGAAGTCCTGCCCACATGGAGCAAAAGCACCCTTTTCTATCCTACAGTCTTTCCTTTCTTTCGATGTCCAGGAAGTACTTATAGGTATCTACAGTGAGTTCGCCGCAGGCAGCTTCGTCGCAGGCGATTATTGCGCCGTTGTGCATCTGAAGCGCACTGCAGGTCCACTTGCTGGAAACGCTGCCTTCAACTGTTGCAGCCAGAGCGCGGGCTTTATTGTGACCGCTGATAAGGATCAGCACTTCCTTGCTGTCGCAAACGGTGCCGACGCCAACGGACAGAGCCTGAGAAGGCACAGCCTCGGGATCATTGCCGAAGAAGCGGGAGTTCACGATCCTGGTGTCAGTGGTAAGATCTCTGATGCCGGTGCGGGAGTTGAGGGAGGTGTAAGGCTCGTTGAATGCGATGTGGCCGTCAACGCCGATTCCGCCCATAAACAGGTCCACGCCGCCATAGCTGGCGATCTTAGCCTCGTAATCTGCGCATTCCTTAACAGGATCGTCGGTCATGCCGTTGAGGATGTTGATGTTCTCCGGCTTCATGTCTACCAGATGGTCAAAGAAATTGTCGTGCATGAAATACCAGTAAGACTGATCATGGGTCTTGGGCAGGCCAAGGTACTCGTCCATGTTGAAGGTGACAACATTGGCAAAGCTCAGCTCGCCGGCCTTGTTCTGCCTTACCAGCTCCTTATATACGCCGATGGGGCTGGAACCGGTGGGAAGGCCCAGGATAAAGGGTCTGTCCTTCTCCGGACCTGCATTGTGAGCCTTGATCTTGGCTGCGATATAATCCGCTGCCCACTTGCACATCTTGCTGTAATCATCCTGAATAACGACTCTCATTATGTAAATTCTCCTTGTTTTCTTTATTTTTGTGCCGCGAAGTAAAGACCGCGGCAAAGTACTAAAATCGGAACCGATACGGATTCCGGACCGGTCTTTTTCAAGTGCTGAGCGAGGCTCTGTTACGGTCTTGATTCCGCTTTTTACCCTCCCTCTGACGACGCACTCTGCTGTCTGAAGCGTGAAATGATCCGATTGGGGCATCCGCCCTGCTCATATCCTTTCAATACCACTTCCACAGCACGCCGTGGCAGCATCCGCCGAGTCTTTCGACAACTGCCATTCCTCGTCACCTTTCTTGTGATAGCTTCAGTTCAAGCTGCACCGCATCAAATATACATAATGCTCTGCCACCTGAACGCAGCCAGCCAAGAGGCCTGGCGCTAACCCCCTCCCCGCTCCTCCTATTCGCGGTACACGGATGGTTTTATTATGAACAACAACATATAGCCGTTGACCGAATAATTATACACTATTAGTTGTGGAGCTTACAAGTTATTTTAATCAGTTTTTGAAGAAAATGGGAAATAAAACGGCAGAGGACAATGCCTCTGCCGTGAATGATCTCGTTAAAGTCGAACAATAGTCGAATCATTATTTCTAATCTCTCCTGAACAGGTCTCTGGTATAAACCTTATCTTCGACATCATCAAGCACACTATCATATCGGTTGGCAATGATCGCATCGGAGCCGGCTTTAAATCTTGCCAGGTCATTGACCACCAGAGAGCCGAAGAAGGTGGTACCATCCTCGAGCGTGGGCTCGTAGATGATAACAGTGGCGCCCTTCGCCTTGATGCGCTTCATAACGCCCTGCATAGAGCTCTGGCGGAAGTTATCAGAGTTTGCTTTCATGGTCAGACGATAGACGCCTACAGTCAGAGGCCTTTCCTTGGCCGCATTCCACATTGACGATGCTGTATAATACCCTGCCTTATCCAGCACTCTGTCCGCGATAAAATCCTTACGGGTGCTGTTGGCATCTACAATGGCCTGGATCAGATTCGATGGCACATCCTGGTAGTTTGCGAGAAGCTGCTTGGTGTCTTTAGGCAGGCAGTAACCGCCATAGCCAAATGAAGGGTTATTATAGTAGTCCCCGATTCTTGGATCCCCGCAAACGCCTTTAATAATATCAGCCGTGCTCAAGCCTTTAAGTTCAGCATATGTATCCAGTTCGTTAAAGTAGCTCACCCGAAGAGCAAGATAGGTGTTGGAGAAAAGCTTCACAGCCTCCGCCTCTGTACAGCCCATAAAAAGAACATCCACATCTTTTTTCTCAGCTCCTTCTACCAAAAGCTCAGCGAACTTCTCCGCCGCATCTCTGGTTTTATCATTGCAGCCAACAATGATCCTACTTGGATAAAGATTGTCATACAAAGCCTTGGATTCCCTCAGGAACTCCGGGCTGAATATGATACGGTCAGTCTCGTATTTTTCTTTTACTCTTTCAGTATATCCAACCGGAATGGTTGATTTTATCACAATAATTGCTTTGTCGGATGACTGAAGTACCAGCTCGATAACGCTTTCAACGGCAGAGCAGTCGAAGAAGTTCTTCTGGGGATCGTAGTTGGTGGGGGTTGCGATAACAACATAGTCGGCATTTCCATATGCCGCAGAAGCGTCAAGCGTGGCGGTAAGGTCAAGCGTACGATCTCCGTTCTTAGCTTCTTCAAGGTATTTTTCTATATACTCATCCAGGATAGGGCTGACGAAATTATTGATCTTTTCAACCTTTTCAGGAACGATATCAACAGCTTCCACATGATTATGCTGTGCCAGCAGGACTGCAAGTGAGAGACCTACATATCCTGTACCTGCTACTGCTATATTCATAGTTAATACCTCTTCTATACCTTATAGTAATCCTTATACCATTCAGCAAAAGCTCTAAGGCCTTCCCTGATTCCAATCTTAGGCGTAAAGCCATAGTCTCTTTCGAGACCGGTTGAATCTGCATAAGTAACTGGGACATCTCCGGGCTGCATCCCAACAAGCTGCCTATGAGCCTCAAAGTCATAATCCTGGGGAAGTACGCCTGCCCTTACAAGCTCTTCCTGAAGTGTAGAAATGTAATCCAGCAGGTTCTCCGGCTGACCACCTCCGATATTATACACTGCATAAGGAGGTAAAGGAAGACCATCTTCTCCGGTTGCTTTTTCTGGTGCGCCCTGCATTACACGGTAAACACCTTCAACTATATCATCTATATATGTGAAGTCTCTCTTGCAGTTTCCGTAATTGAAGATCTGTATGGTTTCGCCTTTTACGAGCCTGTTTGTGGCTGAATAGTAGAACATGTCAGGACGCCCGGCAGGTCCGTAAACGGTAAAAAACCTTAAACCGGTGCAAGGGATATTGTAAAGCTTGGCATAAGCATGAGCCAGCAACTCATTGCTCTTCTTTGTGGCCGCATAAAGGCTCACTGGGTTATCCACCATGTCCTCCACAGCAAATGGGACCTTCTTATTGCCGCCATATACCGAGCTGCTGGATGCATAGACAAGATGCTCGACGCCCTTTTTGCCTCCATCATAAGAATGCCTGCAGGCTTCCAAGATGTTATAGAAGCCTATTATGTTGCTTTCAATATATGCATCAGGGTGGTCTATGCTGTAGCGCACCCCTGCCTGAGCCGCCAGATTGACAACAATATCAAAATGATACTGCTCAAACAGGCTATTGATCAAAGTCTTATCTGCTATACTGCCTGTTACGAAAATATGCTTAACAGGACTATCCTGAGCCTCGATCAGCGCCAGTCGGTATTCCTTAAGCCCCGGATCGTAATAGTCATTCATATTATCCAGACTGACAATAGTTCCGGAAGTCATTTCCCTGCGCAGCCGCATTACCAGATTCGCCCCTATAAAGCCGGGGGAACCGGTGATTAGGATTGTTTTGTTGTTTAAATCTATTATTTTTTCCATTTGAGTTTTCATACGCTTATAAATACATTATATCTGCATAGTATCAATACAATCTATCTATGTTACTCATTGAGTTAGTTTACATAAATATGTTTTTCCAATTGCTACAAATTGTTATTCAGATATTGTAGCATCTGTAGATCATATCGATGGCTCTTGCATTGCTGCATGATCCCATAATTTCAAACTGCGCTACCGGATATACTTCATATATCAGATCATTTTCTCGGGCCCATAGTTCTGCTTCTTCATACCAGCTTGACGCTGGTCCTGTACTCGTTGCTGGTTCAGGATAGCCCTTCGATCTCCATAAAAATGTTACAAAGTGAGCATTGGTTATCATCAATACTTTTTGTGATTGAATCCATTCATTTTATTTATATTAGTATATTAGTTTGTAAATAAACTGTCAAATTAACTATTCATAATAATACTATTATGGCTACAGCAATCGAATCCTTTTAATAACTTCAAAATGCTCCAAAGAGTGAAAGAATAGAAGATAATACAAGTAAAAAGGCAGAGGTTCATGCCCCTGCCTTGAATAACTTGATATATTTGAATTGTAGTAACAAATATATATCAGTTTAATTTGTCGTCACAGTCAGTGTCACAGTATCGCTTATCACCTGACTGCTTCCGCTCTTTACTATGCATCTGTATCTGTTTCCACTCCTGCCTAGTGTTCCAGGAATCGTTAATACAGCGGTCTTGTTACCCTCTGCTGGTGAATCCATCCAGGTGCTTCCGCCTGGATTGCAATACTGCCACTGATATGTCAGGTTCTGGCCACTTGCAGCTATTGTAAACTTTGCCGAAGTGCCTTCAGTCACGGTCACATTCTTCGGCTGTGTAGTGATGCTTATCTGCGAGCTTGCTGTTACTGTAAGTGTAACCGCATTACTTATTACCTGACTACTTCCGCTCTTTACTATGCACCTATACTTATTCCCGCTCCTGTTCAAGGTCCCAGGTATTGTTAGTGTTGCGGTCTTATTACCCTCTGCTGGTGAATCCATCCAGATGCTTCCATTAGGATTACAGTACTGCCACTGGTAGCTCAGGTTCTGGCCACTTGCAGTTATTGTAAACTTAGCCGAGTTTCCTTCAACAACTGTCACACTCTTCGGCTGTGCTGTGATGCTTATCTGTG
>JAEEGL012828281.1_pt1 | contig 12827 bp, 6 predicted proteins | sample 9134231 | NCBI WGS metagenome assembly JAEEGL01 (sample SAMN16246548, study PRJNA631951) | gut metagenome | biome: gut microbiome; feature: rumen; material: fiber-attached | host: Bos | place: Iran: Karaj | collected 2018-10
GCGGAGGCATGTGGGTAAAGGCACGGGATCTATACCTGTTGAGGCCGTCCTAAAAAAACGACCGCCCCCTTCCGAGAGCGGTCGATTTGGGTTTGTAAGGTTGAATAGACTACTTAGCGCTTGCAGGGAAGACGAAAGTCCTAGTCCCTGTCGCTGCTGAATTGTAGATATAGCCCTTTCCCGGCACAAGCGTGTTCAACTGCCCGCCCCATCTGTTGCCTTGGTATCTCGCGTTCTGCGACTGCGATTTCACCTGGTCGTTATTCACTGGGAACGAGCCGAAGAAGTTCGTAACGCTCATACTCTCACTGTATGGGAATGCAATCCAGTTGACTCCACTGTTGATGGTAACCGTAAGCGTGGAAGGATCAATCGGCGTGCCTTCAAGCGTGATTTCGCAGTCGTTAGTGACTGAAATCATGTACATTTGGGTCATGTCCAATGCCGTCAGCGTACCAGCCCACCTGCCATTTTGGTACTTAACATTTTGGGTCTGCGATTTGATGGTGATGCTGGTGCCTGGCACAGCGTCCACGAGAGCGGATTTCAGGTCGTTCAAGGTGATTTCGACGTTGAACGAACACCAGTTCCAGCCTGCTGACAATTCGACGGTTTGGGTGGTGTGGCTTGGCCCGGACGAAGAACGCACTGGGCGGACAGAACGACCACAGTAGCGATCGTGGCCGTGGCCCATGTTGTAACCGTCCGAATCGAAGTAGAAGTACCACGCGCTGCTTGGATACGCGCTAAGCGAACTAGACCAGTAGTCACCTTCGCCGCCTGGGAAGTAGAGATTGCTATTGAGGCGGAAACCCGTGGCGGGCAGAAAGAGACTATTGCCGTTGGATGCAGTGAACAGATAACCGTTCACGTCGTTCTGTGTCGTCCAAATGGCAGTTGTATTGTCGATTAATTCCTGAAATTCCGCTTGTGTGGGCATGCGCCATCCATTGCCCCAGTTGATTGTGGCAGCATCGTCCTCGGGCAACAAGGTGGTCAGGTCGTCAGTGAAGCCATTGTAGCCATAACTGGAATTGTTACAATATTTGGTAAGGGTGTTGCTGCTGCCCATGCAGTACTGGTAGGTGCTCCAGTTGTAGGTGTCCTTGGGCTGGGTCTCGCCCCAGGCGAAGTAGTCACCGTAGCCTTCGGGCGTGTCGGCTCCCACGTTGCATGTGGCCCACAATGTGCCGCTCGGCAGGCCGAGGTCGACATACGCAGGCGAGTTTGTCGTGGTGGAATAATAAACATCTTGGACTTCATCCTCTTCCTCCCACCAGACGAAATTCGTGATTTTCAACAATTTGTCCTTATAGGGTGAGGTGCTTTCGCCGGACGACCAATAGTCTGAGGTGGTTTCGTCGAACAACAAAGCGAAACCCGCGATATTATCGACTGAAACAGACTGGTCGTATTCCATCACCGTACTGAAAAGGAGCGACCATTCGGATGTGTCGAAAGTATAAGCGTATGAATCGGTCGAGGTCACGTTGTTGTGTCCGTCGTACGCATATACCGTTTTTTCGTATGGAAAAGCATCACCCGTTACCCAATCAACCATGTTGCTAATCCTTTCCTTGACGTTACCGTTGTCGAAATACACAATATCGTACCTATTTGCGAGAATCCAATATGCAAGTTCTCCACCACCGTCCTGGTACCAGTCCCAATATTCTTCCCGCACGCACCATTGCTGCTCGTTATAGTCCCACGTAATCCGTCTGTGGGGAATAAACCCTCCTTCATAATTTGTCATGTAAGCAATGAACTCTGTGTGAAGCCCGTTGGTGTAGTTGTGAACATCGTAATAGAACTCGTCCCAACTACCGCTAGTAGAATTCATGTAATATTCGTGCATAAAAAGCACGTGGCCTTCGCTGTCGTACTCATAGGTATCAAGGCTCTGTGCCACCCATTCTCCATTTTGCTTTCCATAGCTGGTCTCTGACGTGAGGTTTCCAACGGCATCGTACTCCCTAATCATGCGAGAGGTTTCAACCCATTCTTCATTTTGCTTTGCATAGCCAGTCTGTACCGTGAGGTTTCCGGCCACATCATATTCCATAGTCGTTTTGAAGCCGCTGTTACCATAGGGGTAAATGGTCGTTTGGCTGACTACACGATTTTGGGCATCGTATTCATACTCTATGTATTGAGAAAGCTCATCATAATAATAGGAGCTCCATTTGGTACAGTTGAAGTTCTCGTCATATTGCAGGACATCTTTCGTCCCGGTTGAATAAACCGTGCTGTCAATTTTTTGAGTGTATGACCCAGCCCTTCGGTTGATCTGTTCCACTTCTTTCACCTTCTTTTTTAATTGCTCAAAGGCAGTCTTGTCACTTGTTTTTTGTGCCATCGCCGGCAGCATGAAGCATAATGCCATCGCGATAAGCAAAATCTTTTTTGTGTTGGTCTTTTTGCTTGTGTTCATAATTCTACAGATTTTTTACATTTCAGTTTTCAAAAGTACGATGATTCATATTATAGTGTTGATTAGCTTACAGGAAGAACCAAACAACTACTTCTTCACGAATTTCTTAGTTTGCACAAACTTGTCGGCAACCAACTTCACCAAATAGGTGCCTTGGGGCAGCGCCTCGACCGGCACTTCAAGTCTTTCGGAACTGTTTGTGAATGAAAGCATAAGTTGTCCCGTGATGGAATAAACCTCGCATGAACGGATGGTGCTATTGCTCTCGACAATTAGCTTGTCGTTCACAGGATTGGGATAAAGGGCCAGCCCTTCCCCATCGTTCTCATCGACGCCAGTACCCGAGAATTGGGCCACCAGGTTTCTGTTGCCCGTCACGGTGAAGGTGTAAGCGGCCTCTTCCGAGACGACGGTGCCGTTCTCCATCCAGCACCTGAAAGCACAGCCATTGTTGGGAATGGCGGTCAGAGTGCAGGTGTTGTTGGCGTAATAGGTGCCCGCACCTGTCACGGTGCCGGCTTCGGCAGGGACAGCCGTGGCCGTGATTTCATAGACTTCGCCTCCTTCGCCCTTCATAAAGACATAACTCTGTGTGGCCGCCACGTTGCTGCCTTCCAAATAGAAGCGAACGAGATGCTCGCCATCAGCAAGAGAGGTCACATCGAGCAGGAGGTTGCCGTCGCCCAACATGCCCGTCTGGTGGTGGCCAAAATCCTCGTCGAACCAGCAGTGGTAGTGGAGGTTGACACCCAAGTCGGCCATCTCGGTCTTGATGAAAAGATAGCTTTTGGTGGTGGAATAATTATCGTTTTTCAGCATCAGGTGAAGGCTATGGAATCCTGCGGGAATGCTTTCCACGTTGAGCAATAGGATGCCGTTGCCCAGTGTGCCGCTTTGCATGTTGCTGTATTGATTATCAAACCAATAGAAATACTGTTGATTCGTGCTTTCAATGGTTGATGTTTTGTGGAAGAGGTAACTCTTTATGGGTGACAATGTGGTGTCAATCAGTTGGTAGTGCAAGACATGGAAGCCGTCATTGAAGTGACTCACATCCAATTCGGCGTCCCACACGTTGCCGCTGAAGCTCGTGGTCACGCATTGCTCCTCGTTATTGTCGAACCAATACTTGCAGGTATGCGTTTGGGCAATCAATCCACGGCACAGCATCAAACTGAATAGTACAATTAAGGTACGTTTCATGGCTTTAACACTTTGGTTGTGGGCAATTTATTCTAACACTTCGATATGGACATTCAGCTTGCCTTCAGGCGTTGACTGTTGATCCACCGTGCTGCGGTTGGGAACCATGTAAATGGGACGGGCATTGTAAGGTGCGGCACCGCCATAGATGCCTACTTGTGTACCGTCAGTACCCAAACACTGCTCGATGATTTCATCTTTAAGGATGAGCGGTTCGGTGGTCCACTCATAATCGGACTCGTCGATGTAAGTCTCAAAAACATCCACAACTTCAGAGTACCTCCAGCAATTGTAACCTGTTTCAATCATATTGCCGTAAGCTATTTGAATGCAGTTGTAGGCAACGCTGTTTCCAAACATGATATCGGTGCCTGCCTCGTCTTTATTGAGGATGCAGTTGTAAGCAGTGAGATTGGAATGGTGTTGCCTTAAACTAATATAGGAATTATAGGCAATGATGGTATTGTCTGCACTGTCTCCCGAATAACCATCGCGGCAGTCCCAAATGATGCAGTTATGGAACGTGGTGTTGTGCATATTACAGCTGTTGTAGTGATTGATTCGACAATTGATGAATTGGGCATTTTCCGTATTATAATTTCTCCAATGGATTATATCAAAACTACATCTGACGAAGGTGGGATTGATGAGATAGTCGAATCCGAATTCGCCTTCAAAAATAATGCCTTCAATGGTCAGGTTATGGGAAGAATCTTGGATGTTGACACTGAAAGTTCCTGGGATAACGGTGGCGAGGGTGTTCTGTTCTTCGTCGTCCATGCAACCCGCGCCGCGCAGGATGATGGGTTTTTCGATGTCGGTGGCGGTGAAGGTGCCGCTCGACAAGGTGATGATGTCACCACTGGCAGCAGCGTCATAGGCATCTTTGAATGCGTCTTGTCCATAGAAGACAGTAATGTCGCTGTCGTGTTTCAGGGTGGCCACTTGGGTCTGCAATTGAGCGAAGATCATGGACGAAACGCACAGGAGCGTCATGAGTAAAAATGATTTTTTCATAGATTTCTTGTTGCCGGTTATTACCACATCGGCCCGTCGGGGTTAGATGAATGATTATTGATGAAAAATTTGTGTAAAATTACGGCGATGCTTTCGTTGGGAAGATGACAATTCCAATAAATTTTGGTGACAATTTCCAAAAAAAAGGTGACAATTTCCAAAAACAAGACCTTTTTGTGGGAAAACGCATGATTTCTGGAATAGAAAACCCCTATCTTTGCCGCATGAAACACGTGATTCTATCGGTCTTCATATTCTTGCTGTTGCTCTCATGTCAGCAAGCACCCGAAGTGGTGCAACACGGCGACATCGCCTTTCTCCCGATGGAAGCAAAACGCCTTCCCGACATGAACGAGCCTCGCTCGGGACATGCGTTGGTTTGGGTCGACAACCATCTCTTGGCCATTGGTGGTCATACCACGGGTTTTGTCCCGACCGCCACAGCGGAATATTATGAGGGCGGACGGTGGCACACCCTACCCACCCTTTATCCGCACGACACGCCTTTCGCTTTGGTGATGGAAAACGGCGACGTGTTGGTGGGCGGCGGCTATGAAAGCAGCTTTGGTGTGGGACAAACCTACGGCGTGGAATGCTATCATCCCGCCACGCACAGTTTCACGCCCAAACCCATCATGGACCGAAAACGGGCACATGCCAGTGCCTTGGAATTGGAGGATGGCCGTATCGTCATCAGCGGCAATTGGTGGGCTACTGACCTCACCGAACTCTATAACGGCGACAGTGTTTGGACGGATACCACTTCCGACAACCGCAGCTATCCCATTATCCTGCCCATTACAAAAGACAGTGTCTGGATTATCGGCGGCACTTACGGGAGCTATGGAAGTGGCACACAAAACATTGTAGATCAAATCAAAGGAGAGCCTTTTAGCGTGGATTTACTGGCAGAATGGCGACCACAGAACCCAAGAGACCACAACAGACAAGCCGATGCCTGCCGCGTGGCAGAAAACACTTTCCTGATACCTGCGCTCAACGCCGAAGGACAATGCGCCCCGATGGTAGTGGATAGTACCGGCTTCTCGCTGCTGCCCATGGAACGGCCCATACCCACGGAAGGTCCTTGGGGCACCATCCGCTACGAAGGTTCATTCTGGACCGTTCCTGAAGCGCAAACAGCCTGGCTGATGGGCATCGACCATCAGAAACATGTCTTTTTGGCTGAAATCAAATATCAGCCAGCCCTTCAGGGCGGGAAGGCACAACTGTCCATGCATTATGCTCCAGCTATCGAACAACTTCCCCTGTTGCCCTGGGAGATAATGCTTCCTGACGGAACTTTTGTTTCGGCAGGCGGCATGATTACTTCCAATTACGATGTAACGGACGCTGTTTTCGCCTTTAATCCAAAAGTTACGCCGACGAAACACGTCCCATGGTTGATGATAAGCCTTGGGCTGGCCGTCGTTTTGGGTGTGATGGCGGTCTTCATGGCAAGAAAAAGAAAGCGTGGCACGGAAGCAGTATCCGACATTCCAATAGAGGACATTCCCACAGAAGACATCTCGTCGAATGCAAAACAAATCCTGGGCGACAGACTCAATGCCTTGATGGAAGAGAAGCAGTTCTTCAAGAACAAGGATTTAAGGATTGCCGATGTGGCCACCGAGTTGTGTACGAACACCTCTTACCTTTCCACCTATTTGAATGGTGACCTGAACACCACCTTCCCTGCGTTTGTTATGGGCTACCGTATCCGTTACGCACAGGAATTGATGCGCAACGACCCAGCAATGCGCCTTTCGCAGGTAGCGGAGGAGTCGGGCTTCACCAACGAAAGGAACTTCCTGCGCACCTTCAAGGCCATTTGTGGTGTTACGCCTTCGGAATGGAAGTCAGAGCAGATGGCGAAAGGAAGTTGACAGTGGTCATGGTCATAGAGGGTCATGCTTGTGCAAAAGCTGGGAAAGGGTTCCTTAACCAACACAAAAACGACCGCCCTCATTGGAGAACGGTCGTTTTGCGTATTAGTCGAGTTATAGTAAACTATTTCGCGCTCGCGGGGAAAGTGAAAGTCCTAGTTCCTGGTGTATTCGAGATGTACATGTAACCCTTTCCTGGCACAAGCGTGTTCAACTGTCCAGCCCATCTATTGTTTTGGTATCTCGCGTTCTGAGACTGCGATTTCACCTGGTCGTTATTCACCGGGAACGAGCCGAAGAAGTTGGTAACCGTCATGCTCTGATTGTATGGGAATGCAATCCAGTTGGCTCCATTGTTGATGGTAACCGTAAGCGTGGAAGGATCAATCGGCGTGCCTTCAAGCGTGATTTCGCAGTCGTTAGTGACTGAAATCATGTACATTTGGGTCATGTCCAATGCCGTCAGCGTACCAGCCCACCTGCCATTTTGGTATTTGACGTTTTGGGTCTGCGATTTGATGGTGATGCTGGTGCCTGGCACAGCGTCCACAAGGACAGATTTCAGGTCGTTCAAAGTGATTTCTACGTTGGCTGAGAACCAGTTCCAGCCGGCAGACAAGGCTATCGTTTGAGTAATAATACTGGGACCAATAGGTGTATTAATCCCTCGTATAGCCCTAACCCTAAGATTGCTGGTCTTACTCGTCTTGGTAAACTCAAACGATGGCGACCAAGCATAGTTGCTGGAGTTTTCCGAACTGCTCCAATAGGCATTATCGCTCATCAAAGTTCCACCAGCATTGACCATGGCTTTTTCAATCAAGGGCAAGGCAGCGTAAAGCTTGCGCAACTGACCTGCCGATGGCAGATACCATTCATTGGCATAATCCATCTGGCTTACCGCATAATTGGGATTGTTGTTTTGCCAAGTCCTAAGGGCGATGCTGTTCCCACTTCCATTCATATCCTCCAACATGCGCTGGACATAGCCAGGAGCCTGATTTGTCAACGAGAGCACATCCTGATTATCGCCCCAGGCACATCCACTGGAAGCGTCTTCAAGAGCCACAATCAAACTGCCATTGCCTGAAGGATCGGAATAGAACACCAACCCCTTGCTGCCATCGGCGTTGGTCACGATGTGACCGACACTGTTCGGCCTGACGAAATGGGCCACCAACGAGCGGTTTCTCGTAAACGTGAATTGATAGGTTGCATCGTATGAAACGGTCGCGCCGTCTTCTGTCCAGTGGTCGAAGGCAAAGCCAACGTTAGGTACGGCTGTCACGGTTACCGTAGCACCATATCCATAATTACCTGACCCCGTCACTGAACCGAACGAAATATTATTGGCCTTGACCGCAAGCGAATGGACACCTGAGGTGAGAAAACTCCTGACGGCTCTGACCCTGTGATTGGTGGTCTTGCTCGAATTTGTCATTTCAAACATAGGCGAGAACGCATTGGATGAGGAATACTCCGTACTGCTCCAATATGAATCGGTTGTGAGCAAGCTGCCACCAGCAAACACAAGCTGTTCCTCAATCAGCGGCAAGGCGGCATAGAGTTTGCGCAACTGACCGGAAGACGGTAAGAACCAGCCGTGGTCAACATCAACGGTATTAGCCGCATAGCTTGTTCCTGTTCCTTGGCAAATCCTAAGCAAGCTCGTGTTTTCAGCTCCCATATTGTCACGTAAGGCAAACGGGCCACTGAACATCTCGTTGGGCATCACAAGAATATCACTATTGTTGCCCCAATTGCATCCAGACGAAGCGTCCTCCAAGGCCACCATAAGCCCTTCGGTGCCTTCATCATTCACGTAGAAGACCACGCCGATGCTTCCGTCCAAGTTGTGGATGACACTGCCTATAGTGCCTGGCACCACGAAATGGGCCACCAACGAGCGACTTCTGGTGAAGGAGAATTGATATTCGGCATCGTATGAAACCGTCACGCCGTCTTCCGTCCAATGGTCGAATTGGTAGCCCACATTGGGAGTGGCCGTTACCGTAACGGTTTGGTTCTGCGCAAACACGCCTGAGCCTGAAACCGAAGCGATTCCCATATTGTCCTCATTGGCAGCTACCAGAACCACATGGTCGCCAGCGGGAACATAATTACGGATGGCCCTAACCCTACAGTTCGTTGTCTTTGAAGTGTAGGAAACCTCGAAACCAGGTGTTGATGCGTAGGAAGCCGAATACTCCGTGCTACTCCAGTACTTGCCATCCGTCAGGGTGCTACCGCCAGCCTTGATGATGGCTTCTTCAATCATAGGTAATTCAGCATACAGCTTGCGCAACTGCCCTGACGAAGGCAGATACCAGCCGTTGTCGAAGTCCACCACACTTGCCGCATAGCCATTGTCGGTGCCTTGCGAAATCCTGATCAGCCAAGTGTTGTAAAAACCTTCCTGGTCTCTCAACACGGTCTGGTCGTTCAAAGCTCGGTCTTTCATGATAGTAACATCGCTGCTTGGTCCCCATTGGCAACCCTCCGAAGCGTCTTCAAGTGCGACCATCCAGCCTTCGGTGCCGTCATCATTCAAGTAAAAGAGTACGCCTTGGCTACCGTCAGGGTTATTCACCAAGGTGCCTACCCCGCCACGGATGGCGAAATTGGCCACCAAATCGCGGTTGGCGTTGGCCGTAAAGGTATAAGTGGGATCTTGCGACACCAAATGCCCAGCCTCCGTCCAGCCACGAAACAGGTTGTTGCCTGAAGGCGTAGCTGTAACGGTGACCGTAGCCCCATTAGCATAGAAGCCTGTGCCTGCCACGGTGCCCAACTCTGCGTTATTTGTGCGAAGCTGCACGCGAGCGGTGTTGTTGATGGAGAAGTCATGTACAGCACGCAAACGGTAATTCGAGGTCTTGGAACTACTACTCATCTCAAAAGCGGAAGTCCAAGCGTAGGATTCCGAGCTTTCCGTGCTGCTCCAATAATAGGCATTATCGGAAAGCGTGGTGCCTCCCGCATTCTCCATAGGTACCTCAATGAAAGGCAACGCCCCGTACAACTTGCGCAGTTGTCCCGCCGAGGGCACATACCAACCTTGCCCAAAGTCTACTTTGCCTGAAGCGTAGTTGGGGTTAGCAGATTGGTAATTGCGGAGCACTTCAGTGTTGGCGTAGCCATTCAAATCCGACAGCAGGCACTCGTTTTGCGTGTAAGTGTAATTCCTCACAAAGGGAATGTCGCCTGAACTGCCCCACGAGCAACCTGTTGAGACATCCTCCAATGCCACCATACACCCGCCCGTATAGGTCGGGTTGATGTAGAACACCACACCTTTTGAGCCGTCCGGGTTGGTGATAACCGTACCCAAAGAGAAGGACAGGTTTACAAAGTTGGCCACCAAATTTCGGTCGGAAAGGGCTGTGAACGAATAAGTGGGTTGTGTGGAAACCACTTGGCCGTCTTCGGTCCAGCAACTGAACACATAGCCTGTGTTGGCCGTGGCCGTGAGGGTCACCGTGCTTCCTGCCATATAAGTGCCGCCTCCCGCGACATTGCCACCCGCTGTAGGACTGCATGAAGTCATAACGGTGTAATTCGCCAAGATAAAATGAGCGTACAAATGTCTGTCGCCCGTCACTGTAAAGGTATATTCAGGTTGCCTCGACAACAACAAAGCACCCATCGGGTCTTTGTACCAACCCATGAAAGTAAAGCCTGAATTGGATGTGGCAGTCAGCGTACACGAATTTCCATTTTGATATATACCCATACCAGTAACCATTCCACTGCCATAAGGAATAACGGTTGCAGTAATCTCAGCATCGGCTGGTTCAATACCAAAAATAGCAGCTTGATTATCAATATATTGAAGCGATAGATACTTCTGAACAGGGTCTATACTATAATAATTGTTATACGAAATACCTTGTTGATTGGAAGCTCCATACCAACCAAAATTGAAATGAAAATAATCATTCTCACCAACCTCTTCATACCCATCGCAAACCCATCCGTGCCCATGCATATTATTGTTCTCATCATAATATGTCCCTTGATAGCAGACCGGACGACCAGGCGAAGCAGAAAGGTCATCTTTCAGCATCTGCTTCCACGTTGCATCAGAATAAGACGACCTTTGCTCAAGACTCAAAGTGGGTTTATAATAAAAGTATTCGGATAAGGCTGAAGCAATCGATGACAAACTCGCTCCCGTTTCCCTAATACCAAAATCAGAATCAATTGACACAGCACAATGATAAACAAACCGTGCCACTTCGTCAACTGTATCTTGTGCTGTGGACTCTTTAAGAATAATCGGCATCTTGCTCCAATCATAAGAATAGTTGCCAAAAACAACAGTTCTTGGATAATACTCCGGATGTTGAGGATCTTGTGGAGTATAAGTCTTGGTTCCATGCGGATAAGTTGGATGTTGCCAATAACGCATCACTTGAGCCAAAGCAATGGCGGCGCATCCAGGAAGGCAATGCACTCCTACAGAATCAGGGCACTGCTGGTTGTAAAGGTCTATCCTATCTCCAGTATTGCCGTTAGTATAGCCCTTTTGTCCCCATAATGTCTCGGTCAATGGTCCTACAGTAATTCGTGTTTGCATTTCGCCACGATTTCCAGCTTTAAGGTCATTCCATTGCTTTTCATCTTTTTCAGAGGGGGGCAATTGGTTATCAATGGCATATTGTATCTGGTTATCATACCAATCCAACCACCATCTTAAATTATCAGGCATTTCTTCGGTGACAAAACAACTCGTCTTGGAATAGCCCAAGATGGGTGTCGCCCGCTCGTCAGCTGCCACTAACACAAAACCCGAATCGGCACTAAAGACGTAAAAGTTCTGAAAGGGTGTTTCGTCGGTGATGTCATCAAAATGAACCAGTTGGCCATAACTATTTCTCGCGTTTTGGTTGAAAAACGTCTCGGCCACATTTCGAGCCATTTCACGACTCACAGCTTGTGCAAAAACGCCATTCCCCAAAGCCAACGCCAGCACCATCAACACCCCAACAAGTGCGCCCCTTTTTCTCTTTATCTTACTCATAATGAATTCTTTTATGGTTATGAGCTGGCTTCGTTAGAAATTATGAACACCACGAACATGTGTGTCGGAAGAATTTTTGGGGTATTGCATCAACTTACCCGTATTACTTAAACACCACGCATACATAGAATCTTTCTCGGAGGAAGACCAATATGTCCAACTGCTTGTCATAACGAACATTGTGCCTCCAGCAGCAGCAAGTCCTTCGTTCACTTCTACAAGATTGCCATAAAGGTAGTTCAACTGACCAATAGCGGGCAAATACCAGCCGTTATCCACATCCAAGGCCTCAAATGCTGGAAATGTATAATTATAAGGAGTATCCCAATTGAGCATTTCTTGTGTATTGAATAAACCATTTTGGTCATAGATTGCTGCTCGTACAGTTGAATAATTTGGTAATGGTGTCACATAGGAATCATTAGACCATTTAAAGTTTCCCGCATCTTCCAACGCCACCGCCCAACCATGCTGTCCCGTGGCATCTACATAGAAAATTACGCCCATGGCCTCGAGACCAGAATCATCAAACTCAACGGGGCTTACATAGACACCCGTGGTGCAGAGTATGTCGCCGATATGAGCCACTTGGGCGTTCACACAAGGCACTGCAACCACGAAAAGGAGTGCCAACAACAAGGTTTTAATCGAAATGTGTTTCATAATGATTTAATTTTTAATAATTTAAGATTTAAAATTTAAAGATTTGAGATTTCAGGAGTTTATTTAACTACGGATTTTACAGATTTTACGGATTTGTCTTCCAAAATTCTTGGGTCGCAAGCTCCCGATTGGTACGGATGGGCGTTCACTGCCGGCAGGCATCTGTACCAATGGGCACTTGTGCTTTTTAATTCTATCCGAGGAAATCTGTTTCATCTGTGTAATCTGTAGTTTGAATATGGTTTGTGTGTTCAGGATTTTAAGATTTGTACTTTTTGATGGGGCAAAGTTAGGAAAAGAATGGAAAAATTGGGCATGGTTAAGGGGAAAATTTCCATGGCTTTTGAACCGCCTCCTATAGATTGACTCCGTCGAATCTTTGATTTCCATGCTCCCGCACAAGCCCACGTTGGAATGACATGCGCGGCTTGCCTAAGGCCTCAACGGGTATGTCATCCCTGCGGAGGCATGTGGGTAAAGGCACGGGATCTATACCTGTTGAGGCCGTCCTAAAAAAACGACCGCCCCCTTCCGAGAGCGGTCGATTTGGGTTTGTAAGGTTGAATAGACTACTTAGCGCTTGCAGGGAAGACGAAAGTCC
>JAEEGL012991490.1_pt1 | contig 12827 bp, 1 predicted proteins | sample 9134231 | NCBI WGS metagenome assembly JAEEGL01 (sample SAMN16246548, study PRJNA631951) | gut metagenome | biome: gut microbiome; feature: rumen; material: fiber-attached | host: Bos | place: Iran: Karaj | collected 2018-10
GACAGCGACGACGCAGATGATATTACAGTTGTCGCTACGGGTACATTCAGCAACGGCAGTATAGGCAGAGACAAGACAGTTGGCATCACCAATCTGTCTATAAGCGGCAACAGCAATTACGCCCTTGCATCCACCGGCAATCAGTCCACTGCATCGGCAGACATCTATGCTGTTGTTGGCATCGACTTCGACGGCAACGGACATACGCTGCCTTCATACATTACTTCTGCTACCGAGATTTACTACGGCGACGAAGACGAGGATGTTATCCTGACCAATTTGCCCACTGTTGCCGAGGAGGACGAGCCTTATGGCTACGATTTCATTGGTTGGTCCATAGATCCCGATGCCACAGAGGAAGATCCTGAGATTACCATCACTTCTGCCGAAGACATTACCTTGTATGCAGTATGGGAGCCGGAAGATTATGTTGTTACCCTGCCCGAAGGCATGGAGTTTACCGAGGAAACCAAGGAAGATGGTGAGATTAATGACCGTGAGTGGTCGTACATATTCCCCTACGGTACTACGGTAGAGTTCATGGTATCAGACGGCTACGAATTGATTGGCAATCTATCGCCCTCTGCAACATATAACGCCACTACCAAGATATTCTCCTACACAATCAACATGCCTTCCGATGTAGAATTTCATGGAACGGTATTGCCTACGATTGCCCTGACCGTCGATTTCGCGGCAGAATGGGAATACGGCAACGGCCCTGCTGCTACTCCTACATTCAAAAAGAACGGTGTTGCCATCGCCTCTACCGACGTGGTAACATTGGAGTACAAAAAGACAGGCGAGGCGGAAACGGGTTATCATACCTTGACACCTGACTCCGATAACAATTACGTATATGCTTTCAAGGCGTTAGGAGTAGGCGAGTACAATCTTCGTGCAACTCTCCAATCGGGTGCGCAGAGCGATGTTGATGTTTCTACTTTTGAAGTTAAGATTGGTACGCCTTTGTGTACTGTCGAAGGTTATACCGATTTGACATACAACGATGAAGAACACGCATTGGTTTCAGTTGCAGTTTCCGACGGTATCCTGATGCTGTTCAGCGTCAACGACGGCGAATATTCAGCAGAATTGCCCACAGAAACCAATGCCGGTACGTATGTGATTAAGTACAAATCGGAGGCAACAGCCAATTTTAAGGCTTGTCCCGAGGCTACTACTACGGCAGTTGTCGCTGCTATGGACGTTACTGTCAACATTACCAAACAGCCCGTTACCACATACGGCGACGAAGTGTCAGGAGACATGATAGAGCATGACGGCGCGGCAGACCTTGGCGTATTCTTCGAGTGCGCGGGAGTTTTGGATGCCGTTGCCACGCCCAATGTCGGTACATACTCCATCACTCCAAATTGGGCTAATGCCAACTACAACGTAACCTTCGTTCCGCAAAATCTTGTATGGACGATAAAGAAAGCCAAGTTTGACGATCCTGCCCAGGCTTTGTTTACCGTTGTCAATGAGACGATTAACGGCAAGAAAGATGGCTCTATATCAGGTGTTAATAGCACTATGGAATATAGCACCAAAGCAGCCGTTCTTGGAGGCAACACAACCTACACGTCTATTGGCAACGATGCAAACGCGCTTACTGGCCTTGCGCCTGCTACGTATGTGATACGTTACCATGCAGACGAAAACCACGAAGCCTCCAACGATGCCGAAATCACCGTTGAGGGTGGTAGGATGTTGAGCGTAACCTTTGTTTCTGACGGTGTAGCACAGCAAGGATATGCTCAGGAGCACAAGTATCACGAAACAGTTAACGACCCCGGCATTACCAAGACCGAGGCTACGTTGCAGGGCTGGTACTGGTACAAAGAGGGCGAGACCAATCCTACGGCATGGAATTTCGACACGCAGTTGGAAGACGATCTGACTCTGTATGCACAGTGGAACATCATCTGTTTTGATGCCGACGATGTTGCCGAGCCGATTGTTTACAATGGCGAGGAGCAAACACCTGAATTGTCTGTTTACTATCAGGTGGAGGGCGTGCAGTATGCCTTGACGGAAAACACCGACTACAAGGTAGAGTGGCCCGAAGATTTGACCAACGTGGCAACCTCCAAGACCGCCCAAGTAATCGGCATCAACAAATATGCTGATTGTCCCACACAGACTCCGCACTGGACGGTAGTTTCCACAGAGCCGGTATTGCATGTATCATACAGTCTGCTGATGTGTGGCGACATGCTGTCGTTTGATGCCGACGGTGTGGATGGCTCAGCACTTGAAGGCAGTTGGACTATTACCAACGCGAGCGGCAATGTGGTAGATTCGCCTACCGAATCGGGTAATTATACGGCGACATTTGACCCAGACGACGACAATTATTCAACAGCGTCAGAGAATTTTGTACTCGACTACCGCAAATACCAGATTGCTTCTGTAAGCGTTGCGGAAGAATCGTTCACCTACACTGGCAGCGCACAGCAGCCGACTCTCGTGGTACTCGACAGCAAAGAAAACACCGTGGATGCAGCCAATTACACCGTTGCTTACCTGCACGACAAGACCAACGACAACAACCTCACCGATGCTGGCATGGTAACGGTAACAGTTACCGGCAAGGATTGCTACGAAGGCTCGGCAGAAACCACCTTTGAAATCACCAAGGCCTCTGCGCCCGAAAATCCCGACCCCGAAGCCATCACCATCACGTCCGAATCTATCTCTGGCGCAAACGACGGCAAGATTTCTGGTGTGGACGATTCGATGGAATACGGCAAAATAGAGGAAGGAAGCGTGGTATATACGCCGGTGGCAGAAGGTGAGACCGAAATCACTGGCCTTGGCCCCGGTACATATTACGTGCGTTACAAGGCTACCGACAATTACAAGGCTTCTGGCGCAATCATCAAAACCATCGGCGGCGGCAAGTACGTTCCCACAATTTCTGCATCGGATGCCACAATCACCTGTGGCGAGCCTATCGTCCTGTCGTTGTCGGCTAAGGCCACCATCGACGGCGTTACGGGCGACGTGGCAGGTACTTGGGTAATCAGCAACCAAAACGATGAAGAGGTGGGCACTGTAAATGCGTCTGGCACATTCACCGGCACAATCGAAGAAACCGGCACATACAAGGCGCAGTTTGTACCCACGTATGTGGCTATATACAGCACTCCCGATGTCAAGGAGTTTGGCGTAACATACCAGAAGAAGACGTTTGACGGCTATGCTGCGTCGGTATCTGGCACTTACACCTACACTGGCGAGCCGTTGACGCCCACCGTTGTAGTAAGTCCCGTTACGGCCTCCGCTACCGCCACTGATTTGACCCTTGGCACAGATTATTACATAGCGTCTTACCTCGATGCCAAAGGCGGCACAGATCACACCAACGCTGGCGCGGTAACGGCAAAAGTGTCTGGCAAGGGCTGCTACACGGGCGATTTGACAGCCGACTTCACCATCGGCAAGGCAGACATCACCGCCACTGAGATTGCTTCCCACATCACCGCCCCGACGCCCAAAGACGGCTTGTCTTACACTGGCAATTCGCAGGCACTTCTGTCGGCTGCTGGCAAGGTAACGGGAGGTTTTGGCACGATGCTCTATTCGCTCGATGGCAGCAATTGGAAAGCCGACATTGCCGACATTACCGGCAAGGAGGCTCAGACCTACACCGTATATTATAAGGTGAAGGGCGGCGACAATTACAACGACTTTGAGGACAACGAACATTTCCAGGTGTCTGTTACCATCAAGGCTGTATATACCATCACCTTCAAGAACTCCGACGGCTCAATACTTAGCACAGTAGGCGCAGTTGCTGGCACAGTTCCTGTTTACAATGGCACTACCACCCCGACCAAGGCGGCAGACAAGACTTACACCTACACCTTCAATGGCGGTTGGACTCCTGCTATTGTAGCCGCCTCCGAAAATGCAACCTACACAGCAATGTATGATGCCGAAGTCAACTGCTTTGATTACAGCGCAGACAAGACTGTATTTGAATACAATGAAAATGTGCAGAAACCTGTTTTGATGGTATTCACAGAGCCTGTTGCAAATACTAAGTTCAATCTTACTGAAAATGTGGATTACGAGGTACAATGGCAGACGGACAACTTTATTGATTATGGCGACCGTTCTTCCAAGATAGTTGGTCTTGGAGATTTTGCCGGATGTGATGCGAAGTATTTGAGTTGGACTATCAACAAGGCAACTTCCACCGTACCTTCGTCCATAGTAGTGAAAGCCGTACCCGAAACCGTAAAAGGCAAGAACGACGGCAAGATTATCGGCGTGGACAATACGATGGAATACCGCAAGGATGGCGAGACCGAATACACTTCCATTACTGGTACTTCCATACCTGACCTTGCACCCGGTACATATTACGTCCGCACCAAGGCAGACGACAACCATGTGGCATCCAGCGATTTGGAATTGAAGGTAGAGGGCGTTGACACCCAGTTGACCGCAACATTTGATTCCAAGGGCGGTTCGTCTGTGGAATCTGCATCGGCAGACTTCGGACAGCCAATCGCCGCGCCGGATCCTGAGCCTACCAAGACAGGCTACAAGTTCAGCGGTTGGTACACCGATGCCACAACCTTTACCGACGAGACCAAGTGGGACTTCTCTAAGGGATTGGAGGACAATATCACGCTCTATGCTAATTGGACTATCAACCAATACACCATCACCTTCGAGACAGGCGAGGGCGGTACCGTTGTTGCGCCCATCACTCAGGATTACAACAGCGGCGTTACCGCACCTGCCGACCCGACATGGATAGGCCATGTGTTCAAAGGTTGGGACAAGGAAATCCCGTCCAAGATGCCCGCCGAGGATGTTACTATCACGGCAAAATGGGTTGACGACAATATGCGCAGTGTAGATTTCGTTACCGTTTTGGACAATGGTCAGACCCGCATCGACACTTCTATCGTAGCATTCCCCGGCGCAGCAATCACTGTGAAAGCACCGGCAAAAGCACCCGAAATGACTGGCTACACGTTCAGCGGTTGGGATGTGGCGGCTACTGACTTCCCGACGGTGATGCCCGCAGATGGTCTTGACATCCATTCTAATTGGACTATCAACCAATACACAATCACCTTCAATACTGGCGAAGGTGGCAGCGAAATCGCGCCTATCACTTTGAACTACAAGGCCGAAATCACTGCTCCTGGCGACCCGGAACGTGAGGGCTACACCTTTGATGGTTGGGACAAGGATATTCCGTCCATAATGCCCGCCGAAAATGCCGAAATCAATGCAAAATGGAAGATAAACCAATACACCATCCGCTTTGATACCAAGGGCGGCAGCGAAATCGAGGCTATCACTAAGGATTACAAAGCCGAAATCACCGCTCCTGACGCCCCGACCAAGACCGGCCACACCTTTGCAGGTTGGATACAGGACATCCCGTCCACAATGCCCGCCGAGGACATCACTATCACGGCTAAGGATTGGATTGTCAACCAATACACCATCACCTTTGATACCAAGGGCGGCAGCGAAATTGATCCCATCACTCAGGATTACAATACTTCAATCACTGCTCCTGCCGACCCGACCAAGACCGGCTACACCTTTGCTGGTTGGGACAAGGCAATCCCGTCCACAATGCCCGCCGAAAACATCACTATCACGGCCAAGGATTGGATTATCAACCAATACACGGTAACATTTGATGCCAACGGCGGCACTGAGGTAGCGTCCAAGTCGCAGGATTACAACAAGACCATCACCGCGCCCGACGCTCCCACCAAGACCGGCAATGAGTTTAGCGGCTGGTACACCGACAACGAAACCTTCAAGAAACCTTGGGATTTTGCAAACGACAAGGTGAAGGAATCGATTACATTGTACGCCAAGTGGACCAAGAAATTATACACGCTCACCTACAAGGTCAACGGCTCAATATACGGCGACGTGGAGAATGTAGAGTATGAGAGTGATTTGACTCTGCGTGATGCGGTCAGCAAGACCGGCTACAATTTTGGCGGCTGGACTGTTGAGGGCGAATATACCAAGATGCCCGCACAGGCAGTGGTAGTGAATGGTACGTTGACCCCCATCGAATACACTATCGCTTACACCCTCAATGGTGGCGAAGTGATTGCTACCACCTCCAATCCCGAAAAATACACCGTGGAGAGCAACGACTTCACCCTCATCAATCCTCAGCGCGAGGGATACACCTTCGACGGATGGACAGGTACTGGCTTGACCACCATTACCAAGGAAGTTGCCATCTCCAAAGGCTCTACTGGCAACCGTTCTTACACTGCTAATTGGACCACCAACACCTACCAGGTAGTTTACTACGTGGACAACACTGTAACGAAAAGGGTAGATGTGGCATACGGTGCTAATATCACGTTCATATCCGCACCTGAAAAGACCGGCTACGAGTTTAGCGGCTGGACAGTGGTGGACGGATACACTACGATGCCCGCCCATAATGTTGAAGTAAAGGGCGAGTTTGCACCAGTGGCTTACACTATCGAATACGACCTTGCTGGCGGCGTTGTTAACTCCGAGACTGGCAACCCGACGCAGTATAACATCAAGACGCCTTCCATCACGTTGATAAAACCTGAGCGCGAGGGCTACACCTTCAAGGGCTGGATAGCAGACGGTGCAGAGGTCGCCGTAGAGCAGGTGGTAATTTCCACAGGCTCCACTGGCAACCGCAAGTACACCGCTACATGGGAAATCAATAGTTACACCATCACCTTCGATACCAAGGGCGGCAGCGACGTAGATGCCATCACTGCTAATTATGGTGCTACAATCACCGCGCCCGCCGACCCGACGAGGACTGGCTACACGTTTGGCGGCTGGGACAAGGCTATCCCGACCACAATGCCCGCTCAAAACATTACCATCACTGCAAAATGGGACATCAAGAATGTTACTATCAGGTTTGTGGATGTGGTAATTGGCGACGACGGCGTAGAAACGAGGACAGAAATCGCCGATGCCATCACGGGCGAATACGGCAGTGCAATCGCCACTTTGCCCACGCCTGACGCGCCTGAGGGTTACAGGTTTGCAGGTTGGAAACCTTACAATCCCACCACCATCCCTGCCGACAACGCTGATTTTGTAGCGCAGTGGAGCAAGTTGGATGAGTACGTTATCAGTTTTGACCTTGGCGATGCCAACGAGTCCATCGAAGCCGTGCCGTCCATCACCGGCTACAAGGGCATGGAAATCAGCAAGCCCGCAGATCCTGTTTGGGTAGGCCACACGTTCCTCGGCTGGCAGTCTGACAAGCCGGAAATGATGCCCGAAATCCCGGCTACAATGCCTGAGTTCGACGTTACCTTTACGGCGCAGTGGAAGACCAACACCCACACTATTACTTACTACGTGAAGGTGGATGATTCTGCTCCGGTGAAGTTCGACGAACAGACCGTAGCGTTTGGCGAGACGATTGCGTTCATCGACGCTCCTGAACAGAGGGAAGGCTACACCTTCGGCAGCTGGACGATGGAGCAGACTTATACCACGATGCCCGATAAGGATCTTACGGCAACCGGCACATTCACCATCAACACCCACAATGTAACCTTCGTGGTAGATGGCAACGTATTGAGTATGGTTACAGTGGCTTACAGTAAGCAGATACCGTATCCCGCAGTGGAAGACAAGGAAGGCAACTCGTTTGCATGGGATGCCAACGCACCTGCCACGATGCCCGACGACGATGTTATCATCCACGGTGCTTACAGCCTCAATTCTTACAAGTTGACCTACACTATCGATGGCAATGTATTTGAGGAGACCTCCGTACAATATGGCAAGGAAATCACTCCCAAAAACAAGCCGTCGCAGAATGGATATACTTTCGTAGGCTGGAACGGCGAACCTGCCACGATGCCCGCGCACGATGTAGTTGTGGCTGGTTATTACACCATCAACAGTTACACCTTGACTTACCTCGTGGACGGCAAGCAATCTGGCGAGGTGGAGACATACGAGTACAACGCCACTATCACGCCGAGAACCGCACCCGTCAAGGACGGCTATCAGTTTAGTGGTTGGAGCGAGATTCCGCAACAGATGCCGAACAGCAACGTTACGGTAAGTGGCTCGTTCTCTATTATCAACTACACTATCGAGTACGACCTTGCTGGCGGCGTAGAGACTGCCGAGGTGAAGAACCCCACGGAATACACCGTAGAGTCCAACGCCATCACATTGCAACGTCCTGAGCGCGAGGGCTACACCTTCAACGGCTGGAAGTATAGCGAGAACGGCGAAGACAAGATAGCCAAGACCGTGGTAATTCCTGCACGTTCCACCGGCAACCGCAAGTACACCGCCGATTGGGGTGTCAATAGTTACACTATCACCTTTGATACCGATGGCGGCAATACCATCGCGCCCATCACCGCTAATTATGGCGCACAGATTGACGCGCCCGCTACCCCGACCAAGACCGGCTACACATTTGCAGGTTGGGACAAGGTAATCCCGGTAACAATGCCCGCCCAAAACCTCACCATCACCGCCTCTTGGACTATCAAGCGCAGCACCATCACCTTCGATACCAAGGGTGGCTCGGCTATTGCAAGCATCACCGAAGATTATGGCACAACGCTTACACGTCCCGCCGACCCGCAGAAGGAAGGCTACAAATTTGGCGGCTGGCATCCTGAGTTCCCCTCCAAGATGCCCGAAAACGATATGACGCTTGTGGCTCAGTGGCTCGATTACAACGAGTCGATTATCAAGTTTGTTACTGGCATCGACTTCCAGATAGAGCCTATCAAGGGCGAGGTTGGTACGCCAGTAGTAATGCCTGATTACAGCGACATGCTTGTCAAGGAAGGTCATCAGTTTAGCGGCTGGGACAAGGAGATTCCGTCCACAATGCCCGCCGAAAATATGACGATTACCGCGCAGTGGACTCCCAATCCGCACACGATTACTTATTACGTGAAGGTGGACAATTCTGACGAACAGCCTGTGAAGTATGGCGAACAGACAGTGGCGTTTGGCAAGGCTGTTGCTCTCCTCGACGCGCCCGAAGATAGGGAAGGCTACACTTTCAGCGGCTGGACGATGGAAACGCCTTATACCACGATGCCCGACGAGGATCTTACGGTAACTGGCACATTCAGCGTCAACTACTATGATGTTACCTTCGTGGTAGATGGCAACAACTATCATGTTGCCAACGACGTGGCGTATGGCTCTGCAATAGAGTTCCCCGAAGTTGCAGAAAAGGAAGGTTACAAATTCAGCGGTTGGGATTGGGATGCCAACGACAAAATGCCCGCCCGCGACCTCACTATCACTGGTAAGTATGAAGTGCTCAAATACTATGTGATTTACAATCCCCAGAACGGCGAAGAGTCTAAGAAGATCGAAGTGCCGTTTGGTACTGAGGTGAGCGAGACAGATTGGCTGCCCACCACGGAAGACCACGACTTCATTGGTTGGGACAAGGAGTTCCCGTTCAATATGCCGGCAGAAGACGTTACCATCAACGCTAAATGGCAAATCAAGACCTTCACCATTGTCTTCAAAAACTACGATGAAACCGTATTGGAGACGTGGGAATACGTTGAATATGGCACTGTGCCTGCATACACCGGCACAACTCCCGAAAAGGTTGCCTCCGAAGGCATCGGACATGAGTTTGATGGCTGGGTGGACGACAAGGGCAATGTGTATGGCGTAAATGATGTTTTGCCCGCCGCTAAACGCAATGTTACCTATACTGCTCGGTTCACCGACTTCGACAATGTACCTCCTGTGATTACACACGTCATTGTCGATGGCATAGACTTCATCCTCAATCCCGAAGTCGATGTAGTGGAATGTATAGGAAGCGGCGAGATGACCATCGAGGCCACCGACGACAATTCCGGCATCGCAAAAATTGAGTACATTGTTAATGCTGGCACCGACGACGAGTTCTCCGAGGTTTACACTGGTCCGGTAACACTCGATTCCGACCATTACGCTTACTATTTCACCGTTGTCGCCACCGACAAGGCCGGCAACCACTCCGACTCCGTAGAAGTCCGAGTGATGGTAAGGCCGGAGGCAACGCTCGGCACCAAGGAATACGCCTACACCCAACTTTCGGGCAAGGATGTGGCTTTGGAAGGGCTCGACCTTGGCGGAGCAGATGTTTATAGCATCGCCATCGATGGCGTGGAATACAGAGATTTGTTTGTGGAGGAATCCAACGCCCTCAACTGCAACATTCTCGACCATATCAGCGTCGGCAGCCATTCGCTCCAATTATATACTTTGATTAACGGCGAAAAGCACGAACCCAACCCTGCTGTGAAGGCTTCTATCGTCATTAGTGGCTATCCTGTGGTGGCTGAGCAGCAGGCAATCAACGCCGACGGATACTGCCAAGACGAGAACGCATACGTAACCTTGAAGTTTATCAATATGGATCGTCCTGTTTATTACAAAATCAAGGGCGTACATGACAAGTACCAGAAGTTTGATGGCGTGGAGAAACTCGCCGAGGACATTGGCATCATGAATTTCTTGGTGTCTGACGATTTGGAGCAGGGCGACGTTTGGTTTGCCGTTACCTTTACCGACGACCCGGATTCGCATACCGAGAGCGACACGGTAAAGTTCAATATCAAAATCAACTTTGCAAGCACCAACATCATCCAACTCTTTGACGACATCGTTGCCATCGACAACCATGAAGACCTCTTTACCTCGTTCCAGTGGTACAAGGACGGCGTTATCATTAATGGTGCCGACCAGCAGTATTACCAGGTGGAGGGCAAACTCGCCGGCAAGTACAGCGCGATTGTTACCATTGCCACTGGCGAGAAGATGAAGATTTGCTCGGTAGAATTTGGCGACAAGGATTTGAGCAAGGCTCTCAAACACAGCGTCAACACGTACCCGAACCCGGCGCGTGCTGGCGAGGAGATTACGCTCGAATTGCTCCACTACGACGAGGAGGAGTACGACGGATGCGTCATCAAGATTGTCAACGCTGCGGGCGCGTTGGTGGCCACCATCCACAATTGCCAGCGCATCAATACCGTTACGCTCCCGGTAGGCACTTACACCGGCTACGTAATCCGCAACGGCAAAAACGACAATGTATCCTTCAAACTGATTGTTAAATAAGGAAAATCTGTAATATGAAAATGAAATTGAGAGTTCTGACAATTCTATTAGCCATCATTGCAATGGCTTTGGGTGCGAGGGCGCAGGTGGTGGACACGTCTTTCTACAAGGCGCAGCGCGGCCACTACGTGTCGCTCGAAGCCGGGTATGGCGTGATGTCGATGTTGCACGGCATGTCCGACGCGCAGAATACCACCGACCTTCAATATGGCGTCCAGGCGCGTTTTAGTTACCGGTGGTACATCTTGCGGTACTGGGCTCTTGGCACGGGGCTGCATTATCAGAAGATGGGCACTAAGTCGGTGGTAAACAATATGCAGCATATCCCCGACGCTGTGGACGAACTGGGGCGCACCATCGAGCACCGCACACAGTTTCACAATTTGGAAGAGACTGCAAGCGCGCATGTGTTCTCCGTGCCGGCTGGTATGTATCTGCATGGCATACAGTTGTTTAAGCGCATGAAGATGAATTTTGGCGCGGGCGTGATGTTCAATTTTTCCCTCAATAATAGTTACAAGACTACGGGCGGATTGGATACACGTCTGTATTACGATGATTATCATCTCGAACTCAGCGACGTCAAGGGACATAATGTGTATTCTGCCAGCGGTTTTTCGGGCAAATACACGGTAATACCGTCGTTGTCGTTGTTTGCTGAGTTTGGCTTTATCCATTCGCTCAATAGGCGCATAGACCTCACTCTCACCTTCTTGGGCGCGTATGGTCTCAACCCCTTCATATCGAGCGACAAGTACCTCTACGACCCCGACTGCAAGAGTGCCGATGCTTACCAAAACATGAAGTACAACGGTGTGCTTGGCTCGGAGGAGGCGTATGGCGTGAGGTTCTTGAATCTTGGCGGACTTTTTGGCGTGCGCTACCATATTGGCACGTATAACATCGACGTCGATGACCTCGAACGCGCTCGCAGAAGGCGCACCGTGGAGGACATCGAGTTTGAACGCCAGCGTCAGCAGGAGTTTGAGGAGTTGGAACGTCGCAAACGTCAGCAGCAACAGGAGGAAGATTCGTTGCTCTCCGTCCAGGAGGAGGAGCGCAAGAGGCGCGAATTGGAGGATCCCGAATTTATCCGTCAGCAGCGTCAGCGCGACAGCATCGGCGCCCTCGATTCGCTTAGGATAGCCCTCGACGACACCAAGATGGACGCCGTGTTTACGGAGGTGGTGCGCGTGGAACTCGACACCATCATCGCGCAACTCAACCACAACCACTGCAAGTTTAATGAGTCGCGGCTCGAACTCACCCGCGCCCAGAGGAAGTGCATCGACCGTCTTGCCTTCTTGATGACGACATTCCCGTCCATCAACATTATATGTATAGGACACACTTGCGACATCGGCTCTGTGGAGCAGAACAAGTCTATCGGTCTCAAGCGAGCGCAGGCGTTTGCGCAGGAACTCATCGACCGTGGCGTGTCGCCCGACCGCATCGAGTGCCAGACCAAGTGGTTCACAGAACCTCTTGTGCCAAATACGTCTGAGAAAAACCGCGAAATCAACCGTCGCGTAGAGGTGAAACGCAAATAGGTTGGTAGGAGCGCAAAATCTTCGCGTCCCCCATACGTAATATTTTATCGTATGGGGGACGTTTTTTTTCGCAAAAAAAGTTTGAAAAAAATTTGGTGGTTATTCAAAAGTTGTATATTTTTCGGCTTAGAAAAACATCAAATATCACAAACA
>JAEEGL013609772.1_pt1 | contig 12827 bp, 10 predicted proteins | sample 9134231 | NCBI WGS metagenome assembly JAEEGL01 (sample SAMN16246548, study PRJNA631951) | gut metagenome | biome: gut microbiome; feature: rumen; material: fiber-attached | host: Bos | place: Iran: Karaj | collected 2018-10
CTTCACCGGCGAACGCAGAGACCCGCACTTGAAAGAAAAACTCCTTAATCCCGACGCCTTAAGCGGCTTGCTTAGTCTCCTTGTCGACGAAGCTGTTGCCTGGTACAAGCACGGCTTGATTTTCTCCCCTGCTATGGAGCAATCGACAAAAGGTTACTTCAACCAATTTGACTTCCTCGGCGAATTCATTAGCGAATTCTGCGAGTACGGCTCCGGCAAGTTCATTGAGATTAACGGCTTTGTTAAACGTCTTCGCGAAGAATATCCCGATGAGACCGCTATTATCAGCGACCGCAATCTGAAGGATATGATTAAACGTCTCGCTGGCAAGGACGGCGTCGAATATCGGCGCGTTGGAGCAAAAAGCCGATATGGGCTTGCAGGTATCGGCTTTAGGAACGACGACGACTGGCACGGCGAATGCGTCAACCCGAACACTACAGCTATACCCAAATAAATATACAGCGATTATTGCCGTTGAATGGTGACTATTCCTTTTCAGCGGCTTTTTTTTTACTCTTTCGCCGTTTGTGCGCAAATTTCAGACCGAAGCAACCGAACCTAGACCGAACTAACCGAACCTAGACCGAACTAAATACCGAACCTAGACCGAACTAAATTCGGTCGAAAAATGGCGTCGTTACGCCAATAATAGCACTAGACCGAACTAACCGAACTTTTGGGAGACCTTGTGCTCACGAAAAAATTTTCAAATGCTAATGGGGGGCGGTAATAAAAAAAAAATAGCGTGGATAACTTTCCCCCCATTGCTTCGGTTAGTTCGGTCACTCCCAACAAACCCGCATTGTAGCTAGCTTTGTTGAAAAAAATTAGTTCGGTTTTAGTTCGGTCTTCCTTCGGTCTTCCTTCGGTAAGTTCGGTTTTAGTTCGGTCTCCTTAAGAAAGCGGCGATATGATATAATAAGCATAGAAAGAGGGGCTACGGAAAGAAAATTCACTTCAATGGCACAATTCGGGAACGTATATTTGAGATGGAGGCGGTACAGATGATGACGTATGAGGAACTAAGCGGGGCACTGGAGATAAGGCGGCAGATAGAATCGGAATCTGCGCGGCTGGAGGATTTGCGGTTATGCGCGGTATCAATCAGCGGCAGTAAGCTAGACGATATGCCGAAAGCAACGCCGATGACGTCGAAGACTGAAAAGCTCACAGTCAAGATAATGGAAGCCGAGGAAAGACTGAACCAACTTCGCGCTGAACTAGCCGAGGCAAGCGGGCAACTGGCGGAAAGACTAAGCAATGAACTTAACGGCTCGTCGCTAATGTTGTCGGTGTTGTTGCGTCGATACGTAGCGGGCTTGTCACTTACCGCCATATCAAGACAGTTACACTTTACGCGTGACTATATCCTCAAAGTGCATAATCGTGGCGTGATTCGGTTGACGGGAAGCCGACCGCCGAAAGCCTAATCCTCTTCAACGGCTCAAAGTCGGACGTAAAAGGTACTGGGTAGGTTAGGGCTTGAGGGCGGTCACCGCGGCGACGGCGGCAATTTTTCAAGTATGGGGTTTCAGGATAGTGTAATTGTAGTAAGGAGGTAAAGGCATGAGCATAATATTTGACGGCGACATAGGAGAAATCGCCGTAACACAAACGAAGTTTGGGAAGTATATTGGTCTAAGTCAGCAGAAAATATCGCAGATGTTAGCGGCGCAGGAATTGATACGCGATGAGACGGATAAGAGCGGTCGTGTGATGCTGGCGGCGTCGTTAAGGGAGTATTACCTTTCGAAACGCGCCACAGGCGACAACGTGAACTATTGGACGGCGAAGGCACAGCGCGAGGATATCAATCGACAGATAGATGCGCTGAAGCTGGCGAAGATGCGCGGGGAAGTGTACGACGCGGAGACCGTTGAAAGCGTCCTTGTCGAACTGCTAACGAACTTCAGGAACAAGCTAACGGGCTTACCAGCAAAATATTCAACACAGCTTGAAGGCAAGACACGCGGCGAAATTTACGATTTGCTCACAACGGCAATCGAAGAGGAATTAACGGAATTAAGCGAAGGAGTTGCGGCAGTAGACTTTGCCGAGGAACGAGCAAGCGATTAGCAAGCCGCGAAAATGGAAATTGATTTCCGATTTAGAAAGGAGAGGAAAGAAATGGCAAGAAATTATACGGTCAGTTTCGATATACGCGGCACGATGGACGGGTCGTTACTGGCGGCGATACAGGCGGCACAAAATGCCTTGAAGGGCTTGAATAAGAATGCACTCACGGCGGCAAATTCCGCCACGAAAGCACTATCGGGCTTAACGGGCATGAATCAATCCTTAAACGCGATACAGCAAGCGGCGAACAAGTTCCGCGAACTAAAAAAAGCGTCCGTCGAGACGCAACAGGCATTAATGAACGCGCAGAAACAAGCAGGGCAGTTAGCGCGGCAAAGTAAATCGGACGCCAAAGCAGTTGAGACGCTCCAAAAGAAATATGCGGACTTGAGTAAAGCTCAGTCAATGGCACGACAAGAACGCACTGCCGATAAGGCAAATGCAACCGCATTGCGTAATCAGCTGAAAGAATTTAAGGCGGTATACGCCGAAGCGAAGAAACTCGGCGATACCGCAAAAATGGCGGGCTTACAGGCGGCAATAACTTCGACGGGCGCGGCACTGAATGCGCAGCGGGCAAAAATCAAGGAGACAGCTCAAGCGTACAAGGATTTATCCGACAAGGTAAAGCAAACGAAAGCCGATTTGCGGGCGGCGGAGGCGACGGAAAAATTATCAGGGCAAAGGTTTGAATCTGCGCGGAATCAGGCGGCAAATCTAAAATCTTCCCTTCAACAGCAATTAGAATCGTTACAGCGGTTGCGAAGTCAGTTAGGCGCGGCAGGGTTTAATACGTCGAACTTTGCGGCGTCCGAACGTCAACTACAATCAGAGATAGACCGCGTCAATCAATCCCTTCAACGGCAACAGCAACTATTACAGGCACGGCAAAATTTCAGCGCGGCGTTCGATAATTTAGGCACTGCTTACGGCGAATTTCAGAATGCGTTGCAATCAGCACAAACGTTAATGAATCCGTTCAAGGCGGCGGTAGAAAATGCGATGACGTTTGAAAAGGCAATGTCACGATTAAAATCCTTGACGCAGATGGAGAATATCCGAAAAGGGAACTTCGCGGCAGTCAACGCCGAAATGTCAGCAATGGCAGATACGATAGAAAGGCTCGGCGCGTCTACGGAATATACGGCGAATGAAGTTGTCGGAGCGGCGAATTTCTTTGCAATGTCAGGCTGGAATGAAAAGCAGATACGCGCGGCGTTGCCTTCGACGGTAGACTTAGCGTCAATCACTCAAGTACCAATAGCGCGAGTGGCTGATATGTTCAGCGACGATTTAACTATCATGGGCATAAAAGCAGGTGAACAGTTAAAGCTGATGGACGGGCGAATAGTAGACGCCACTCAACATTTCGCCGACCAAATATCATTTGCGGTCTCCAAAGCGAATTTGAACTATGAACAATTGCATAACTCCTTGACGTACAACGCGCCGGCGATGAGACTGGCGGGCTTAAGTCGTGGCGATATACTCGCGGCGAACATGGTGGCGGCAAATGCGGGCTTGAAAGGCTCAGTGTCAGGCACGGCATTTAGGACGGGCATAATCCGAATAATGGCACCGGCGAAGAAAGGCGCGGAAGCTCTGGAGGAACTGGGCTTAAGTGCAACGGAATCACAAAAGGCAATGGCGGCGGCAGGAAAGGCAATGTCAGAAATCGGCATTGGTGAAGCAGATGACATGATGTCAAAAATCGCCAAGATAAAGCAACGATACGACGAATTAGGAGCGGCAGGTAATAAGGAGGGACAAGCGTCATTACTCAATGACATTATTGGCAAAAATGCTTTTAGCACATGGGCGAATCTAATGGAAGGCACCAACTTAGAACAGATGAAACAAATCGCGGGACGCCTTAATTCCAGTGAAATCGACGGCTGGGCAAAAGATACGGCGACGGTCATGAGAGACAACACAAAAACGGCGGTAGATTATCTAACGTCGGCACTGGACGCCTTACAGCGCGAGACGGGCAAATCCTTATCACCTGCGATAAGACAGGCGGCTGAAGCATTTACGCCACTTATACAATCAACGGCTCAATGGGTAGCGCAAAATCCGAGGATAGTTCAAACCTGCGCGGCGGTGGCAACAGGCTTAGCGACGGCAACGGTCGCAGTAGCGGGATTTAGTCTAGCGATGGCGGGCGTCCGATTTGCTCAGGAAGGCTTTAAAACAGCGGCACTGTTATTAAAAGATTTAGGACGGTCGGCGATACGTGCGGCGTTGGCAATGCGTTCCTTATCAATGGCAACAATCGGCTCGTCACTAAGTAGCGGCTTAACGTCGGCGGCAACTGCAATGAAAATGTTCGGACGATCATGTTTAATAGCGACACGTGCGGCGTTGGCATTTGTCTTTACACCAATAGGCGCGGCATTAACGGCAATCGCTCTGGCGGGCTTATGGGCGTATGAGAATTGGGATAAAGTGGCACCGGTATTAAATAACATAGCCGCCACATTAAGCGGAGTAATGACACCGGCGATAGAATCAGCAATGCGGGCTTGCCGCGTCTTCGCTGATACGGTCGGGAATGCGCTAGCTCCAATAATGCCTATCCTCAACAGCTTAGCGTCGTATATAGGCGGCGGACTTGCGGGCGCGTTTATCACTCTCGGCGGGATTGTGGCGTCGGTCGTATCTGGAATAGTGGTAGGACTTGCTGGCTTGATAAAGACGGTCGCGGAATTAGGCACGGGCATATCAAAAGCTTTGGAGCAATTCAGCAAGGGCGATTATTCTGGGGCGTTCAAGACGTTATCGACTGCAGGAACTCAAGCGGCAGAAAATTTCAAGCAAGCTCACTTAGACGCAATATCAGCGGTTGAGAAAGGAATTGCGGCAACGTCCAAAGCAATCGATAATCTTGTCCATATGCCGAGACTACCGAATCAAGAAGTTGTAGCGAGGCACCGTGTAGAATTCGACGAAACGGGGACTGCGCGGTCTGCACCGGTAGACGTTTCGGACGTGCAAGCCGTCGATACTTCACAACTGCAAGCGTCGGTTAATCAGGCGGCGGCGTCTATGGAGCAAGTCAACACTCCTTCAACGGCAATGGCGTCTTCGCTGATGATGACACTGCCGGCACTGGCAGGAATACAAGTAGGCTCTCAACTGGCGAATGCGGCATTTAGTCAAGTAGCGAGTAATAGCCAACAAACAGCGCAAGCCGCGCAGATTATGGCAACGTCGTTGGAAGGCGTGAATAATCCCGCGATGACGTTATCGCAGTCGCTAATGGCGGCAAGCCCTGCCACTCAAGCATTAGCTACAAGTGCGCAAGGCGCGGCGTCTTCGTCCGATGCGCTAAGTAGTTCAGCGATAAATGCGACGGGCGGCGTCGACGCTTTGAGTAATTCGGCTATAGGCTCGACGGGCAATATAGACGCGCTAAGTAGTTCAGCGTCGAACGCGTCTGGCAGTGTATTGGGCTTAGGCGCGGCGGCACAATCAGCGATAAGCGCGTTAATGAGTGCGGCAAGCTCTGCTGTATCAAATGCATGGTCGGCAGTCAAATCAGCAATCGGACTAAGCGGCGGCAGAGGTGGCGGTTTTGCTCAAGGCGGCTTTGTCGACAGACAAACGACTTATTACGCTGGTGAACACGGTCGCGAAGTGATCATACCGTTGACTGAACACCACGAACGTGCGCAAATGTTGTGGCGTCAAGCAGGGCGCATGTTAGGAATTTTACCGGAGGCGTGGCGACAAGCTGATTGGAGTATAAAGCGAATGCCGAGGATACCAAACGGCTTGAAGTTGCCGAGGGTAACGTTTCCGCAGATGATGACGACGCCAACCACTCAACCACTCTCAGCGGCAACACCGACCTTGCCGGAATTACTTACAGCGCGAGATAATACACCGCCGATAATATTAAACCTCACAGTGAATATATCGGGCAACGCAGATGAAAAAGTAGTACAGCATGGAGTAGAAACGGCGATACCTGCGTTACAACGCTCCTTGACGGAACAACTGAGAGATATAAGGCGGGAACAGGCGCGGCGTTCCTTCCGCTAACTTTCTAACTTCAACGGCGAAATGTTCACTTCCGCATTTCACTATGTGAAACAAAAAGACACCGCCTAAACGGTGTCGAAGAAAATTTAGCTGGATTGTTCTTGTTGGTCGAGAAATAGTTTGCAAGCGTCTTTATTGCCGTATTTGACGAGACGCGCGAAGCGTTGAATTAAATCCCATTCGTCAGGATAGGCACGCATTTGTTTTTGAGTGCGGACGCCTTCGGGCTTGCGCCACCCTAAAGGCTTGCCGCCGTGTCGCGGTTGTCCTTTCTTATTCATCGCGAACTATCTGCCAGGCAATATATACCAAGCCGAGTGCGATAGAAAAAATTACTGCTGGTGTAAAGCCACTGAAAGAAAGACTGATTATCGACAATGGGATAAACCCTGCCAAGAATTTTTTATTCAGTTTCTTGAAGATTTTCTCCATGACAGTTAAAATGGACAGGCAGCCAAGGGGCGGTTAAGCCCCTCGGTCTTGCAGATTTGGCTTACTGATTACTTATGCCTCTTGTTTTTCGCCTTGCGTTTGCTCCGCTTGCCTTTAGACTTGAGGTCATTTGTCTTTTTTCTCTCGCGCATGTCAAGGTACATTTGCAAAAGTGTCAAGAACGTGTTTACCAGTGTCGCCCAGTCGCCTATGTCCATCAGCAACTCCTCCTTTCTTGTGCATAATTATATCAAACGCATTCTATTTTGTCAACATATTTTAGTAAATTAAATAGTTAATTTACGGATTTGAACGATAAAAATCTTGTCCCCAACTTTGGGGACTTTTTTTTCTCAACGTTTCTGATGTTGGCAGAAAAGTATATCTCGTTATCTGCGCGGAAGCATGAAGATATAATGCCGAAAAAGTGTACTACAGATAATAACTGTTTTGCGTAGTAAGCCTTGCAATTCTGTATTGCAAAAAAAAATCTGCTGGGTATTGTATTTTGTATTGCGGGATTGTATAATGGCAAAAAATAACTTAATCGGTAGTTCAAAATGAAAGGCGGCGTTTGAAATGACAACGGCAATCACGAAGGTAGAAACGGCGACAATAACAAATATTGAGTATTTCAGCGACGCCGTTATTGAAGAATTCGTAGCAAGTCGCCACGGCTCGGCTAATTCGTGCAAGACTTATCGCAACGCTACGCGCCGCTTGTTGAAGTACTTCGCCGTTGAAGGTATTACTCAACCTACCGTTGCCGACTTCGACGCTTATATCAATTCTCTCAAGTCCGCTGGTAAATCGGCGGCTACGCTCCGCCTTTATAACACCGTCGCTAAAATGTTTTTCTCCTTCACTTCACAGCGCGGTTTATATCCCGATGTTGCTAAAGACGCTACGCCGCTGAAATTGCGCAAGGCTCAACACCATAATAAAAAAGCACTGTCTACCGCGCAGGCGCAAAAGCTTATGGCGGCAGTCAAGGGCGATGACATTGTTGCACTTCGCGACCGTGCAATAATCGCGCTTGCTCTCCAATGTGGACTGCGTACCGTCGAACTGGAACGCGCTAACGTCGAAGATTTGAAAGACGCGGGCGACTACTACACGCTGGACGTTCAAGGAAAAGGGCGGACGTCTAAAGACGAAACCGTCAAGGTTGCCCTTCCCGTCGCTAATCTGATACTCCAATATCTGGCGGCTCGCGGTAACGTCGCCAATGACGCGCCCCTATTCGTTTCCACGTCTCACAATCGCACAAAATACGGCGAACGCCTTTCGGCTCAAAGCGTCGGTAAACTTATTAAACGCTATATGAAGTCCGTCGGCATTGACGATAAGAAAATCACCCCTCACAGTTGCCGACACTTCGCCGCTACGACTGCGATTAAAGCAGGTGTCGATATTCGCGAAGTTTCGGCTATGCTCCGCCACTCGTCGCTTAATGTCACGATGTGCTACCTGCACGATATTAGTCTTGAGACCCGCCGCGCTGAATTGGCTGTAGCCGATACTCTTTTCAGTGGTATTGCCTAAGGAGGAATTATTATGGCACGTCCAAAGAAACAAGCCGCTCCGATGACGGCTATCAATTTCCGTTGCCCCACCGAAATTAAGGACGGTTTGGAAACTCTCGCGTTCGCCCGCCGCCAAAGCGTCACCGATTTGCTTTTGGAGCTACTCTCCCAACTTGTAGCGGACAACAAGCAACTGATAGATAAAATCGACGCGGCGGCACAATCCGCCGATGTTAATTTCCCATTCAACGGCTCCAAAACCAGCCGATGAAATAGATAATCCCCGACCGATAACGGCTGGGGATTTTTTGTGCGATGAAACGAAAAAAGCCGTCGTTGCCGACGACCCTTAACCTCCTTTGCTTAAATTCGTATCTATTTTTTTCGTCCAAATTGTTTTAAAAGTAGTTACAAACTTTCGCCCTTGTGGTATAATGCCTTTGTTTACTGAATACAAGATACGCTGGGCGAAGTGTAACCAAAACGTTTTTGCGCTAAGCCTAAGCCGTGCGCATTTCTATTATATACCGCGACGCCCGCCAAATCAACTTTCACGGCGGGAAATTGCGAGAAACATTCTGATAAATCGAAAGGAGGTGTCCAGTATGAAGCTCTGCTTTAGACGCGAACTGATTCTGCCGCTCTTTCTCCAGCAGAGGAAGAGTTTTCACCAAATCGCACGCGCCACCGGCATTGCGCCACAGACGCTTTTCCGCGCCGTTTCTGGCAAGCCCGTTGGCGCAAAAAGCATTTTCACCATTGCCGAGGCTCTCGGTGTCAATCCGTTGGAGTACCTAGCCAACGATAAGGAGGGTTAATATGACCGATAATGAACGCGAAGCCACTTTGCAAGAACTCGACAACATAACAACTGAACTGCTTGAACTGGCACGCCGTCTCCACGACGTTGCCGCCCGTATCGACGAGGCGGAGGAATAATTTATGGAACTTGCTAGGGTAAAAATCGATTTGCACGGGCATAATCTGGGGCAAGCTGTTCAAAAAACCGTTGAAGCTGTGATGGACGGGCTCACATACTGCAACGCCATTTCCCCGCGTGTCACTATCGACGCGGAACCGACCTTTGACCCCAAAGTAGCTTACCTTGTTTTCAACCCCAGACCCAAAGAAGACGCCGCGCAGTCGTAAATATCCCATCACTTCGGCGACCTTCAATTTTCCTGTCGCAGAAACACGAAAGCGGTTGCCTTCGCTCCTTCTTCGGTTTATAATCTGGTTGTCTACACTAAACTATAAGCCGCAAGGTGGCAAAGACCGCCGCCCGTGTGACGTAGCATTTCTGCAATCGTCTTTGTCATTGTAGCACCGAATCACAGCTAAGGCAACACAGGCGAGTGAAAAAATATCCGATAGAAAGGAGGATACTCACATGACGCAATTCAGAGACCCGACGCTTATGGAGCTAATTGAAATCAACATGCGCAATGTTGACAGTGATTCTGCCGATATTGCAGTTTGGAGCGCACTGGAAAGCGCGATTCTCTTACTGTCGAAAAATCCCGCCGCTACTGACAAACTGCTGGCGATAATAACCGAACTCGACAGTCGCCCCATTGCGCAACCCGTCGCCGACGACGAGGAAGACGACACCAACGCTAAGACGCCCGCTTAATCACCAACTGCAGGTAAAACCCGCTCCGATGGCGACCGCTTATCACGTCTAAGGAGCGGGCAACCCGCACATTTGAGGAATGCCCTGCGCTATTGAAAGGAGAAAATTTTTATGAAAGACCTTATTAGGACTAAAGAGGCGGCAGAAATCCTCGGCGTCACGCCCGATGCTCTTAGAAAATGGCGGACGCGTAAATTGTTTGGCTGTCCTTTCTTCCCTGCAGATGAATTGCGCGGAAAAATTTGGTACTACGACCGCGAACGCGTCGAACAACTTAAAGCCGTCTATCAACCGGGCACATTGAGCAATATGTATAAGCTCGTGAAGGAAAGCGCGAACATCTTTCTTGTCGAAGGGCGTATCGTTAAATCTACCGTGACAACTGGTAGACAAACCGCTATCGTGACAAGCCAGGTGCATCATGGATGCTTTACTCTTGAAGACGTGGCGGAGATTTTTTCTGTCACGATAAATGTAGCTAAAAGTTGGGTAGAACGCGGCACGCTCCGCTGGGATTTGTACGATCACGCGAATCGCTGGCTCTTCAAGAAAGAGACTATTGAAGCGTTTATGGAACGTCGTAAGCGCAAAAAAATTAACGCCGATACTCAACCGACGCCCAAATCAAACACCATGATTTCCAATCTTTGCAAGGAGGATTGTACTATGATTTTCCATTCGGCGCAAGCCACTATCGACGAGGTTAAGAAGCTTAGCTACGACGACCGCGAGCGGTTGAAGGAAGAACTCCTTAACTGCGACCCGCATGTCGTCTTCGCGCCCGCTGGCGAGTCAAGCCGTGGCGATGTGCGCAAAATTATCTGCCCTATCTGCGGTAATGGCTCTTCCGGCAAGAACGCCACGCCCGTCGAAGTTCATTATAAAGACGGAAAGTGGCTGTACAACTGCTTTCGTTGCGGCGACTTCCACGGCGACCTTATCACTATCATTGCCGATGATTTGAAGCTCAACCGGAAAGACTATGACGACTTCACAAAGATATTGGCGGCTGGAGCAGAGGCTATCGGCTACAACTTTGTTTCGCGCACGTCCAAAGCGGCAACTCGCAAGCCCGTTATCGTTCAACCGCAACATGACGCCGACGCTCAGCAAATCCCGTTGATAAAAGCCGATATTGCCGACGCTCAAGCACATTTGGAGGATTTGCCCGAATCAGATCGTCGCGGGCTTAACCTTGAGACCTTCCGCCATTTCGGTTGCGGCTACCTTAAAGACTGGACGCACCCTAGATGCCGCGTCGAAGGAACCAAAACTTATCCGACGCCACGTATCATTATCCCGACCGAGGACGGACCACATTATAACGCAGTCTTGCCGCCTTCAGCGAGAACCCGCGCAGATAAGCAGTTTTGGAAAATGCATGCGGGAACTAAGGACACGCCTTTTAATGCGTCGGCACTCAAGGACGCCGCTGACCTTGTTATCGTCGTTGAAGGTGAAATCGACGCTATGTCCATATGGCAAGCCACTAAAGGAAAGGTTGCTGTCGTTGCCACTCTCGGCGCAGGCAGTTTCAACATTCTTTTGCCACTCCTTAACCGCAATCAAAAATGCGTTGTCCTATTCGATGACGATGGCGGCGGACAATCGAACGCTAAAAAAATCGTCGACACGCTGATTAAGCGCGGCTATCCTGCCGTATCCTTAACCTTCGACGCCGTAATCACTCCAGAGGATAAGGAAATAATTTGCGCGGACGCAAAGGCACTCGACGCCAATCAAATACTTATGGAAGCTGGTGAAGAATTCTTGAAAGACGCTCTCGAAACTATTATTGACGTTGCCGACCCCGACCTTGTTGCCGTTGAGGAAGAAATTGCACGTAATCAGGATTCAGCTGATTCTGCCGAGGAACCCGCGCAGGTTGATGACGATATGGAGCAATACCTTTACGGAATCAAAGATTTAGGCAATGCTCAACGTATGGAAAAATTCTGCGGCAAGTATATTCGTTGGCTTTATGATTCACAGCGTTGGCTTGTCTGGCGGAAGCAAGGCGTCTGGTTTAAGGCGTCCGATGATAATTCCGTACTCACTCCGCATTTCAATCGCTTTGCCGCCAAAATGCTTAAGTACAAATGGAAACTCGTCAAGAAATTTGATTCGCTAGCAAAAGAAATGATAACTCAAGGCGCGGACGGTCGTATTCAAAGCGTTAATGAACAAGTTCGCAAAGACTATGACGACGTTAAGACGCGCACTAGTATTGTTGATAATATCGTCGAAGATTTTCATTCGTCCGGGAAAATCGCCGCCGCTTGCGCCATGTTGAAAGGTATCGAATCAATCCTTATCTGGGAAAAAGATTTGGACACTCACACTAACCTTATCAACTGCTTAAACGGCGTCGTCGATTTGCAGACCGGCAAGCTTTATCCCGCCAACCCGTCACTGCTTATCACTCAACAAGTCAACGCGAACTATCGCCCAGGCTATCGTAATCCCGAGGTTGATAAATTCTTGCGTGACATACTGCCCGATGAAGCGACGCTTGCCGCCTGGTTACGCTGGTTAGGTTATTGTCTTACTGGCTCTGTCGCCGAGGAAAAGGCTTTCATGATGTATGGACCCGGCGGAAATGGCAAAGGCACACTGACCAAATTACTTATGACGCTCTTTAACGATTATGCTTGCTCCTTGCCCGTTTCGGCGGTTTGCGAATGTTCGCGCATGCAAGACGCTGGAGCCGCTACCACTGAACTCAACGGTTTGGAAAAATCAAGGCTTGCCATTGTTGAGGAACTCCCTCAAGGCAGGAAACTTGATACCGCCAAATTTAAGCGTATCACCGGCGGCGATAAAATTCCTATCCGTCGGCTGTATGAAGAATTCACGCTGATTGAGCCTACTCACAAAATCATTATCAGCGGTAACTATCGCCCTGAATTGACCGACGCTCACGATGACGGCTTGATTCGCCGTATCAAGAACGTTGACTTTCTTCAATCCTTCACCGGCGAACGCAGAGACCCGCACTTGAAAGAAAAACTCCTTAATCCCGACGCCTTAAGCGGCTTGCTTAGTCTCCTTGTCGACGAAGCTGTTGCCTGGTACAAGCACGGCTTGATTTTCTCCCCTGCTATGGAGCA
>JAEEGL014052732.1_pt1 | contig 12827 bp, 14 predicted proteins | sample 9134231 | NCBI WGS metagenome assembly JAEEGL01 (sample SAMN16246548, study PRJNA631951) | gut metagenome | biome: gut microbiome; feature: rumen; material: fiber-attached | host: Bos | place: Iran: Karaj | collected 2018-10
ATGGTCGGGGTGAGAAGATTTGAACTTCCGGCCCCATGCTCCCAAAGCACGTGCGCTACCAGACTGCGCCACACCCCGTTAGCGTCCGTTTTTGCGACGGGCATTATTATACAGGGAAATCGAAAACTTGTCAATATTGAAAACAGCTTTTTGATTATATATTTGCATCTTGCAATACGCGTATTCTACGCAAAGAAGGGTACAGCGCACCGTACCCTTAAATGCCTTTTCGCAAACGAAGAGCAATTATTTCTTATCGTCCTTATCCATGGCGATGACTTCGCGGCCGTCATAGTAGCCGCAGCTCCTGCAAACCCTGTGGGCGAGCTTCTTCGCGTGGCACTGGGGGCACTCTACGAGCGCGGGAGCTTCGATCTTCCAGTTAGCGCGGCGCTGATCACGCCTTGCCTTCGATGTTTTCCTTTTCGGGACTGCCATAGTCTTAACCTCCTATTGATCCTTTAACAGCTCTTTCAGCCCTTTGAGAGCGGCAAACGGACTGTCGTCTTCCCTTTGGCATGAACACTGCGTCTTGTTGAGATCGACGCCGCAGACCGGGCAAAGGCCCTTGCAGTCTGGCCTGCATACGCCGTACAGCGGAGCGTTGAGAAGTATAAGGTCCTGCACCATTTTGTCGAGAGAAAGCGATTCGCCCGAGTAGATATAGCAATCGAGCTCCTCTGCCTCCTCCTCGGAGACCTTCAGGAACCTCTCTGAGAAATCGACGGAGAATTGCTCCACGAATTCCTCATTGCACCTGGTGCAGTTCATACGGACGCTTGAAGCGAGCGAACCGGCAACGGTAAACCCTTCTCCGTCGAATGAATAACTGACGTCGACGACAACGGGGCTTGCCAATACGATCCTGTTGCCCGAAAGCTCCAAGGGAGGAAGGTTTTCGGACAGTTTCGCATGGCCGATCCGGCCGATCAGCTTTTGCTCCAAGGCTGCGTTTACTTCCACTTTATACGCTCCATACGATCCCGATGTATCGGGATAACCTTTTGTATTTTAAGCGTTTGCACACATAAAGTCAACAGCAAAAGCGAATATATTTGCTTTTGCTGTTGACGAGCGGAAATATTTACCTTACGATCGCGGCGGTATCCTTGGCGATCATCATTTCCTCATCGGTGGGGATTACGATCACCTTGACGCGGCTTTCGGGCTTGGAGATGATCTGCTCGGAACCGCGGGGGCAGTTCATGTTTCGCTCCTCGTCGAATGCTACTCCGAGATACTCCATATCCTTCATTATGCTTGCGCGCATAGCGCGGTCATTCTCACCAACGCCTGCGGTGAAGACGATTGCGTCAACGCCGTTCAAAGCGGCGGCATAGGCGCCGATGTATTTCTTTACCTTATAAGCGAAGGTGTCGAGCGCAAGCTGCGCCCTCCTGTTGCCCTGTTTAGCGGCTTCGCCGAGATCGCGGAAGTCGCTGGAGACGCCGGAGATGCCGAGCATACCGCTCTTCTTATTCATGTAAGCGTCGATGCCGTTCCTGTCAAGATCGAGCTTCTTCATAAGATAAGCAACGATAGCGGGGTCCATATCGCCGCAGCGGGTGCCCATGGGAAGACCCTCGAGAGGCGTAAAGCCCATGGATGTATCGATGCATTTGCCGCCCTTTACCGCGGAAACGGAAGAGCCGTTGCCGAGGTGACAGGTGATGATCTTGGTATCGCTTGCGGGCTTATCGAGATAGGTGAGCGCGCGGCCGGTGACGTAGGCGTGCGAGGTGCCGTGGAAACCGTAGCGGCGGACCTTGAGATCGGTATAGGCCTCATAGGGCAGACCGTAGAGGAACGCATGCTCGGGCATAGTCTGATGGAATGCGGTATCGAATACGGCTACCATCGGAGTCTCGGGCATTATTGCCCTGCAGGCGTTGATGCCCATGATATTGGCGGGATTGTGAAGAGGAGCGAGCTCGGAAAGGTCTTCGATCTCCTTGATGACTTCGTCGGTAAGAAGAACGGACTTGTTGAACCTTTCGCCGCCGTGTACCACGCGGTGACCGACGGCGTCGATCTCCTTCATGGAGGCGATAACGCCGCGCCTGGGATCGACGAGAGCGTCGAGCACGAGCTTGATGGCGTCGGTATGATCCTTCATATCCGTGACCACCTCATAGGGCTCCTTGCCGGAGGGCTTATATGTGAGCTTGGAGTTCTCGATGCCTCTGCGCTCGCAGAGGCCCTTGGCGATGACGGAACCGCTGTCGACGTCGATGAGCTGATATTTGAGGGAAGAGCTTCCCGCGTTGATTACGAGTATTTTCATATTATGCTCCTGTTACATGTTCTGCGCCTGAACGGCGGTGATGGCGACCACGGAAACGACGTCTTCTATGCTGCAGCCGCGGGAGAGGTCGTTGATGGGCTTTGCGAATCCCTGGCAGATGGGGCCGACTGCGGTAGCGCCTGCAAGACGCTGAACGAGCTTATAGCCGATGTTGCCGGCCTGGAGGTCCGGGAATATGAGGACGTTGGCCTTGCCCGCGACGGGACTGCCGGGGCTCTTGAGCTGACCGACCTTCTCGACGAGAGCGGCGTCGGCCTGGAGTTCGCCGTCGATCATCAGATCGGGAGCCTGCTCCTTGACCATTGCGGTAGCGGCGACGACCTTATCGACGTTCTCGTGCTTTGCGGAGCCCTTCGTGGAGAAGCTGAGCATTGCGACTCTGGGATCGATACCGACGAGGTTCCTTGCGCTCTCGGCGGAGGAGATGGCGATAGCGGCAAGCTGCTCCGCGGTGGGATCGATATTGACAGCGCAGTCGGCGAAGATCATGACGCCGTCGTCACCGTAAGCCTTGTTGGGGATCTCCATAATGAAGCAGGAGGAAACGGTGCTGATGCCCTTTGCCATCTTGATTATCTGGAGGCCGGGACGAAGGGTGTTGCCGGTGGTGTTGATAGCTCCGGCGACCATACCGTCGGCCTTGCCGTCCTTGATCATCATGCAGGCGAAGAACAAAGGATCGTGCATCATCTTGTTCGCCTTCTCCATGTCTACGCCCTTGGCCTTGCGCATCTCATAGAAGCGCTCGACGTACGAATCGAAATCGGGGCTCTTGATGGGATCGATGATGCCTACGCCGGTAAGATCTACGTTGAACTTAGCGGCAACGGCGCGGATCTCTTCCTCATTGCCCATAAGAGAGATATCCGCAACGCCCTCTTTGATTATGCGCTCAGCCGCCTGAACGGTGCGCTCCTCGGTACCCTCGGGAAGAAGTATGTGCTTCTTCTGACTCCTGGCCTTGGCCTTAATACTATCGATAACCGACATTTTAATGATCTCCTTCCGAAAAATAGTTGACGGTCACATCAAAATAGATTATAACATACATATACTGTTTTGGATTATATCAAAAATAATATAATTTTGAGGAAAACATGAAAACGATCGGGATCATCGCCGAATACAACCCGTTTCATTCCGGGCACGCTTTCCAGATTAGCGAGGCGCGGAGGCTTTTCGGCGCGGACAGGATAATAGTAATTATGAGCGGCAGCTTCGTTCAAAGGGGAGAGCCCGCGTGCGCCGACAAGTTCACGAGAGCAAGGTGGGCCGCTTTGCACGGCGCGGATATGGTCGTCGAGCTTCCGGACGTATTCTCCCTTTCCTGCGCCGAAAGGTTCGCTTCGGGAGCCTTGCGCATACTCAAAGGCACCGGACTGATCGACGGACTGTGCTTCGGGAGCGAGTCAGGAGACGCGGAAATGCTGCGCGAGGCGGCTTTATCGAAGCCGGACGGCGAAAGCTTCAGAGAAGGCATCGCCGCCGGGCTTTCATATCCCAAAGCGCTTTCCGAAGCATACGGAAAAGAGCTTTCGCCCAACGATATCCTCGGCGCGGAATACATAAGGGCCAACGAAAAATACTCCTGCGGCTTTGAGATACTGCCTGTCAAGCGGGAAGGCTCTTACGGCGATCCCTCGCTCGAAGGCGAGTTCAGCTCCGCGCTTGCAATAAGGAACGCCCTCGGGAGCTGCCCTGCGGGATCGCGGATGACCCCCGCCGTTTTCGACGGTCTTTCACGGGCTCTGCCGAGAGACGTGCTCGACGATATTGCGCGTCTGATCAGAACGGGCGAGTTCCCATCGACTGCGGACGGTCTTTCGGATGCGCTTGTATACAGAATGCGCTGTATGAGCGCCGGGGACCTGGCCAGTCTTCCCGAGATCTCCGAGGGACTTGAGAACCTTTTCAAAAAGTATTCTCAGGAATGCGGCGAAATCAACGAACTATTGGATCGGATCAAATCCAAGCGCTACACTATGGCGAGGCTCAAGAGATCCTCCATGTGCGCGCTGCTCGGCGTCACGCGCGAGCTGCAGAACGCCGCCTGTGAGGACGATTCCGCGCTTTACGCAAGGGTACTCGCAGTCAGAGAAGCTTCGAGGGGCTTGATCACGGATCTTAAAAACAAAGCCGCCATCCCCGTCGTCATTCAGGCATCGGACAGGGACGCGCTGAGTCCTGCCGCCCGTGAGGTCGAGAGGATATCAGCGCTCGCACACAGCGTACGCGCCATAGGCCAGCCCTATGAAAAAGCCGCCGAAAGCGACGCTTCGCACAGGCTGATAACCGTTTGAGCTTTATATTCCGGGATCCGGACGCATATCCTTCGTTATGGGATATGCGTTTTTCTTTTTTATGCTGCTTCTTGCCCTAGCGATGATACCCTTCAGCTTGGCGGCTGCAAGCGGAGCGGCGGAAGGAACGAGGCTCTTCGCGCTGACAGTCCTCCCCTCCCTCTTTCCGTTCATCGTCTGCACGAACTATATCGCGGGCGATGATAAGATCCCGGTCTGCGGAAAGAAGGCGGGCAGTATTAAGCCCGTGCTGACCGACCTGCTCGCCGCCGTCTGCGGATCGCCGTCCGCGGTCGTTATGATCGAAAAGGACTATCGGAGAGGCGTTTACGGTTTGAACGAAGCGTCTGCGCTTTGCGCCGCGTTCAATCAGGCCGGGCCTGCGTTCGTGTTTTCAGCGCTTGCGGGAAAGATGCTGCGCGCTCCGTCAAACGGGACGCTTTTCGCACTTTCGCATTATATTCCGCCGCTTTTGTTCTGCACCGTATTCGCCGCGGTCAAAAGAAACAAAATGCCGGAACGCCGCCCGGAAAACGGGAACGAAGCCGCCCCGCTCGCAAATTTTGCTTCGTCGCTTTCGAACGCGGTCGTGACGGTACTGCGCATAGGCGGAACTATCGTTTTCTTCCGAACCGTTTTCTCCGTGCTCGGTTCCGCGCTCTATGCCGACAGACTTCCCGTATTGGCAAAAGGGCTCCTGTTCGGATCTCTGGAGATGACGAACGGACTCAGCATACTGTCGGAGGAACCGTCGAGGTTAGGAACAGCAGCGTCTTCATTTCTGTTGTCCTTCGGAGGCGCGGCTGTTTTCATACAGTCGAAGATGCTGTTCGCCGAACTGAAAGCCGGCGTGTACTTCGCGGTAAAGACTGTCGCAGGAGCGGTCTCCGCTCTTATGACCTGGTTCCTTTATCCGGCTTTCGAAACGTCGGTCGAGGCCCTGGGGAGCCTTTCCGAAAGCATGACGGGGATATCCTCGTCCATAGCCGCGAGAAGCGCGTGCCTGTCCGCCGCGTTTTTATCATGTATCTCGGCGCTGCTGTTTTCCGCGCTGTACGCAAAGCTCGCTTCTCCGAAATAAAAACAAAGGCCGTCGCGCGGACGGCCCTGAGTTTTCGTTATTCGTCGGCGTCGGGAGCTTCGCCGTCGGCCTTTTTCTTCTTACGCTTGAAGAGACCGAAGAATCCATCGTTGGAATCCTGCTGTTCGGCTTCCTTGACCGCCGCTTTTTCGGCTTCCTCCTTCGCCTTTGCCTCCTCGGGAGACTCGGTGAAGTTGGGCTTCCTTACCGCGCCGAGATCGTTGCGGTTCGTCTCGACCATCGCATAATAATCGTCAAGGAAACGCATGAGGCTTCCGAGCACGTCGTCGGCGTAGCTCTTGGCGTTCTCGTAAACGTTCTTCGCGTTATACTCGGCCTTGCGCTGGAGAAGGTCCGCCCTGCGCTGAGCCTCGAGGGTAATATCGTGCTCGTCGAGGATCTCCTCGCGCTTTGCCTCTGCTTCGGCAATGATGCTGGAGGCGTTGGCTTCCGCAGTCGCGATGATGCTGTCTCTCCTGCTTTCGGCTTCGCTGATCATACCGTCGGCGCGGGCCTGAGCGTTGTTGACGAGCTCGGCAGCATAGTTTTCCGCTTTGGCGGTGATGTTCTTGGCGTCCGAAATAATGCTGTCGGCCTTGCGCGCATCCTCAGGGATGGTGACCTTAAGGTCTCCGAGAAGATTATAGATCTCCTCGATGTCGACAACACGCCTGTCGGAGTTTCCGCCGAAACGAGGCGAAGGACTTGATTCGATGATCTCCTCGAGCTCGCTGATCTTGTCGAGACAGAGGATTACGTTGGGATCTTCACTCTTTGCCATATTCACACTCTCCTTAGAATTATATGATCAGCATCCGGTACAAGGCCATCAATGCTAATTCCGATCTTCATGAGCTGCCTGACGAGGCCTGAACTCAAACAGGCGTGCTCGGGTTTGGAAAGAAGGTAAACCGTCGTGATCTCGGGACCTATACGGCTGTTGACGGATTCGAGCATGGTCTCGTACTCAACGTCTGCGCCGCTTCTAATGCCGCGAACGATAACGCTTGCGCCTATCGACCTGCAGTAGTCGACGAGCAGCCCGGAGCTTGACTCGACGATCACGTTCGGGATATGCTTTACTGCGCTTCTGATAAGCTCGAGCCTTTCATCAAGGCTGAATTCGGTCGACTTCCCGGGATTGTCGAGGATCGAGATATAGAGCTTATCGAAAACCTTTGAAGCTCTTTCGGCAATATCGAGATGTCCGACTGTGAACGGGTCGAAGCTGCCGGGAAAAACCGCTGTGCTCATTCGCCCTCCTTTAAGGAATAGACCGCGTAGGTCAGATAACAGTCGCCGTAGCGCCTCGGATCTTTGTGAGAATAATTCTCGGTAAACACCGGCGGATTGTCCTTCGAGTGCTCGCAGATCACGATCGCTCCGTCGTTAAGCAGCCGGTATTCGTCGAGCAACGAAAGCGCCGCGGATTCGAGATCGGATCCGTAGGGCGGATCGAGGAGCACAATATCGAACCGCTTCCCCGAAAGCCTGCCGAGATAAGCCAAAGAATCGCCGTATACGACGGAGATATTTTCATCGAGCCCGAGTCTTTTGACGTTCGACTTGATGACCGAGACGGCGTTCCTGTCCGAATCGACGAGTACGGCGTGTATAGCCCCGCGGGAGACCGCTTCGATACCGAGACTGCCGCTCCCGGAAAACAGGTCGAGGACTTCGGCATCGGCAAGATCGAACTGGATCATGCCGAACATGGCCTCTTTGACCTTCGCCAGGGTCGGCCTCGTGTGAAGGCCCTTCGGAGCGGAAAGCTCCATGCCTTTTTTTGAACCGGCAATGACCCGCATCAAGGATACCATCCTTCCGAATTATAGTATATCACCATAAAGCAATGCAATCAATAGGCGATTTATATAATCAGCCAAAAATCGCATCATCGTCTGCGAAGGACGCACGACGGAGTCACGACGGCGTCGACGGGCATATCGGTATCCTCGGTCGGAACGCGCTCTACGAGCTGACAGTCGAATCCGACTGCGGCCTTAAAGCAGTCCGTTCCCGAGAGCAGACGGTCGTAATAGCCTCCGCCCTGACCGAGACGGTTGAGATCCCTGTCAAAACCAACCGCGGGAAGTATTATCGCGTCGATATCATCCGTTCCTATCTCGATCGCGGTCTCTGTATTCGGCTCATCTATACCGTAAGCCCCCTTGACGAAGCCGTTCTCCTTCGACGGAATAAAGAACCTCAGACCGCCGTTATCCGTGCAGAGAGGAAACGCGGCGCGCTTCCCCATCGTCTCGAGCGCTTTTACGGCGGGAAGAACGTCGAGCTCGTACTTCATAGGCATATAGGCGAGCACGCAGTCCGCGTTCAGAAGCTCGTCCAAAGAAAGAAGACCGTCTTTGACCTTTTCTGCGGCAGAGGCTCTTTCTTCTTCGGATAAATCGCGCCTCGCGGCTCTTATGCTCTTCCTGAGAGCGGCCTTGGTTTCTGCGATATCCATATTACAAAGCGTTATGGCAGATCACGCCGTTGATAACGGTCATCACGCAGTGCGTGACGTTGAGGAGAGGATCGCCGTCGAATACGGCTATATCTGCGTCCCTGCCGGGATCGAGCGTGCCGACGCGGTCTATTATTCCCGTTATCTTCGCAGCGTTTACGGTTATGGACTTGAGCGCTTCATAGGGAGGCAGGCCTTCCTTTACGGCGACTCCCGCGGTAATGGCGAGATACTCCTCCGGTATGACGGGATGATCGGTCATAAGCGCGAACTCGATCCCTTTCTCGAAGAGCATACGGGGCGCTTCGTAAGTCTTGTTCCTGAGCTCTATCTTGCTTCTGTCGCAGAAGAGCGGGCCTATGATCACGCCGTCGCATACGTCCTTTTCCGCCTCGAGTATCTGATCGGGGATCATGTAGCCCTCGGTGCAGTGGTCGAGGGTGATCCTAATATCGAATTCCCTCGCTATCCTGATCGCCGTGAGGATATCGTCGGCGCGGTGAGCATGGACCTTTAACGGAAGCTCGCGTCTTATGACCGGGAGCAGATCCTCCATCGCAAGATCCCTGTCCGGCATTTTGGTCTCGTCGTCACCGGCAAGCCTGATCTTTCTCTCGTAATCCTTCGCCTTTGTAAGCGCCCTGCGCAGAGTAGCGGCGATCTGCATCCGGGTGAAAATGGTCTTTTGATTATGGTATACGCGCTTTGGATTCTCGCCGAAAGCGGCCTTCATTCCCACGGGATATCTTAACAGCATGTCCTCAACGTCCCTGCCGTAAGTCTTTATCGCGGCGAACTGGCCGCCGAGCACGTTTGCGCTCCCCGGGCCGGTAACGCAGGTGGTCACACCTGCGCGGCGGGCTTCCTCGAAGCACCTGTCAAAGGGGTTTATCGCGTCGATAGCTCTCATCTCGGGAGTGCTTGTTCCGCTCATCTCGTTGCCGTCGTCGCCTTCGAAGCCCATGCCGTCCTCGAACATGCCAATATGGCAATGCGCGTCGATAATGCCCGGTATGACGGTCATGCCCGTTACGTCTATCACCTCTGCGCCTTCGTATTCGAGGCTGCCCTTTGCGATCGCTCTTATCCTTCCGTCTTCAAATGCTATGTCGCCAATAAACTCCCTGTCGGCGCCTTCGCGCAGGGACATGGGGATGAGCTTTCCGTTCTTCAGTATGATCATATTTATCTCCTTTCGTTTATCTCACTTTTGATAACGTCGATTATATCGCCGGCGCAGACGAAGCGGGCGTCGAGAAGCTCGATCGCCTTTTCGGCGGAAACCCCGAGAAGATATGCTCCGAGCGTTGCGGCGTCGAACGGCGATGCGCCCTGAGCCAAAAGGCCGGTCATGATCCCCGTCAGCACGTCGCCGCTGCCTCCCTTTGAAAGCGCGCTCGAACCTCTGTCGTTATAGCGTATCTCTCCGTCCGGAGAGACGATAACGCTGATTTCGGACTTGAGGAGAACGGCGCAGCCGTGTTCCTTCGCGAAACTCAAAGCCGAGGAAGTGAAATTATCCTTGACGAATCCGACAGTAGTCCCCGTGAGCCGCGCCATCTCGCCGGGATGCGGGGTCAATACCGCGCCGTTATGCAGGAGCTTCAAAAGGGTTTTTTCGGAAGAGATCGTATTGAGTCCGTCGGCGTCTATTACGCAGGGCTTTCCTGTAAGGAGAGCTTTTCGAAGAAGTGCGGACGTCCTGTCCGAAACGCCCATTCCGCAGCCTATGCCGATAACGTCGGCCCATTCGAGAAGAGCGTCCGCATCGGCGTCAGATGCAAGCATAGCCTCAGGAACCGATGAAAACGATGCGCGAATTCCGTCGGGAATGAGTACGCGGGTAAGCCCGGCGCCGGAACGAATACAGGCTTTGGAGCACATGAGCGCCGCACCCGGCATATTATCGGAGCCGACTATAAGAGCCGCCCGCCCGTAATCGCCCTTGTTTCCGTCATGCCGTCTTTTGGGCGTCAGTCTTATGGTGAGCGCTTCGTCTGTGACGGTCATGTTCCCGACCGAAACGTCGGCTGCGGAGATCAGCTCCGCGCTCCCGTTCTCGAATTTGACTATCAGCCTGCCGTCTTTCGCAAGATCGTCGCCCATGCCGTAACGAACGGTACTGCCGTCGTTTACGGCGACGTGTCTCCCAAGTGAAATGCAAAGCTTCGCATAGTCCTTAAGAAACGCTTCGCGGGAGCTCAGGAGCTTTTCGTACTGTGCGTCGAATTCGTCGAGTATCGCGTTCACTGCGTCTTTTACGGGTATCTCCGTACCGGTCTTTTTGTAAACGCTTGAGGCCGGCTGAATGAGTCCTTCGGGAAAGACTCTGCCGTTGAGATTGAGCCCGACGCCGATTATCGCGAAGAGACTTTCGCCGATGCTGACGGATTCAGAAAGTATGCCGCAGATCTTTTCGAGCTTGTCGGGGGTAAGAAGATCGTTCGGCCATTTTATCTCCGGGATCAACGCGCCGTCAGTGAGTTTCGATACTGCGTCCCTTACGGCCATCGCAGCGGCTAGATTCAGCATAGGGAGATCGTCCGGCGCGAGTTCGGTCTTCCTGACAATGCTCATCAAAACCGCGCCTTCCGTGTTGACCCACGTCCTGTTGCGTCTGCCTCGGCCTGCGGACTGCTCTCCTGCCGCATGAGCGGTCATATCGGAAGCATCTCCGGTCAAAACTACGGCGCGCTTCGCGACCGAGTTTGTGGAATCGACGGAGCCGTAGGTATAGACCTCGTAAGGGAAATGGTGATATCTGCCGTTCTCTATCATTCTTCCTCCCCGTTCAAGGCCTTTGTGATCGTATCGTGATCGAACCCCCTCGTGAGGAGCCTCGCACGGATACGCCGCGTCTTTTCTTCCTCGTCGCTTACGTTCTCGAACTGCCTCCTGAATTTTTCGACGAGCTTTACGGCGTTTTCATACTCGGTGCCGTCATTGACCGACGCGAGCGCTTCTTCGATCGTATAAGGATCGACGAAATGACCGCGAAGCTGTTCCGCCAGCCGGAAACGGCTAACGGGTTTGGTTTTGAGCCTTGATTCGATAAAGTCCTCGGCGTATCGTCTGTCGTCCAACAGACCGGCGTCCGAGAGCCTTTCTATCGTCTGCATGATCTCGCCCTCGGAATAGCCGCCTTCATCGAGCTTCTGCTCTACCTCGCGGACAGTCCTTGCCTTCGGCGTCAGAAATCTGAGCGCCGTTTCATACGCGGAAGGGCATCCGCGTTCTTTGTTCTTTCGTGCCATATTCGCCTCACGATACGTTTGTACGGTTTGATTTTAACATATCCCCGCCGCAAAATCCACCACTTTTTAGAATCGACCGGATCTCCGCCGTATTCAGAAGGAGCCTCATTATCTCGCCCGCTGCCATGCCGAGACAGCATCCCCGTACTCCGAGCACGGGCGTGAGCAGAATTATAAGAACGAGCTGATACGCCTCGCTCGCTGCGGCGAAAAGAAAAACCTTCTTTTGCCGCATCATTCCGTTGAGCGCCGAAGTCGAAACGACCTGAATAAAAATCACGACGGCTTTGACCGAAAGCAGCATGAATACCGTCCTGTCTGCGGTCAAACCGAAAACGACCCGTGTGATACTGTCGGAGAACATGAATATCAGAAACGATGAGACCGCTCCCGAGACTCCGACCGATATGAACGCGCGCCTTATGAGCTTTTCGGGAGATACGCCCCTCTCTGCCATTCCGGAGATTTCGGGCATTATCACCGCCGAGACCGCGCCGGCAAAAGCCATTGGGAGCATTGTGACGGGAATGCATACCGTATTGAGTATGCCCATGACCGATAGCGCCTCTTCCCTTGCAAGGCCGTATTTTGCGAGCAGATCCGGAAGCATCAGCGAACCGAACGACGCGAACGCGGAAGACGATACGGCGGTGAGCGAAGCCGGGAAAGCGATAGACGCCGTCTCGCGAAAAAGGAGCCCGGCTTTCTTTTTCGATTTGAACCTTCCGAAGTTGATAATGTAAGAGGTCGAAAGAAAGGACACGCTGACTATCTCGCTCGCAGTCATACCGAGCATAATAAGAAAGACCTTATCGGGATCGGAGCTTTTTATATGTCTGAGAAGCGCTATCACGAGCGCGAAGCGAATGCCCTGCTCGAGCAACTCGGAAGCCGCGCAGGGCGAGGCACGGCCTTTTCCGAGATGTACGGAGCGAAGGATGTTTTCTATCCCCGTCATGAATATGCAGATCAGCATGAGGAGCAGCGTTTTGAAAATACCCTCCTCGCGAAAGAAAGCCGCCTCCAAAGTCCGTCCGAATAGCGCAAGCGGCAGAGCCGCGAGCGCCCAGAGCATAAGGCTCAATAGGAGCGCGGTCTTTAAAAGCGCATGGGTCATATCGTCTTCGAGCCTTGCCGCCAATGCCGAAACAGCCGTGTTCATTCCGGAAATGCATACGGAAACGATGACTCCGTATATCTGCATAACGAGCGAATTCAGCCCGAGAGCGTAGGCTCCGGCGAAGCGGCTCAAGGCGATGCGGTAGGCGAAGCCCATCACAGACAATACCGCGTTTGAACAAAAGAGCACCGTCACCCTGTATGAAATGCCGTTCCTTTTCATACAGAATGATAGTGCCCGGAATTATAGATTATGTCAGTTTACGCTTTGGAAGGCTTTATAAGCTTGTGCCTGTACCAA
>JAEEGL014356156.1_pt1 | contig 12827 bp, 7 predicted proteins | sample 9134231 | NCBI WGS metagenome assembly JAEEGL01 (sample SAMN16246548, study PRJNA631951) | gut metagenome | biome: gut microbiome; feature: rumen; material: fiber-attached | host: Bos | place: Iran: Karaj | collected 2018-10
GGTACTGTGATAGCAAAGGGCAAATTGTGATATTATGCGACAAGAATACTTCAGATAAAAGTATCATTCAATATGCCTTTGAACATTGGAGGGATAAGTTCATTGATGACAGAAATGACGATTCTTCTCTATTAAATGTCTCGAATGATGGTGATTTAGTTACTGAGTCATCAGATTCAACAACACATAGAAAGATTGCTGGAAAATATGAATACCGATTTGATTATGAAGGCTATGAGGTTTATTGGTATGTTTTACCTAAGAGTATTTCAATGCTGGATATTAAAATTGTAGGCGATTCAAAAATGCTTGTCGATATCTCCAAAGAATATGCAGAAGATGATGTATTACGAAAGTACCTTGAAAAACGTTTCGATCATATTCTCGAACAGCATCTAAAGAAAAAGTATCGAGTTGCAGAGTCATCAAATACTCATATTAACACCCATTCCTTTTCTTATTGCAATCCACGTACAGACATAACAGATACTGAATTCACAAAACAATCGAAGCACAAGCATAAAGGCACAGTCATTGGACCAACCAAGACTGAACCATATATAGGAGAAAGAAGAAGAATCAAAAAGAAAGAAAGAATTATTGGCCCAGACGGTCGTTTTCGTGAGCGTGGTTCTTCAGAGGATTATGGGTTGAGAGAGAAAGATTGAAATAGCAAGCCGACCATTGCTGGAGGCTTGCTATTCATTTTTACTTGTTTGAGTATTATTCTTATTGTTTGAGAACTTTTTCCAGATACTCTATCTCGTCTTTGAGGGTGGGACTTGAAAGAGGTGTTCCGGCTTCAGTGGTTCGTTTTGCTTTGGGAACTATCAGATGGGCTACATTATTCTTGTGCTCTGCACCAATAACAGCATAAGTTACAATTCGGCAACGGCTAGGCAAGAATGGTGAGCCTTGATTAGCCGCAGAGGTAGTAGTAGGATAGTCAGAGATGGCGTGAAGTTTAACCGATTCAATGTTATCACTGTCCACGCTGTAACCTACGAGAAAATCTGTAGCATGCATCAGGAAGATATTTTTGGGCTTATCACCCGTTCTGCTCCAGCCGTTCTTCTGCAGCGCATTCAGGTTTGCCCCTTTTCTGAAATCACTCAGTTTTACAGTGTTTACTTTATTGGTGTCATAACAGAATGCGAGGATAGGATCACTCAAGTTCTTGTAGATAGGAACTTGAATGTGTACATTATTCTCATCCGACTTTTGTCTTGAACGTTTCCAGGTCGAATCATTGTACCAGATGATCCAGTAGTCGATTTCTCCCAAGTCTTTTGGCTTTGGCAAATCCTTAGGAATAACTCGTCGCTCATTAATGATAGTTTGCATCGCTTGTTTCAGCAAATCGACATCTAAGGTATTTGGACTCATCTGGATGCCATCAGTATCCAGCACTTCCCTAATAGAGATTGTCATTCGCTGGTAGATGAACAGCGTGATGTCTTCGCCTTTAAGCAACTTAACTCTATTACCTTGCCTGATGTACAACTTGTTACCATCCAAGAAAATTGGTCTCTTGGCAGGCTTGACTTGGATGATGCAATACTCATTATCGTTTATCGAATCAAATGATATCGTAGTCAATGAGTTCGCCAATGTCGGACACAATTTGTCGATTGTATTTCTGATCTTCAATTCGTATCCATCTCTATTGGCTGAATAGGATCCGTTGTACTCATCTTCACTATCGTCGTTGAGATGCTTATAATCAGCCTCAATACCTATCACTTTCTTGGTCTTGTCATGGATGCCAATATACAGCGTTCCACCATCGGTATTCATGAAGGCGGTCAACTCTCTAAGAATATTGTACAACTGTTTACGAATATCAGCTTCGCCTTGTCCTGGAGGGTAAACGATAGAAGTCTTCAGCTCCAAAGTCTGACTTTCATCACCCACGTCTAACACGGGCAAGCTCTTCCAATATTCAGCCAACTTTGTCGTATCGTCTTTGGGCGTTTCTATGGGTTTCTCCACAGGTTTCTTGTCAGTGCTTTTTGTTTCTTTCAGTTTAAGGTTTCCTTTGTCGTTAAATCCTGTAACCTCCAGAATACATGAATCACCAATCTTGTACTTTTGTTCATCCTTAAAGTACATTCTGTGGCTTGTGAAATCGTCTTCCAAAACATAGTATGTTGCTTTAGTCCGAAAGTCTTCTTTTACATCGGTTATTTCAAAAGCATACAGCTTGCCCTCCTTGTAATGTTCCCGATTCAGACGACCTTCATCCTGAACAAACTTAATCTTGCCTAAAACGTCAATACTTTTCACCATAACATAGAGCTTGTCAGGCAAACTATCATATTGGCATTTCAGGATGTTATATACACGATATTCCTTGTTCGGGTCATCATCGTGCAAAGCAATATAGTTATACCCAGCCGAATCCACTCGGATATCGACCACCTTCATCTCGTACTGTTTTCCGACTTCGTAGTTCATAGCAATTATTATTTACAGAAAATGCAAGTTTCAACATTCTGTGGAAGACGAAGACTTGGCCAATAGAAAGGTGTGCCTCGCCAACCTTTGTTTACGTTAAATTCGTATATTTCATCTCCATTCTCTCGGAACAACATAAAGAATGGCCTTGATGGATTCCCTGACGTGTATTGTTTGGCGATAGGGGTATCTTTATTACCATCTTCAGGAGCATCAACAAAGTTGCCGTTCTTTCTAACTCTCCTCAAGTTACGATTTGTTTTCACATAGCACCAAATCATACCATCTTGAGGAGCATATTTTTCTATTGCTGCAATCATGATATCTTCATCCCATTCAAGACCCGCATTATTATCAATCGGCCTGTTATAGATATAAGTGGAACGAATGTTCTTTATTATTTGATAGGCATGATCTTTCGGGATGAGGAATGGCGTGCCTACACTATACCCTGGTTCGTTCATTAGGAAGTTGTCAATACCATCAATAATGGGTTTAATCTTTGTCGGGCTTCCAGTTTGGAAACCAGATGTAGTGAATCGTTTGAAGGAATCAAAAGACTCCAAATCGGAAATGAGCAGTTTATTCGTTGCACATGGTCTAATACCTAATTGCCGATCATACTGTATAGCTATCATTGGCATAGGAGCACCTGGATTTTGCATCGCCTTGATGAATATTTTGCGTAGCTGATGATCCATATTGTCAATCCACTCCATGACATCATACAATCTCTGTGTCGTATGAAGTCGAGTGACTGCCATATCTTCCTTTGAGCGATTACCATACATGCGATGATGCTGAAGGACTGCATCCGTTTGTTTCGCCTGAGGATTACGGCCATACATAAACCCAAGCATATGGTCTATCGTGATTCCTCTATCCAGTTTGAAACCACCTATGAAGATGTTCAGCGGACTTGTAAGTTTCAGCTGGCCATCTTTCCCAAGTAGGTTTCTGTTTTGTGAATTGACTATTTGAACAATATATGCTCCATCTTTAAAGATATCAAGGATTCGATTCCATACATCATTTATAGTAGGCATAAATATATTAATCTCTCCCAATGAGTTTCCGGCGATATTTGAAGCCTGCATGTCTTCATAAGCATCTTTAAATATCGAATATAAAGCATTGCCGTTATTATTGGTTACCTCACTATTCCAAGCATTCAATATATTTTCGACAACAAGTTTTTCGAATCGATGGTCCTTTGTTGCCGTAGAAATGTGCATAAAGAAACTTGAGTTGTAGTTTTGCTGTTTCAGTTTTTGTTCTTGAAGTTGCCTGATGGCAGATGCTACAAAATAGCTCATCAGTGCTTTTCTTAGGTCTTCATAGACAACTGTATTCTGTGCATTATTATATACTCGAGCATGTTTGTTCTTATCAAGAAGTTTCTCCATACATTCATCACTGACAATATGTTTCAGATATGAATACATGGATGCGGAATTCTGTGATAATATGAAATATTGCTTGCCTCCTACATAGTTTTCATGAATAGGTACCAGCGAAACAAATCTTGGACGGAAAGGTTCTACACTGCCATTATTTACTTGTACGGTATGGTCAGGTTGCAAGAATAATGAGTAGGGAGTTGCTGTCACTTGAAGATATCTACAGAATTTTGGTATTTGAGCGACTTCATCAATCAAAAGTGCTATTATTCCAGCGTCAATATTGTTGTTTTTCTGATAGAAAGCCCTGCTTACAAAATCTGCTTCATCGTCAATAATAAGGACTTTTTTGTTTTTGAAGTCAGAGTTTTTAAATAATTGTATTAGATATTTGAGTCGAGTAGCATTTTTATATGTAACGAAAATATTCTTCTGATTATTTATCTGAGCAGGGCTGAAATGCATACCCTTGTCAGTTTTATGAACTCCAATTACTGCTTGATTCATATTGACGTTGGACAGATAATCACGGAATTCATATTCCATTCGTGCAAGTGTTTGTTCAACAAGGCCATCGTCAGACTTGGTTAATACAACACATGCATCTATCCCCTTGTCAAAAGCAAGGCCCATAACACCAACAAAAGCGCGTGTTTTACCGCACTGGATCTTACCGAGCAGTAAGCCTGGATCTGAGGCATTCGAAATATTCTTTACTAACAATTTGTCAACAGTCTCTTCTATGCACGATTTAAGGGCAGGAGAATAACCAACAATTCTTGAAAGATGTTCATAAATGGTTTCATTCTGCTGAGAAACAAGTAATTGTTTCTTTGCCTGTAGTTGTGCAGCATATACATCAATTTGCTGTTGTATGGTTTGACCTGCTGGTGTGTTAGCTCCAAGAATCAGTAAAGTGTCACTTAAGGCTTTAATCTGAGCTTCAATAGTTTGAATGTCAATTTCTAATTGTGTCATAATATCTATTGTTTTAAAGGTTTTTGCTGTTTTAGAAGATACATATTTTTTTTCGAATGTCACAAGTCTTTAGCCCACATCGGGTTCCTGCTTGAAATCATAAGGCTTCAATCTTTATATCTAACTTTAGAGTTTCTGCTATTTGCATGAGGAACTTTACTTTGGTAGTGTTGGAGAAATAGATATAGATCCATTTGTCTCCTTCTCGTTGTTGCCACTTTCGAAAGCCATCAGTGCGCTGTCTGGTACCTACCAGATTGTATCCAGAGCACATAATGCCGACTTTAGAAACTTTGTCAAGGCCGATGTATTTAAGAGCCTCGATGAAGGTTTGAATAGCATTCTTTTCCTGAAAGACTTTTCCGTTTACGGTGATTCGTAAATCTCGACTTTGAGCTTCTTGGATATTTGAAGAAGTAATCAGTATCGCATCTGAAGTATTGACTACCATATTAGGTTGTGCAACGTTCATAACTGATGTGCTTGAACAAGTCGTCAGTGTTTTTGCATCGTCTATTGTGCTTATCTTTGTTTTTCGGGAAATAGCAATGCGAATAGGATCCCCTGGGTGATACTCCACAATAAGAGCCAAATCTCTTTGGATTGGTTTAAGGCATGGTTCAACATCATTGATCAAAGAAGGAAGAATTTCATCTCTAATGATACTTTCTTCCAGTTCTTCTACTAATGGCAGAACATCTTTGTTTAATTCGACACCAACTTCCTTGGAGTTTTCAATGATACTGTACAGTTTTTTTAGCTTTGTCATAGTATATAGTTTAAATTTTGCGGCAAAGATAAGCATTTTTTTTATTTACTCCAAATAAATTAATAAAAGATAGACTATAAACAACGAAAAAAGGCAGAAAAATATAGTTTTATTAGCGTGTCTTTCGACGTTGTCTTTTGCGATAGACGTGATGAAACATCTGTTTCAGTCGCAATAATGTCAATTATCAAGAGCAGTGGGCAAGCGTCCTTCATAAGAGTTTGCCCACTGAAAATTCACTCTTGAATTTTTCGGGGTAATTGACATTGTTTATTTATATGCCGCCGAAAACTAAGAAGTTAATTTCTTTAATAGGTCAAAGAGTATTTTTTTTCTTCTATCATAAAATTCTGTAAATTTATCAAAGTCGTAACTAACGTCATCAGGTATCAACTGCGTTTCCTTGTTGATCTTGGAGTCTCTCAACCAAGAGGCTAAATCTTGGTCGTTCTTCGATACATTAAGTCCTGAATTTAGTAATTGAAGGTTTACGATACCATTCCAATATTCACTATTTTTATAATAGACTGACGGAATTTGATCTTCAGAACCGAAATGCTCAAGAAGTCTTTTTCTTGAAAAACTAACAGCAGGATGGAGATGATCCTTATGATACTTGTCATTCTCAAAGTTCATATGGCTGTAAATCAAAGCTAAAATAGGATAGCATATTGGGCTATCTTTTTGAGTCTTAAGGATACCTTCGATGAAATCATCATCTAGAGTGAAGTTTCGATCAGAACCACGGAAATCCTCAATCAGTTTTTTTATTGGGAACTGATTGTCGGTTATGTTGTCTTTGAGGACATTTCGAATCTTTGTTAGAATGGTATCAGTCTGACCACCGAACACACCTTTTAGCATAGCTATACATAGCCATTTGCGCATCGCTTTCTTTGATTCCTCATGTTCGGTTTTCTTGCGGATGCTATCTTCCAGATTATGCCAGTAAATGAAGTAGATAAGAGGTATTACTGCATTCTTGGCTCGTATGGTTTCATTGTTGAATCCCCAATCATCAAGCAAGGCAAATGTATTCACAATGCATTTGCGAATTCTTAACCAGTTTTTATTAAACACTGCGACAGCCTCTGCATTAAAATTCTTAACATTGAACTTGATACTTGTTCGAAATAAAACTAAACAAGTCTTTAAAATGAAATCCTCAGATATCCTGAATCCTGGTTTACCTATGTCATTGACGTCTTTAACAAGTGTCGCCAATGAAGAACGAGCGTCAGAGCCATCTGCAGTATTCCAGTTTGCAATAGTAATGGACATCAATAGATTTGAGAAACTCAAAGGAACTCCTCCGCTATTGGTTCGAATAAATATATCCAATACGGAATCAATATCTTGTTTCTCTTCTTGGTAGTAATTGATTTTTTTATCTTGATGAATACATTCAACCAAACGAGCCAGTGTCTCCCGTTCTTTTTCACCGAGATTATTCTTTATGCTATAATCAAATAATTTATTAATATCGGTTATTGTCATTACTTCGCGCACACAAAACCAACAACCTACGTTTTTATCTTTATAATTATTATACTCGTCTTGTGTGAGGAACTTAAACCCGTAATGTAAGGATCGTTCGTCAGATTCGTTGGAACCGTCATAAGACAAATCCAAATACAATCGCCTTGTTGGTAACACATCTTCAGTGTTGTCCCACCATTTACGAGGCATTTTATATGCATACGTTCCTTTTAGGCCGATGTATAGACTGGTAAGACGTTGTTGCCCATCAATGATAGCATCGAAATCGGAGAATCCTATGACGTCAATTACAGGATTTTCAACTTGGTAGAATTCTCGATAAGCATTCAAAAATTTATAGAATTTGAAGTCCTTTTTAATTTTATCATCTGTAATGTGCCAAAACATGAAAGAATTAATAGGATATCCTCTCATAATGCTATCGAAGAGAGTTTCAATTTGAGATGCACTCCACACGAATTTACGTTGGATTGCGGGTAGTAAATAATTCTGATGGTCGATGTGATCAATTGCCTCCTTAATAGAGATTGGTTGCCTAAAACCTGAAGCCATAATTATTTATTTTAATATGTTAATGTTAATTACTAGTGTCCCGAAGAAGTTAAAATATGATGACGGTATTGAAACTATCATCAATCAATCAATCCACTTCCACTATATTCTTAAAATATTTTTTGAATTGTTCGATATTTTCAGAATCTCTTGGCAAGTAAAAGTTAAGCCTGCTTGAGCCAATATCAACGAACGAATCAATATTATATGTAATCTCTTTGCGTCTAATATGTAATTCGGTAAGGCTAGTGCAGCCCTTAAAGGCTTTATCCCCAATCTCAGTCACACTGTTAGGAATAACTATCGAGATGAGTTTAGTGCAGTTGGCGAAAGCACCATAACCAATCTTTGTAACATAGCTTGGGATTTCAATGCTTTCTTTACCCATTGGGAAACGAACAAGTTCTGAGCCATCCTTTGAATATAATACTCCATTTATTGAACATAATTTGGGGTGATCTTGAGCCACAATAAGTTTCTTAAGTTTAGAGCAATCTTTGTAGGTAAAATCACAAGTATCAAAATCATTGTTCGGCCATGTAAACTTTGTTTTCCCTCCTGGAACATATATAAGACGCCCCATATCTTTACTAAACAAGGCACCATCAAAAGAGCAATAACTGGGATTGTCCTTATCTACTATAATTTCTTTTAGTTTTTTACAACCAAGGAAAACAATATTAGTCATATTAGTTAAACTGCTTGGTATCTTTATGGATGTGAGGCTAGTGCAGTCTGAGAACGCGAGATGAGCTATAGAATTAACGCCTTCATTAATAACAACTGATTTGAGGTTAGTACAGCCTTGGAAGGCACAATCCCAAATAACATCAACAGTATTCGGAATCTCTACCGAAGTGAGGTTGGTGCAGCCGAAGAAGGCTTTATACCCAATTGCAGTCACTCCATCAGGAATCTTTATTGAAGTGAGGCTCGTACAGCCAGAGAAGGTTCCAGATTCTATCTCCGTCACACTATTTGGAATAACTATAGAAGTGAGGCTAGAGCAATCTCTAAAAGCATCTTCTCCAATCTTTGTCACACTGCTAGGAATCTCTATTGTGGCGAGGTTCTTGCAACAAGCGAAGGCGCTATTTCTAATTGCTGCCACACCATCAGGAATCTTTATCGAAGTGAGATTCGTACATCTAGAGAAAGCTTTTTCCCGAATCTCTGTCACACCATTTGGAATCACTACAGATTTGAGGTTCGAACGGTTTTCAAAGGCCCCCTCTCCAATTTTTATAATATAGCTTGGGATAGAGACATGGTCGTTTTCATTTAGGAAAACGATTAGCTTTTTCCCCATTGTTGAATAAAAAATCCCATCATCAACACTAAAATTGGGATTGTTTTCATCGACGGTAATTTTCTTGATACCAGTACAGCCCAAGAAAGCACCATAGCCAATCTTTGTAACACTATTCGGAATTACTATTGAAGTGAGGAATATGCAATCATAGAAGACATTCTTTCCAATCTCTGTCACACTGTCAGGAATCACCATCGAGGTGAGGTTCTTGCAGCCAGCAAAAGTGCCATCCTCAATCTTCGTCACTCCGCTTTGAATTACTATAGAGATGAGGTTGGTGCAGCCCGAGAAAACATCTTTCCATATTTCCTTCACATTGTTTGGAATTATTAATGTGGAAAGTCCATTGCAACCAGAAAACGCCCTCTCCCTAATAATGGTCACACTGTTTGGTATTTCTATTGAGGTGAGGTTGGAGCAGTTTTCAAAGGCACCTTCTCCAATCACCTTCACACCATTAGGAATAATGAAATGCGTACTTTCTCTAGGGACTAAAATAAGTCTTGTAAAGTCTTTGTTAAATAATGCACCATCTTTTTCACAATAATTCGGATTACCAGCTTCAATGGAAATTTTATGAATATCCTTGCATCCCAAGAAGGCACCATATTCAATCTTTTTCACACTGCTCGGAATCACGACCGTACCATTATAGTCTTTGTTGCAGCTAGTGATGGTCTTTCCATCATTGCTCGTTATTAGATAATCATTTTGTCCCATAGTATTGTTCTTTTAATAATTTGGTGCAAAGATAATGCGTATTTCTGATATAACCAAGGCGATTCGGAATTTTCTTGATATTTTTTGAAAATTAATGTATGGGATTGGCATAGGGAGGCGTAGAAATACGCTAATAAATCATAGAAGAAACAGACCAATATTTGAGCCTATTGTAATATAGGCGAAATACAGAGATTTTATTGATTGTCGATTTTGATGATTATTAGAGAAAAAGGCTATGAAGCTTAATGAACGGGAGCTATTTTGACTTGGTGCAATCGGTTGTTATGAAGGTGAGGTAGAAAAAATGGTAATTATTTGTGTTTGGATTTGGATATTTGTGGAAGAATCATTATTTTTGCAGAAAATAATCACTAATTATCTTATAAAACTTATTATTATGGCATTTCAATCAAATTATGTTTGTGGCAGACAATTAACTGCCGATGAATTATTTATTCTGGATTTAATCGATAATCATCCTTATCCTGCATTACTGAAGTATGGGTCTCTTGGAGCTATTCATGGCATAGTTCCTGTAGAAATTCATGACAAGTGCAGTAGAGATTATTATGTAGAATATTCCATAGAGGAGCTAAAGAAAGAGTTAGAAGAGACAATAGCTTCCTTTAAGAATGTTCAAGACAATGATAACAGTTCTGTTCGAGGTGAATTGCTAGATGACCTAGGATTAAGGAGAGTTTTTTTTGAAAGGCTTTTGAATCAACACAAGAAGAATAGTGGAACCATAAAAGAAAAAGTTACAAACGATTTACTCGGATTATATGATGGTCAAAAAAAGGTAGTCAAAATATTTACTGAAAAAGAAAGTAATGTTGCGAACATTGCAATGACGTATGTCCACGAGATGATGCACGCCTATTTTGATACAAATACTGCTATAGATAAAATAGAGGAGCCTATTGTCGAATATTGTACGCTGATGTTTTTGGAGGATTTTGTATCAAAAAATACGTCATATGATTATATTTTGAAAAATGCGATATTTTCTGTAAAACAAGAAAAGAATGCGTTAGGAGTCGCACATTACGGTTTTGGCCACTACCTATATGATTACCAAAAGAAGAATGCTAAAGAAGCAATAGATTGGATGTCTCTTTATAAGACGGCAAACAACAACATTGGCCCAAGCAACGAACTAACGGAATATAAGGAATATTTTAAAGGTCTTTATCCATTCTCAAACGAATTGGAATGTCAGGATTTGCTGTATCGTATTCTAATGCATGCCAATGGTGCTAAACGTGTTCGCAGCCCATTTAATATCGGGGCAAAAAAACTTGGGTGTACAAACTGCCCAATTCCAGCATCGAGATTGAGCAGCATCTCCTGGAAGAGCTTTTTCGATGTTCCTTCATGGTGGTATGATAAAGCCTCCAAGACTTTTTGTCTAAATGGGAATTTTGAATTACCTCGTGAGGTTGTCATGTATTATAGGGACAAAATAGTGGAGGTAATTGTGAATCTTTTCCATAAGAATCAGATTAACAATTTATATCTGGGGCCTCAATTCCTTGTGAAAGACAACTTCATTAAGTTATTAATCCGAGCTTTAAGGAGTAAAAACCTGAAAATATATGTCGCCAATGCAAACAAGTATTATTGTTCGTCTAATGGCATGTTGCTGACAAAGGATGAAAAGACATTGCTTTTTACATCCGCTTCGATTGTTGAGATTCCTCAAACAGTGGAAGCAATCGTTGATGGAGCATTGAGAAGCGCCACAGAGATTAAACTACATGAAAAGTTTTCAAAAATAGAGGATATAAATCCAAAGCTACGTCATTTGATAAAAGTTTCTCAAAAAAATCAAGCTCTCAAAATTGACGATGGCATGCTGCTGAGTAAGGATGGTAAAATCCTATATTCATGTCCAAAAGATGTAACAGATGTGGTTGAAGTTCCCGAAGGAGTAGAGGTCATTGAGGATTCAGCATTCGCTAATTGCAGATCTCTTCAAGGAGTAACATTGCCCAATTCAATTAAAACAATTGAGCACCACGCATTTCTTCATTGTGAGAATCTTGCATCAATTACTCTGCCAGATTCGCTCGAAACCATTGGCTATGCTGCTTTCAGTTATTGTAAATCGATAAGAAGTATTGAGATTCCAAGTAAGGTAGTAGAAATCAAGGGGCAAACTTTTAGAGCTTGCATTGCTTTAACTGATGTATTTTTACCTATAGGAATAAATGAGGCAGAAAATGCTTTCCTATATATTAACCCAACTAAACATCATTATTAATTTGACGGTTCCTTAATGAGGGTGTGTCTTAAGCCATATTAGATGATTTATGACACACCCTCTTTTTATTCTTCAATCACCTCTTTGATGCCAGCGATGTTATTGTTATTCCAGACAGGAGTTTATCAGGATAGCGAGGGTGTGGGAGAGGATGTCGTACATTTTCTTGACCTTTTGGTAGAACTTGGGGTCGATGCTGTAAAACCGGTCTTTGGGAGAGAGGACCCTCTCGGTCCCCCTGCATAGGGGGATGACTTGTTGTCCGGCCATAATTCTTCCCCCTATGCAGGGGGATTAGAAGAGGGGTCTTTAATGTCCGTAAATGAGCCATTAATTAACCATTAATAACGTCTTTTGGTGAGACGTGTCTCACTTATTGAAATGGTTAGATTTCTGCTTAACCAATTATAATGTCGGATCTCTTGTAGGCATATTGTCCTACTGCTATCAAGGTATATTTGGTTAAATGGCCAGAAATCTCACAAATCATTTATAAATCACTCTGCCCAACATTGGTCGGGCAGGGTGAGATATTTCAACAATAGATCAGTTTTTCCTCTGAGTCACTGTTATCATATTCTTCCTTGGGGATGAAGTGGCCATCCTCTGCACTGAGATAACCGGGTACGCCATCCTTGTAGGCGATGACGGGTTGATCGAACTCTATCTCGATGTCGTCATAGGCGGGCTCGACGAAGAGACCGCTTGAGGTGTCGAAGAGACCTAGCTTGCCTTTTGCCGCCACTGGGATAATGCCGTTGGTCGTGCCATAGAACTTGTCCAACATCTGCGGAGTGAGCTGCTTGCCCGAGTTGCTCACGAGCATTGTCTTACCGTTGTCGGTCACGAAGAAGTACTGTAGCAAATCGGTGA
>JAEEGL014839693.1_pt1 | contig 12827 bp, 15 predicted proteins | sample 9134231 | NCBI WGS metagenome assembly JAEEGL01 (sample SAMN16246548, study PRJNA631951) | gut metagenome | biome: gut microbiome; feature: rumen; material: fiber-attached | host: Bos | place: Iran: Karaj | collected 2018-10
ATGATAAGCCTTATACCATCAGGGATGAATCGATACGCATAGGATCAAAGACCCTGGCGCAGATACGCAGTGACTTCCCTATCCTTAACGAAAAGATAAATGGGAATAAGCTGGTATGGCTTGATAACGGCGCGACTACACAGCGCCCGCAGGCAGTTATAGACCGTCTTTCATATTATTACGAGCATGAAAATTCCAACGTGCACAGAGGAGCCCATACTCTTGCAGCCAGAAGCACCGATGCTTATGAAGGCGCAAGGGATATCGTAAGAGATTTTATCGGTGCGCCTTCATCTGAGGAGATAGTATTCGTAAGAGGAACGACAGAAGCTATCAACCTGGTTGCAAATGCATATGTTAAGCCTCAGCTTCAGCCCGGAGACGAGATAATCGTATCCATATTAGAGCATCATGCAAATATAGTACCCTGGCAGCTGGTTGCGCAGGAAACGGGAGCCATCATAAAGGTCATCCCTTGCGATGAGAGCGGACAGCTTTTACTGCATGAGTATGAGAAGCTTTTTACAAAGAGAACAAAGTTTGTGTCGGTTACGCACGTATCTAACGTGCTCGGTACGGTAACTCCCATCGAGGAGCTGATCGCCATCGCACACAGACACGGAGTACGCATACTGATAGACGGCGCACAGTCTGTTGCACATATACCGGTAAACGTATCTGCGCTTGATGCCGACTTCTTTGTATTCTCCGGACACAAAGTATTTGCGCCTACAGGTATTGGAGTTGTATACGGTAAGAAGGAACTGTTGGAAGCTGCAAGGCCTTATCACGGCGGCGGCAACATGATAGCAGATGTAACCTTCGAGCGTACTATCTACAATCCCATACCGAATAAGTTCGAAGCAGGAACAGGTAGCATTGCTGATGCGGTGGGCCTTGGAGCTGCACTCACATATCTGTCGGAGATAGGAATGCCCTGCGTTTACCGCTGGGAACACGAGCTGCTGCAGTATGCAATGAAGGAGATGAAGACCGTAAAGGGACTTCATCTTATAGGCACAGCACTTAACAAAGCATCCGTACTGTCCTTTAAACTGGACGGATATGCCGATGATGAAGTAGGTAAGAGACTGGATGCATACGGTATTGCCGTACGTACAGGCCATCACTGTGCACAGCCTGTGCTCAGGCATTTCGGCTATGAAGGCTCTGTCAGACCTACACTTGCACTTTACAATTCGCCCGATGATATTGACGCAATGGTTAAAGTACTCAAGACTTTCGCATAAAAGCGGTGTCCAAGTGAGCGACATTTTAGTGTTATCCTGAGTACTAAATTCCGTGTCATCCTGAGCGTCAGCGAAGGATCTTGAAGATTTTTCGCTCCGCTCAGAATGACAGTGGGGCACTCAGAAGGACAGGGATATCAACATGACAGATGTCATAGCGTAATTAAAGGGGTAAAAAGAATAATGGGAAATATCATCAAAGAGGATGAGATAGACAGTATCGTCCGTAAAGTATATGCAGATCTTGACGGAAAGAAGAATATAGATGCGGTGAGCATCTATAACAAGCCCGATAAAGCGGAAGTAAGGGAGCTGGTGAACAACTTGTTCCGCGTCATTTATCCCGGATATTACAGGGACAGATCCGTTAAGATATATAATCCTAAGAATACTTTTGCAGTAACCGTTGAAGATATTTTTTATCATCTGAACAAGCAGGTTTTTCTGGCGTTGGATTTTTGTACCAAAAGGGGAACGATGACAGAAAAGGACCGCGAAGAAGAGAGCTACAGAATATGTAAAGTTTTTTTTGAAAGGATACCTGTAATAAGAGAGTATATAGAATCGGACCTGCTGGCAGCATATGACGGAGATCCTGCTGCAGGCTGTCTGGAAGAGATTATACTTGCGTACCCGGGACTGGTAGCTATTACCGTATACAGGATAGCACATGAACTGTATAAGCTTATGGTACCTGTACTTCCCAGACTTATGACGGAATATGCACATTCGGAAACAGGTATCGATATACATCCGGGAGCTGAGATAGACAAATATTTTTTTATCGATCACGGAACGGGGATCGTAATAGGCGAGACCACTGTGATCGGAAAGAATGTAAAGATATATCAGGGTGTTACCCTGGGAGCACTTTCCACAAGAGGAGGGCAGAAGCTTTCAGGCAAGAAGAGACACCCCACCATCTGTGATAACGTGACTATATACGCCGGGGCTTCCATATTGGGAGGCGATACGGTGATAGGAGAAAACACGGTTATAGGCGGTAATACATTTATCACCAGATCGATAGATGCAAACACTATAGTAAGCATGAAGAATCTGGAGATGGAATACAGGAACAACGGAAAAACACGTCATACGGAAGAAGTAGGCCAGTCGGATGAATGGTACTATGTTATTTGAAGGATTGCGGGAGCATCGAAGATGCGGAGCGATCCGTATGTATCATAAGAAATGGAAGAATAAAAAGATTTTAGTAATAAATGCAAAGGAAAGGAGCAAATAAATGAAGATCACAGTTGCAGGAGAAAAGAAGGAAGTAGCAGACGGTATCACCGTTGCAGCGCTTATCGAGCAGGAGAACGTTGAAACACCGCAGTATGTAACGGTTTCGGTAAACGAGGAGTTTCTGGAGTCCGGTACATTTGAATCCACTGTTTTAAAAGAAGGCGATGAAGTGGAATTCCTGTACTTCATGGGAGGTGGACAATAATGGCTTTTACCAACGAACAGCTGGAAAGATATTCCAGACATATCATACTTAAGGAGATAGGCGTAAAAGGGCAGAAGAAACTCCTTAATGCAAAGGTACTGATAATAGGTGCCGGCGGACTGGGAGCCCCTGCAGCGCTTTATCTTGCGGCAGCCGGCGTAGGTACCATAGGTATCGCAGATGCCGATGTGGTAGACCTTTCTAATCTGCAGAGACAGGTCATCCATACCACTAACGATATAGGAAAGAAGAAAGTTGAATCTGCAGCAGAGACCATGCGCGCCATCAATCCAGATGTCACAGTCAATACTTACTATGACTTCGTCAGCAGCGCAAATATCATGGATCTTATAAAAGACTATGACTTTATACTGGACGGGACCGATAACTTCCCTGCAAAGTTTCTCATCAATGATGCATGTGTAATGGCTAAGAAGCCTCTTTCACATGCGGGTATCATCAGATTTAAGGGTCAGCTTACAACTATCATTCCGGGAGAAGGTCCCTGCTATCGTTGTATATTCAAGAACCCGCCTCCGAAGGACGCTGTTCCCACCTGTAAGCAGGCCGGCGTTATCGGCGCAATGGGCGGTGTTATCGGATCACTCCAGGCAATGGAGGCAGTTAAGTATATCACCGGTGTAGGTGATCTGCTGGTAGGCTATCTGCTCACCTATGATGCGCTTAAGATGGAATTCCACAAGATCAAGCTCCCGCCCCGCGGCAAAGGCTGCGCAGTATGCTCCGATGAACCCACCATCACCGAGCTCATCGACTACGAGCAGGTTGCCTGCGACATGAAGCACTAGGGTTCAAAACTCATGGGCTTGGAACCCGTACAAACATGAGCAAGCATCGAAGATGCGGAGCAATCCGTGTGCTGCAAGTAAATTAATTTGGCGCGTGGACAACCACTTGTCTTATGGATGGAGAATAAATTTATGAAGATTACGATAAAGAGATCAGATTTCAACAGCATATACGAACACGCTCTCTCTGTCGTGCCGGAAGAGGCCTGCGGACTGATCGCCGGAAACGATAACGAAGATGGCAGCAGGGATATCACGAAGGTCTATCTGCTCACCAATATCGATCATACAAATGAGCATTTCAGTATAGATCCGAAGGAGCAGCTGGCCGCTATAAAGGAAATGCGCGCGAATGGCATTAAACCTCTGGGTAACTGGCATTCGCATCCGGAATCTCCTTCCAGACCTTCAGAGGAGGATAAGAGACTGGCGAATGACAGCAAGGCAAGCTATCTGATACTGTCTCTTATGGAAGAAGGAAATCCCGTATTGAATGCATTTCACGTAGAAAGTGTTGATGGTGAAAAGACCGTCAGAAAAGAAGAACTGATCATAAAGGAGGATGAATAAAATGGCAGATTTAGGATTTGAAGTAGACGATACAGTTGATATTACAGACGTTAACTGCCCTGTTACGTTTGTTAAGACAAAGGTGGCATTGGAGGAACTGGATGAGGGTCAGATCCTTCAGGTGCATTTAAATGACGGCGAGCCCGTACAGAATGTTCCCAGAAGTATTAAGGAAGAGGGACATGAAGTGCTTAAGCTTGTTGATAACGGCGACGGAACTTATGAACTTTATATTAAAAAGGTCGGAGACTGATCTTTACAGGTATTATGGGATAAAAGCATGAATATAATGCAGATGAAATATGTCCTCGAGGTTGCAGTGGCACCCTCCATACGCGAAGCGTCGACCAGATTATTTATATCTCAGCCGGCGCTTTCTTCGAGCATACGTGACCTTGAAGAAGAGCTGGGGATAATCATATTTGACAGGACCAATAAAGGTATAACGCTCACTGACGAAGGCAGGGAGTTTGTTACCTATGCCAAAAAAGTGGTGGGGCAGTACGAGATACTCGAGAACAGATACCTTGCGAAAGATCAGGATAAGGAACGTTTTACTGTTTCAACGCAGCATTACAATTTTGCGATAAAAGCATTTACTGCTGTCATCAAGAAGAACGATCCTAAAAAGTATCTTTTTTCGATCCATGAGACCAAGACGAATGAAGTGCTTGAGGATGTCAGGGACCTGAAGAGCGAAGTGGGTATAATCTCATTTTCCGGAGCTAACGAAAAACTGATAAAGAAGCTTTTTAAGGATTATCAGCTGGAGTTTACGCCGCTTATGAAGAGAGATACTTATGCATATGTCTGGAAGGATCACGAGTTTGCAGGCAGGGAAGAGATATCGCTTGAAGAACTCAAGGACTATCCCTGTGTATCATTTAACCAAAGTAATACTGGAAACTTTTATCTGACAGAAGAGGCGCTGGCTGATCATGAATTTGATAAGATGATCAGGTCCGATGACCGTGCAAGCAATATGGAGATAATAGCAGATCTTGGCGGTTATTCCATCGGTACCGGAATGCTTTCCTGGGAAGATGCGATACTGCAGGGGCTTGTATCCATAAAGCTAAAAGAAGAGGATCCGCTCATCATAGGATATATCACACGCAAGGGAAGTATTATGTCCTCATATGGTAAGCAGTATATAGAGGAACTAATGATATACAAGGAAATGTAGATGATCATGCAGATGAAGCTGAGCGTGAAATGGGCTTATCGCAGGTTGAACAGATCATAGCAAGGATAAGATATATCAATGAGATGGAAGATACGATCATCCGGAATCTTTAGGAGTGTTTAAAATGTAAAGCCGGATACAGTTATTTTTTATGCCGCCGCAAGGCGGCTTTTTTTGATGTCAACGTTGTTATAATTACAGCTTATAACAGATGATAATTTTAAACGATTTTAAATGGAAATACGCGTGTGATAGAATTTTAAAAATACAAAGAGGTAATGATTCGATCCGAAAAAGGAGGACATATATATGGCTACAGATTATGCAACTTTAAAAAAAGGCGGTTTTATGAAACAGAAACAGAAAGATCACTTTTCACTGCGTCTTTCTGTAGTTGGAGGACAGGTGACGGCGGAGCAGCTTGTGGCAATAACCGAAGTTGCGAAGAAGTTCGGAAAGGGATATATACATCTGACTTCCAGACAGGGAGTGGAGATACCGTATATAAAACTTGAAGATATAGATGCTGTAAAGGATGCACTGGCAGAAGGCGGAGTAAGCCCCGGAGTCTGTGGTCCGCGCGTGAGAACGATAACAGCCTGCCAGGGAGCTGCGGTATGTCCCAATGGCTGTATCGAAACAGAAGAACTGGCAAAGGAATTGAATGACAGATACTTTGGTAAAGAACTGCCACACAAATTTAAATTCGGTATTACCGGATGCCAGAATAACTGTCTTAAAGCAGAAGAGAACGATCTGGGTATAAAGGGCGGCGTACGTGTGTCCTGGGTTGAAGATAAGTGTATAAACTGCGGAGTGTGCGCAAAGGTATGCCGTGAAGGAGCATTGAAGATTGAAGACGGAAAGGTTCTGATCGATCAGGACAAATGTAATTACTGCGGCAGGTGTTCCTTCAGCTGCCCCACAGATGCTTATGAAACAACGCCGGGATATCTGGTAAGTTTTGCTGGACTGTTCGGAAATAAAATAAGCAAGGGCGTTGAGATAGTACCTTTTATTGAAGATAAAGAAACACTGTTCAGGATATGCGATGCGGCCCTTAAGTTTTTTGAGGATAACGCAAACAAAAGTGAACGTTTTAAATTTACGATAGACCGTGTAGGTAAGGAGAAACTGGATGAAGTCATATGGGAAGCTTACAAAGCAGATAGTTAATATTTTAGCATTGTTTTTTATCGCAGTATCTGTAGGCTGCAGCGCGATAAAAACAGAAGATGTTGCAGAAACAGAAGAAATAATTTTGGAATCTGTTAATGCGGAAAGAACGACTGATATTGAAACGGTAGAAAAAGCCGGATCAGATATTGAAGTACCGGAAGAAGAGACGATAGATAAGCCTGAAAGAGTAATCGCTTTATCCAAATCTAATGCCGAGTTGTGGCTGCTTGCCGGTGGAAATCTCATCGCAACTTCGGATGATGCGATGAAAATTGACGGTATCACAGAAGATACAGTATCTCTTGGCGATATGGATCATGTTAGTCTGGAAGCCATAGCGGCATTGGAACCGGACCTGCTTATACTCTTTTCTACCGAGCCTTCACAGAAGGCGCTTGGTGAGGCTGCCGAAGATATAGGTATTACAGTATACTATACCAATATCGATAATTTTACGGATTACGAAACGGTAATGACCGAGCTGACTGAGTATACAGGACGTACCGATCTGTACGAGTCAAAGGTTGCAGACGTAAGTGAAAAGATAGATGAGATACTTAACGGAGTACCGTCGGGCGAAGGGGAAAAGACATATCTGTTTTTACATGTTTCTGCTACTAAAAGCAAGGTAGAAAAAAATGATTATTTTGCCTGCGAGATCTTTAACAGACTGGGACTTATAAATATCGCAGCTGATGACAGTGCTTTTGATGAGCTTTCTCTGGAACAGATAGTCACATCGGATCCGGATTACATCTTTGTGGTTACCAGAGGAGATGAGAAAAAAGCCCTCGACAGCTTTGATGAGCTGTTTACCGGAAGGCCGGCATGGGAGGAGCTGAGTGCAGTAAAGAACGGCCATTATTATCTGCTTTCAAAAGATCTGTTCGGACTTAAGCCTAATGACAGATGGGCAGAGAGTTACAGGGAAGCGTATACGCTTTTGTACGGAGAATAAATGCGAAAGTATATAATCCCCATACTGATACTGACAGCTATTGCCGCTTTTGCATTGTTAGCCGGAAACAGTGCGATAAGTACGGAAGATATCATATCTGTACTGGCAGGAAAAGGAACACCGGGACAGAGGCTCATACTGTTTCAGTTAAGACTGCCGCGCATAGCAGCGGCTATGGGCTGCGGAGCGGCTCTGTCCGTAGCAGGCTATCTTCTTCAGGGAAGTCTTGATAACAGGATAGTATCTCCCGGAATACTGGGTATAAATAACGGAGCAGGACTCTTTGTCCTGCTTTCTGCATTATTGTTTCCGTTTAGGGCAGAGAGCAAATGCCTTATGGCTTTTCTTGGAGCGCTTCTTGTTACGGTACTTGTCAGTATTATCTCGATCAGATCAGGCATGTCAAAAACTTCTGTTGTATTAGCAGGCGTGGCGATATCCGCGCTGTCAGTTTCCGTAATAGATCTGATCATATCATTAAAGCCGGAAACCGTTGCTGACAGGGCGGCTTTTCAGATTGGTGGATTTGCGACTACACAGTTATCGGTAGTATTGTTTGCCGTTCCTCTGATTGCAGCAGGATTATTGATATCGTTTATAACAGCTCCTGCCATGGATCTGTTAAGTCTTGGAGATGAAATGGCGCATGGGCTGGGGCTTGGAGTTAAGGCATACAGGGGAGTATTTATCATATGCGCAGCTCTGCTGGCCGGAGCTTCAATAAGTATGGGAGGACTCCTGGGTTTTGTGGGCCTGATCGTGCCTAATTGCGTCAGGATGATCCATAAGGTAAAAAGCAGACAGGGGATACTGCTGTGTACGATATACGGTGCGGCATTTCTGCTGTTATGCGATACGCTGTCACGTCTGCTGGTATTTCCTTATGAGCTTCCCTGCGGATTGTTATTAAGTATCATCGGTGCACCGTATCTTATTTGGATACTGATTAAGAAAAGAAAGAGGCTTGGAACTGATTGATAAAGATAAAAGATCTGAAAACATCATATTCATACGGTGATCCGTTTAGTATATCTTCACTTGGTTTTGAAAAAGGAAAGATAGCATCGATCATAGGCAGGAACGGATGCGGGAAGACAACACTGCTTAAGACTATAGCGGGATTTTTGCCTTATCAGGGAAGTCTTTTGATAGATGATAAGGAATGCAGGGACTATCACAGCAGAGAGCGTGGCAGAAGGATAGCCTATCTACCGCAGATGATCAAAGCTGTAAGTATGGATGTAGGAACACTGGTAGAGCATGGGAGATATCCGTGGCACGGTAATTACCGGAAAATGTCGGTACAGGATAAAGAGCTGGTGAAAGAAGCGCTTGATATTACCGGTATGAACATGTACATAGACAGGGATCTGACCGAGCTTTCGGGAGGCCAGTTAAGAAGAGCGTATCTGTCTATGGTTATCGCGCAGAATGCAGACATGATCCTGCTTGACGAACCTACGACATATATGGATATCGAAACCCAGGGATTATTTTATGACATTGCGAAAAAGCTTGCGGCAAAGGGCCATGGTATTATCATGACCTGCCATAATATAGAGCAGGGATTTTCATACAGCGACAGCATAGTAGTAATGGGCGACAGATGCGTTAAAAGCAACGGAGCGCCGGAAGAGATAGCCGGTAATACAGAAGAACTGCGTAATGTTTTCGGTGCTGCGGTAAAACAGACGGACGACAGTGAGATGCTTTATCCGTATATGCTTATAAGATAAAAATCGCGATGATGTTATAAGGGAAATTTATCGCCCACAATAATTACGATCGATTTTACAGAAAAATAATTTTAGGATAGTATACTAATCACAGTATTCACACTCACCCAACATTAAAACGAAAGGGTAAACAGATGATCGGCACAATAAACACAACTGCACAGATGGATAATAATATCATGAGGAACTGTTGTCAGGCCTTTGTTTGTTGTGCGCTGATCATCAGCTGTACAAACATTAAATCATGTCGATGTAGGTTAAAGCGATAGTTTTAAGGAACAGAGGGGTGTTAAGACTTAGGACGAGGCTTTGCCAAAGTCCTGAGTCTTTTTTGTTGAATATAAGAATAATAACCATAAAAAAGGAGAGGAAAAATGGGAAAGTTATTTACATCGGAATCAGTAACGGAGGGACATCCGGATAAGATAGCAGATCATAATGTCGCATTCATACTGCCGGTTTTATAACCATGCATATCAAGGGTTACGTATAGAAAACCGATCTCTTTGAATCTTTTATATACTGCTTCACGTATTTCGTCTGAAGCAAGACGGGTTATATCTTTTGCGGGGACTTCGATCCTTGCGATGTTACCATGCATCCTGACTCTTTCCTGATAAAAACCATGTTCTATAAGAAACTGTTCTGCGCTGTCGATCATGCGCAGTTTTTCTTTAGTTATCTCTTCACCGTAAACAAAACGGCTGGCAAGGCAGGCATAAGCAGGCTTGCTCCATGTGGGAAGCCCCATAGCTTTAGAGATCTCGCGGATTTCAGCCTTATATAGTTCAGCCGCCCGCAGTGGACTTTTAACTGCAAGTTCTTCGACTGCTTTAAGTCCGGGGCGGTAATCACCCAGATCATCCATATTGGAACCTTCTGCAAGGTATTCTATTCCATTTTCATCAGCTATCTTTTTTATCTCAGAGAAAACACCATGCTTACAGAAATAGCATCTGTCCGGTCCGTTCTTTCTGTAGCCTTCTATCTGAAGAGGATCTACTTCGCATATGATATGACGGATTCCTTGCTTTTTGCAGAAATCTTTGGCCTCATTCAGTTCACGTTCGGGAATAGCTGCATCTACGGTTGTTACGGCTATTGCCTTATCACCCAGGACTTCATGTGCCACAGCTATTAAAAAGGTTGAATCCACGCCGCCGGAAAAACCAATGGCCAGTGAACCCAGATCCCTGATGTAATTTTTAAGTGTATCTAATTTTTTCTGCAATTCCACAGATAGATTTTCCATACGATTTCCTGCCTTTATCAGATTAAATTCGGCATTTTCTGTAATCGTTGCTGTGTTCTTTTCCGGATAAAAAATGCTTGTCTGAATGGTACACCCGATTACATAGTGTGTCAATGAAGAAGCGCTTTAACGCCGGCGGCTTGCGAATTTACACCTTATGTATACAAATATAGATTTTTAGAATGGTTGCAATGTTATCGAAAAGTTCCGCAATGTTCTTGCAATGTTTCGCAATGTTTGATATATTTATGGAAGAATAGCCTGGAGGTAGCAATGTGAAGATAACAGAAATATATAATGGTGTGATCAATGAAAACCTGGATTATGAGTTTAAAGCTGAATTGAATCCAGAGAATCCAATGAAATGGGCAAAAACTATAGTTGGATATGCTAATGGTAATGGCGGTGTGATGTTTGTAGGCGTATCTAATGATGGTGAAGCCTTTGGCTTGACCTTAGACGAAATAGACAAGACAAAGAATTTGGTGGCAAGAATCAATGACAGAAACATTTTTCCTCATGCAAGAGTTCAATATTCAATGCGAAGTGTAGATGATAAGGCCGAGCATTTTGTCTTAGGAGTCCATGTTTTGCAGGCGGATTCTATTCTGCGTTATAGGGAAGGTGATTATAATGAAAAAGTTTTTACAAAAGGTGATGGCAACGCGCTTCCGGCAACGCCTGAAGAAATTATTGCGCTAGCCAAGAGAAAATATGGTGTTGATAACGAGACAACAGATATAAGGTATGATGAAGCAAAATGGACAGAGTATACTGACCTTTGCAGGGAGTATAGGGATGACTCGCAGGCACCAACATTAAAAGAGCTCCAGAATGAGGAGATTGTTTCAAAAGACGGATATGTTAAATCGGGATTGATAATGTTTCGAGACGGTTATGAAGGAGAAGACACTTTAATGTGCTGCCGTTTGTGGAGAGGGAAAAAGAAAACAGGCACTGTGCTTGATAGTGATAGATTTAAGGGCTCTCTGGCAAATGTTTTCCGTAATACACTTAAGTTTATAGAGCGAAACACAAAAACCGGCTGGAGAAAGACGGAAAATGGCGGGAGGGAATCGATTCGTTCTTATCCCAAAGACGCAATCAGAGAAGCTTTGGTTAATGCTATGGCTCACAGAGATTATTCTATTGCAGGTACGCAGATTGATGTTGATATTTATTGTGACAGAATAGAAATCGTATCCCCAGGGTCCTGGTTATTACCTAAGGGATATGAGGAGTATCCGTTGGGAGCAATTCCTTCAATAAGGAGAAATACAATTATATCTGCATGTCTGGATGTTGCGAACTTGATGGAACGAGGTGGAACGGGATTTCAGACCATGATCGAAAGTTATGAGGATTGTGATGAAACATTGCAGCCGGTAGTATCAATTTATCCTGGCTTTTTGAATCTTTGCTTACGTGACAAGTTGTATGATGATAATGACCAGGCATTAGAAATGATGAGCATGTCTGATTCTGAAAGAATTCTTGAATTGCTGAGAGTGGAAGGCCCTAAGCCAGTAAGGGAATTGCAGGAGGTTACAAACTATAAGAGTAGAAGTCAGTTCTTGACGGAGGTTATCAATCCTTTATTAGCGGACGGTATCGTGATAAGAGAAGGAAATGTCAAGTCTCCGAAATCGGTAATTAAACTAACTTCAGCTGGAGTAAAGGAATAAAAAGGGAAAGTATGAGTTTGAGTATCCTGAGGATAAGTTGATTGAGCTTTCTAGGGAAATCGAGATTGCAGTTGAGGGTAAAGCTAAGTATCCGGATTTTTCAGCTAGAGAAGATATAAAGGCAAATCTACAAGTAGACTTAATTCTTTTGCTTGATAAGTATGATTATCCTCCGGTTACAAGTGATGGTGTTTATAAAGAAATATTGGAGCAGGCAGAGAACTATAAAAAGTATCAAGGATAGCCTGAGAGAAATAGAGAGGCAGCTGGATGCAATTGTAATAAAATTTTTAAGTATCATTCTTATGCGATGTCCAGCCTATTGTAGGCTGGACAAAATTTTTTGCGTGCCTTTAGGGAGAAGGTGATGATATATGGATTCAATAGTAGTTTTTGATGATTATAAGCGATGTTTTAGAGAATTAGACAGCTCAAATTATGATGATGATTTAGTTGTTGGAACTGTTTTATTTAAAAGAGATGCAATAAGTGTCATTGAAAAATATTACAGGATAATCGGTTACATCATATGCGATGATAAAGGCGTTTATTACCCGATTGATGTGAGAAAAAGTGATATAGCTATGCTTGAAGGAACTTATAACTGCTTGACTGATGGATTGAAGATGGAGTTGGTGTCCTACAATATACAGACTGAACCCTCGGTAATTTGGAGTCCATTCTTTTTTCGGTGGCAGTTTATGTGTGATTGGAACGCATTTGAAAATAGTGGAAGTTTTATTAACTTG
>JAEEGL015701362.1_pt1 | contig 12827 bp, 10 predicted proteins | sample 9134231 | NCBI WGS metagenome assembly JAEEGL01 (sample SAMN16246548, study PRJNA631951) | gut metagenome | biome: gut microbiome; feature: rumen; material: fiber-attached | host: Bos | place: Iran: Karaj | collected 2018-10
AATCACCATGGGTAAGTTCAACTCTGACCGTTCAATTCAGGATTACGTAGATCAGGTTTGGAGTCTCGAAACCTGTCTGGTTAAGTAATCTGAATTAAGTTCAGTAGGTAAAATTTAGCGAAAGGGCAACACGATGTGTTGTCCTTTTTTTCGCTTTGTATGTTTGTTTGCGGCTTCCATGAGATTGTCATTGCTGAAGAATGGCGAATGAATCATTACAATTGTGAACTTTATGTTAAGATTGTTGTTCTTAGGTTCGGAATGTCATCAAAATATGTTTGAGGAGAAACGTATGTTTTTCAGTGATTACTTGAATGTGCGCATATGTGTTCTGTCTGCCGTGTTCATGCTGTGTTCATCATGTTCAGTAACGTCGTCGTCCCAGTCCGTGCAGGTGAGACAAGGTTCTGATTCAGGTATTACGGAAAACCTATCCCAAAAGATAAAAGTCAGAGTTATTAATGGAAAAGGGGAAGTTACCGACGAGTTTACCGGAGACAGGACTATTACGGTAAATGCCTTGGGAGGGCAGGCTTACCAAATCGAGCTTAAGGCGGCTGATGAAATGGCAGAAAAATGTATTTTTATAAATGATTACGGCAAGACCATAAAACCCGTGGCTGTGATTGACTCCGAAAAACTCCCGGGGGCTTCCTGGATTAAGGAACAGTTATCCCTTGAACATCTGTTGTGGATGTGGGATCAGTACAGTTTTGCTTCGTTAATAACGACGACGACGGATGAATTAGTATCGACTGCTTTAACCCCCACGGATACAACCGTTAACATCCTATGGAACTACAATGATTATCCTGATACCGTTACATATTATCCGGACATTCGTAATACTGATGAATGCGTGAAGTGGCTGAAGGATTCAGGTTACAGTGACGAAGAGATTCATAAGGTGTTTGACAAGCCTTATTATTTAAAAACTCAGGATACGGAAAAAGAGCAGCACAGTAGTGAAGATGTTGAAGGGGGGACCGCAGCAAACGGCTGTGACTGTACATCAGTAAGCACTGAATGCGAAAGATAACCTGAGTGCGGTTAAAATTGAAAAAGGGAGTGGCGCCACTCCCTTTTTCATTAAGACTGCCTACCTTGTCCCAGTATTGATTTTACGTTCAATAATGCGTTTATTTCCGACAAAGGTGTTGAATTTGAATGAGCCTTTTGCTGTATTTGCATCGTACAGGTGCTCAAGATGGAAGAATGGGGTTGTATTCAGTCCTCCTGTTTCTTTTTTTAGGGTGTAAGTTACGTGTGCGTCTCCCGTACCTGATTTGACAGCCTGAAGCCATAAGGCACCGTTTGCGAAAGTTCTGTGCTTGTCGCTGCAGTCAGTTGCGGTCTTGTTGTGCATTTTTGCACAGATATTAAAGGTGATTGTTCCTTTCTTATTTGAAAAATCAAGGCTTGATTTGTATGAGCCCTCATCGGTGATGTACAGAACCGAACAGCTGTCGGACAGATCTTTCCATCCGGAATCCGTGTATTCCTTTATTGAAAGAGGTGAATAAAGAGTGCCGGATTCAGTATTGCTTCCGTCAACCGTATAGTTACCGATAATGTTATCCGTAACAATTCGTCCCATATGAACAGTGTAGTCATTAAGACTGCGGAGCTTTGATGCATACTGCTGATGGTTGGTGTTAAGAACGGCACCTGAAACGTCAGTATCGGCAGTGGTTACGGTATTCTTGGACACGCACAGCGGGTCGGCCGTTCCGCAGGTAAAGCCTGTTTCAGCACAGTCAGAACTTTCACTGAATGTATATGACGTATTGTTTGCCATGCACGCATTAAGTTTTGCGTAGTATGCGAATTTTTCCGTGGCGGTCTTGCGTCTAAGTGTATCAGTGCTGACTCCTGGAACCGTAATTGTTGTATGGAAAGGGATCCCCTTATCAGCAATATAGTCATCATATCCGGAACACGAAACTGTTGTGTCGGAAGAACAAGGATTAAAGCTGGCTTCTTCCCTGTATGCCGTGGCAGTGCTTGCAAGAGGCATAATCAGGACGACGCCGTCATAGCTGCGGTCAGCAGTTTCTGGAATTCTGTAGAATTTTTCGGTGAAACCGTTCTGTAGCTTTGTAGCGTATCCGTAACTGTTAAGATAACCAGAGAAGGTTAGCTTCTGGTTGTAGTACATAGGGCAGGTAGATGTTCCCGCATTTACGTAAGCGTCGCTTCTAAGAATGCCGGTAAGACCGGTGCCTGATGAGCGGTAGCCGAATCCGTTAGCCTCTCTGAATTTATAGAAATCATTGATTACATAGCTGTCATTGCCGATGCCGAGCGACATCGGAATAACGGTAAACACCGGACTGTAGACATGAGTACTTACGGAAGATGAACTCTGTGGTTTTATAACGGGTTCAGCAGAAAGACTGTACCATCCTGAATCGGTTATTCTGACTCTTTTTCCGTTCGGAATGTCTCCGGTGTAGCCAATCTTCAGATATTCTGTTTCTGTTTCATTATCGCCGTTGTAAACGGTGAAGTTGGCGGTTTTTTCCGTAGAGACTGTATAACCGGTAAGAGCAGTGCTCCAGTTTGAAATTTTTTCCGGAAGAATGGAGGTTGCCCCTTCAGTAGGAGCTCTTACACTCTTGGAATTGCTGCCGGCCTGCGGAATTTTTATGATGTTCGCAGAAGAACAGACGTTCTTGAGATTTGTCTGGTTGACGGAAGCAGTGCAGCCGGAGTCAGGACAAGCCACAGCATATCCGCGGAGGTAGTATGGTGCGTTTGCGTAAAGCAGCCTGTATTTGCTGTTGTCCGTTCTGGTTGAATCGGTAGGTTGGGTCGTCATAAGGTCATAGCACAGGGCGTATGGAACTGCAACAATGTACTGATCCGGAGTAGTTCCCTGATTAAATTCTCTGGTGATTACGTCACTTGAGGTAACTTCCTTGTTGCCGATATAGGTACTCTTTGTTACATTAAGCTCCGTTTTGACAGGGTAAAGGGTTCCTCTGTCTGCTGTGGTAATGAATTTGAACTTCGGAACAATGGTTCCGGTAGTGCGGTTATATTCAACAGGCAGGGTCACATATTCTTCAGTAAAGGTTTTTGCATGATCCTTGCCTGAGAAAAGAGTGTATGTATGATTGTCGGAATCCTTAATCTTTATTTCCGTATTGCCCTTGAGTATGAGCTTTATGCTGTCCACGGATTTGACGTCGCTTGACAGTGTGTCGCTGTAAATGGCCTTGACATTCATGTCATTGACGTAGTTTTCCAAATCCTCGGTGGCTCCTTCCACACATTCATTGGTGGTGAACGAACAGGATTCGCTTAAGGATGCTGTGTTGCTGGTGCCACAGAAAAAATATGTATACTGTTCCGTAGGTTCGGCCGTATATTTAACGGGATCTCCGTGATCAAAGGTGATTCGGTAGTTGTTCTGGGCATTGACAGTATAGGTGTGGCCGTTTAGCCTGATGTTTAAGGGGGCTGTCGGAGTTTCGCAGAAACCGCCCTGGGAACATTTCTGCACCACCAGACTTACCGTAGGTGAACAGTTTGAAAGCTGTTCAAGGTAAACACGGTAATAGGTATAGGTTATTTCGTCTTCCAGAACGACATCCTCACATGCGGAAAGCGTGGTGTAGCCGGTGACTTCAAACGAATCTGAATTAGAGCAGTTGTCCCAATAACTAAAATAACCAAATAACCATCCGTAGTTACATTTAAGCTCTACAAGTTCAAGTTCTCTGGCATTGATTCCTCCGGTGAAACTTCCGACATCGGTCAGGGTTACTCTACCTGAGGATATCAGGTAGGCGGCAGCATCGTAATATGGATAGTCGGGATCTCTTGTTACCGTGATGTTGTTTTCAGCGATTACAATCTGCTGCGGAACAGGTGGGTTACCGGAAGCCATATATGTTACTGTATTTGAACCGAAAACGTATTTATTGATTATGATAATCTTGTTCAGGGGCAGATCTATTCCGCCATTCTCGACTGATGACGAGTCAATGTAGTATTCGAAGCTGTCACCGCAATTCTTTTTGGCCTTCGCAAGGTTGTCCTTTCTGAACTGTTCCTTTTCCGGATCAGAATCCTGCATTACGAAATCCCTGTAAAAGTCGGAAATGTTATGCAGATTCTTTGCCTTGGTTTTTACATGTCTGTTTCCTACCGTGGCATAGCAGAACTGCTGATGATTGTTCATGCCCGAGGTTGAGGAAGACTGTATCGTTCCAATCTTGCAGCTTTTATTGGAAGCAATTTTCTGGTTGATGTTTACGGAAGGGCCGTTTGATTGTTTGAATAAGTCAAAGCTGGTAAGATAGTCTAGGCTGTTTGTAATATCGTCACAGGTCGATATGGGAGTGTTTGCCGCATTGCCGGGAGTGACGTCGGCACCGTTGTTTGCCTGAAAAGCGGTGGGGAAGCAGTTGACAGCAACATTGTTATACAGATTCTTCTGGTTTTTTTTCGGAAGCACTTTTTTAGCATCACGGCATGTCTGGACAAATTCGTAGAGTGAGTCTCCGCAGCTGTGAGACGTCAGGGCGTAAGCACCACCCGGTAAGGACAGAAGACCGATGCCCGCAAGACAGTACAGATAAGTTGCTTTTTTCATTGCCAGACTCCCGAAAAAGACTACTCCACTATTATTAAATTTTAATATATACAGGGATTCTTTTCTGTCACTTAGTTAAAAAAATGGGTTGCCGGGCAGGAGTCATGATGAAAAAAGGCCGTCTCACTGTCAGTTTTACGTGAGGCGGCCTTAACCTATCTTATTGATAATTTATGTTTTATTCTGGAGTAACAGGAAGTTTAATTCCAAGTTTCTCGGCCTTGTTTTTCAGGTCTTTGTCAACAACTGTGGCAATACATGAATCAGACCAGACGTTTAGTGCGGTTTCAATCATGTCAAGAACGGCGTAAATTGGGAAAATGATACCCAGAAGCTCGATCGGAACGCCCATTGAAGACAAAAGACTTGCGGACAGGAAGTAGCATCCCATTGGTACTCCGGCATTGCCGATGGCGGCAAGGGAGGCAATGCCCACCCACATTATGAGCAGGGTAGGACCGATCTGGGCACCGTCATTCTGCATGAGGTACATTACGGTGGTGAGAATGAATGCAGCACATCCGTTCATGTTGATGGTGGTACAGATAGGCAGTACAAATCTTGATACCTTAGGATTGATGCCGTTGTTCTTTTCGGCGCATTCCATGGTTATCGGCAGGGTGGCTGCCGAAGATTTTGAGAAAAATGCCACGGTCAGTGCATTGAACATGCCACTGAAGATTTTCAGCGGATTAAGCTTTTTAATCAGCAGGAATCCCGGAAGAATTATAAGTCCCTGAATCAGGTTTGCTCCGACAACCACGGTAAAGTAGGATGCCAGACCGCCAATCTGCAGACCGGAACTGAACTGTTCCACGCATACGGAAATAAAACCGAAAAGTCCCAGAGGCAGGATAAGGATAATCCATTTGATTATTATGAAAATAATCTCCTGAAAACCTGAAAGCAGGCTGAGGATACATTCACGGTTTTTGTCATTGCGCATGTATCTGATGGCAATGCCGGTGATAATCGCAATCAGCAGCACGCTGAGGATGTTGCCGTTTACCAGCGGGGCCAGAATGTTGTCAGGGAATACGTTGACGAAATATTCAAGATAATCCTTTTTGTCGCTGAGACCCACGTCTGAAAGCAGAAGTTCTTCCGAACTCTGGCGGACATAGTTTTCCGGAGAGATGAATGCATAAAGCAGTGCCGCCACGGATGCCGCAAGAACGGTGGTGGTTACGGTGTAGGTCAGGGTTCTCTTCCACAGGGCCTTGGATACCGCAGAGGTGCCCAGGGTTGCCAGGGTAAGACACAGTGTTACCGCGATGATTGGCACGCTGACGAAACTGAACATCCTGATAAAGATGTCGGAAATGAATTTGGCGGCGGTTAGTCCCGCGGGGGTCGGGAAAAGACCGTTAATGACGCCAAGGGCAATGGCTAAAATGTAAAACCCCATGTATTTCCAGCTGGTGTGCTGTCGGGGTGTTAGTTTAGTGTCGGTCATGAAGTCTCCTCTTTCCGAATACGTATGACTGAGTAAAAAAACATCGTGTTTTCATTATAGGTAAAAAAGGCCGGTGAGTTCAGCCTTTTTGTCTGGGATTTGAGGTTCTGCGCGTTTTAATTTCCGTTTTCAGGAAGTGGCGCATGCTCAACGTTTCCTGAATATTACCTGTAGATATCGGTGGAAATATAGTGTTCGCCGGTATCAGGAAGAATTACGACAATGTTTTTGCCTTCATATTCCGGACGCTTTGCAAGCTCTACGGCTGCCGCCAGGTTACCGCCGGCGGAAATACCCGCAAGAATGGCTTCAACCTGATTAAGGCTTACGGTGGTGCTGATGGCGTCATCACCCTTTACGGCAAGGACTTCGTCAACGACTTCCGGATAGTAGCACTTTGGAATGAAGTTTGCCCCGATACCCTGAATCTTGTGAGTGGATGCTTCACCTTTGGTGATGAGCGGGGATTCGGCAGGTTCAACACCTATGGCTCTGATGTCGGGATTGAAAGCCTTAAGTCCCTTCGCAAGACCGGAAATGGTACCGCCGGTACCGATACCTGCAACAACCGCATCGACTTTGCCGTCAAGATCCTTCCATATCTCAACTGCAGTGGTTTTTTCGTGGGCCAGAGGGTTGGCCGGATTTTCAAACTGGCCAACTATGATGCTGCCGGGAACGGATTTGTGGATTTCTTCTGCTCGGCTTACTGCACCTTTCATTCCGTCCTTTGCCGGTGTGAGAACCAGTTCGGCTCCGCGGGCCTTGAGAAGGGCTCTTCTTTCAAGACTCATGCTTTCAGGCATTGTGAGAATGAGTTTGAGACCGTAGAGTCTTGCAACCAGGGCCAGTCCGATGCCTGTATTGCCGGAGGTTGGTTCGATAATGGTGCTGCCGCGGGTGATGAGACCTCTGTCAAGAGCGTCCTTAACCATGCTTAAGGCTGCACGATCCTTGATGGAACCGGCAGGGTTAAACATTTCAAGTTTGGCATAGAGGTGTGCCTTTACCTGAAACTTTTCTTCAAATCTGGATAATCTTACGAGGGGAGTGTTCCCAATGAGTTCTTCCACTGAATTATAAAGTGCCATTATTAATCTCCTTTGTCAGTTGTATGAGCTCCGCTGTGCGGATGTTCTCCGGTTTTAAAACGACGTCCGCGGAAACCGGAAAGACGCGGAATCTGTAAAAAATAAAGCAGCCCGGGCCTAAGGCTCGGGCTGTGGCGTGTTAATCTATTTTGTCAGCCTGATTCTGTGATTGCTTTTCTTCCTCGGCTTTTCTTTGCTGTTCTTCTTCGAGAAGCTGTTTTTTTGCTATTTCAACCGCCTTTTTTTCCGCAGCCTTTCTTTTCTTCGCAAAATGATTCTTGGTCACTATTATTATGGCTATGACCACAATTGTCAGAATAACGATGTGCATGATGCTCTGACCTTCCTTAACTCTGGCAATGAGCTCCGGTATGCTTTGGGCACAGTAATACCCGAGGTATATCCATGCTGGAACTGATATGAGAGCTGCAATTCCGTCCATCAGCAGAAAATGAATGAACGGAACCCTCTGACTCATACCGGCTGCCATGAATATCGGGGATCTGAGTCCGGGCATGAATCTGGCTGCGAACAGTACCCCGATGCCGTATTTTGCAAACTGTTCCTGTACGGAGGCGAAGCGTTCAGGAGTGAGAACCTTACGCATCGGCTTGAATCTCTGGATTCTGTAGCCGAAGATTTTCCCAATGAAATACATGGATGCGTCACCGATAAGCACGCCGGCGAAACATATGATAAGCATCACGGTAAAATCTGTTGCCCCGAGACCGGAAACGAGACCTCCTGCAACAAGGGTTATGTCTTCAGGAACCGGAAGTCCGAAGCCGCAGAGAATCAGTACGCCGAAGGCTATTACGTAATTCCAAGCTCCAAGATCGGTCAGGTTTTCAATTACCCAGTTCAGTATAGTCTCAACCATTTCTTTATAAGATTCCCCGTATTTTAAGTTAAGTTATGACACGGAATTTTTCCCGTAAACCGTGTCGGTGAGTTAATATTATTAAACGGAACCGATGTTTTCATACTGTCGTACTCTGATTATAGCATGTCGTAATCAGGTTCATACATTTTGATGTATTGTCTTAATCATTAGTTCCTTTTTCCGGTCAAAATTACTGCGGACGGGCACCGCTGAACTTTAACTGTCTCCATGATTCGAACACGAAAATTGCTACGCTGTTTGACAGATTCATGCATCTGCTGCCGGGAACCATGGGAATTCTTACCTTGTGTTCATCGTCGAGAGTGTCGGTGAATTCGTCCGGAAGCCCCTTGGTTTCCTTCCCGAAAATGAGCACGTCACCTTCCTGAAATCTGCACTGATCGGGGTAGGCGTGTCCCTTGGTGGTACAGGCGTATATGTTGTGTCCCTTAAAGTACTCAAGACATTCGTTCAGGTTGCGGTGTTTTTTTATGTCCACAAATTCATGATAGTCAAGACCGGCGCGCAGGAGTCTTTTGTCATCGAGTATGAATGCTGCCGGTTCCACTATGTGGAGCTTGTATCCGGTGTTTGCGCATAATCTGATAATGTTGCCGGTATTTGCCGGAATTTCAGGCTGAAACAGTACTATGTTTAACATGCAGGTTCCCTTGTTCTGTGCGGACGAAAAGTAAAAAGAAATCCTCCCCTCATAAATGGGGATGAAATTAGGAATTTCAAGGATTTACAGTGCTTCAACGGTGTATATGTTTCCGTGCCGGATTATTGTAGATCAATTTGAGGCTTTCGTGATCCCCCGAAGAGGAAATTGTTTTCAAAAAAATCATTTTTTCTGTGCACTAATGCGTAAAACTTCCGTACGTTGTTTTGCGCAATCAGTTCTTTCGGTATCAGGTATTTAATGTGAAAACGTTTTATTTTTATGGTTCACGGTATCGGGTATTTGTGACAGGTGACGGGTTTTAATATCTCAAAGCATTGTGATTCGATTATAGAAACCTAAATATATGTTTTAATGGTGGTTATATTATTATGTGGTAAGACATATTTTTACGTATAGAATAAATATGGTTTTCGAGGCGTCAACACACTGCGAAAAAAGGCAGATACTGCTTACGTTGTTCTGATTTTTACCTGACCGAATGTTGTACGTTAATCCGTATGTGATTCATAAATGTTTCCCGAAAATGAACACGCGGATTGGCGGGCGTTTGTTAAATTTTTGATGTTTGGAGTTTTTGCTATGGGAAAAATGATGAAAGGTTTTGCCATGCTGGGCATTGGCAGGGTGGGCTGGATCGAGAAGGAAGTTCCTAAGTGCGGTCCGCTTGATGCGATTGTAAGGCCTCTGGCCATCGCCATCTGTACCTCAGACGTGCATACTGTTTATGAAGGAGCCATCGGCGATCGTCATAACATGATTCTTGGGCACGAAGGCTGTGGTGAAATCGTGGAAGTCGGTTCTGAGGTTAAGGATTTTAAGCCCGGTGACAGGGTTCTTGTTCCTGCCATTACTCCTGACTGGAACTCCCTCGAGGCTCAGGCGGGTTACAGCATGCACTCAGGCGGTATGCTTGCTGGCTGGAAATTCTCCAATTTCAAGGATGGCGTGTTCTCTGAGTTTTTCCATGTAAATGACGCTGACGGTAATCTTGCACTTATCCCTGAAGGCATGAGTGTTGAGGAGGCCTGTATTCTGTCTGACATGGTTCCTACCGGGTTCCATGCCGTGGAACTTGCAGACGTGCAGTTTGGTGATACCGTGCTGGTAATCGGCATAGGAGCAGTAGGTCTTATGTCCGTGGCCGGTGCTGCACTGAGAGGGGCTTCACGCATTATAGCAGTGGGTACCAGACCAGTATGCGTCAACGCAGCAAAGGGATACGGAGCCACCGACTTCATATCATATCGTGACGGGAAGATCGAGGATCAGGTTATGGCGCTTACCGGCGGAAAGGGCGTTGACCGCGTATGTATCGCAGGCGGTGACGTAAACACCTTTGAAGCAGCCATAAAGTCTCTTAAACCTGGCGGACGCATCGGTAACGTTAATTATCTCGGCAGCGGTGACTACGTGAACATTCCTAGAGCTGAATGGGGCTGCGGTATGGGACATAAGCAGATTCTTACCGGTCTGATGCCGGGCGGTCGTCTGCGCATGGAAAAGCTGTCATCACTCGTGGCTTCCGGCAGACTTGACGTTAAGCCAGAAATCACTCACGTGTTCCATGGTTGGGAACACTGTGCCGAGGCTTTGGAGCTCATGCGTGACAAGCCGAAGGATCTGATCAAGCCAATCGTAATCCCTGATTAATAAAGGGGAGTATATGAAGGTACTCGTGGTATCAGGTTTTCTGGGTGCCGGTAAAACTACTTTCATACAAAGACTGATAAGCCGTTCGACAGAACGGCTTGTCGTTCTTGAGAATGAGTTTGGCGGTACTGATGTTGACAGGAAGATAATAGCGAAGGATTCGGGAGCGGAAGTACAGGAGCTGACGGAAGGCTGTGTCTGCTGTACCAAAAGTCCTCAGCTTCATGCTTCGGTGATGACGATAGAAAGTACCGTCAGTCCGGATCTGCTCATAGTTGAGCCTTCAGGCGTCGGTGCTCTCGGTAATGTCATGAGAATTCTAAAGAAAATAGAATACGAAAGGATAACCCTGCTGCCACCCGTAACCATCGTTGATGCGGAAAGTTTTCATCAGAATCTGAAGCTTTTTGAAGAGGTTTTTACGGATCAGCTGAAATCATCCGCCAGAATCCTAATATCCAAGCCGGAGAATCCGGAGCCACGTCTTTATGAGGATATAAGAAACAGAATAAGGGCGCTGAATCCTTCAGCCTCCGTTTCGGAAAGACATTATTCACTTGAACCTGATTCCTGGTGGCAGAGTCTGCTTAATCCGGCGACCGTTCAGGTTGGAACGGATGCTTCATATGCCGAAAGCAGAAGTCCGGAGCTTGAAACTTTTACGGTTAAAAACTGCAGTGTTGCATCACCGGTAACTCTTTTATGGCTGCTTGAACGTGTTGTCCGCGGTGAGTGCGGTTTCATAGTAAGGGCCAAGGGCATCCTTCCTGCAGGAAAGGACTGGGTGCGCTTTGACGTCGTAAATGGCAGAATTTCCGTGGAGGGAACAGAACCTGTTGCAGGTTATTCAGGCGCCGAGTGTGTATGGATAGGTCGGGGAATAAACAGGGAATTTATCGAAAAATGCATCAATCCTCTAAGGAATGAAGTCAGACCGTTTGATGTCCTGTCAGGTAACAGGAGAAACGGCACGGTCAGTGATGCGGCGTCAGAAATGGTCAGTCATTAGACAGCCAGCAGTCGTTTTTGTTTGTGAAATGATTATTGTCTCAGACAGATTTAAAAAACGAGTAAAAAAGCTCTCCTTTTTTCTTCTCATTATTTGATTTTTTCGTCTCAAAACAGTCAGAATGAGAAGAAAAATAGTGTTTGAGATGAATAAAACAGTACAAAAATCATACAATATTGACTTGCCATCCTCCGGCACAGAGCAGATATACAGTCATCGGGAACAACAGCGGGGCCTGTAAACCATCCTGCTGCGGTGCGGTTTACGAATTTCTTACCGATGAATGAGAAAACTGAAGTCGTTTAATCAGTTAAGCAGGTCATTTTTTTGAAATACACGATTATGTTCCGAAAGTAGAATGAAAACCGCAGCCGGGATTTATTCCGGCGTATGTTTGTTTTTTTTCGGAGGAGTTTATCATGAAGGTAGAAGCGGCGTTTATTTTTGTTGCACCGGAGACTGACAGTTCCCTGCATGCGTGTGACATAAGCACCCCTGTTCTTAATCTTCACGTTGTTGGAGTCGGCAGTTATGCCGAGGGAGCTGATGTTGCCAAGAAACTTGTCGATCAGGGAGTCGGTGCCATTGAACTGTGTGCAGGATTCGGTAATGAGGGAACTGCTCTCATTGCCAAAGCCGTAGAAGGCAGAGCCAAAGTCGGTTCCGTTAAGTTCGACTGTCATCCGGGGTTTGATTTCAAGAGCGGTGACGAGCTGTTTGCATAATTACCATGGAGGAAAACATGAAGAACCGGTTGGGAATTGTCAGGTTGAATGACTGTGAGCTTATCAGAGGTCATGGTCAGGCAAAGCTTCCCGAACATACTCATAAGAGTTTTACGCTGGTTCTTATTCTTGACGGGAATCCTGAGATTTCCGTTAATGGAAAAAACGTGGTATCGGAGGCGGGAACGGTTATTATTCTGCCTCCGGACAACTGTATATCGATGAAGTCGGAGAGTACATATGATTACTGGTCACTTTCCGTTCATGACGGCTCATGCAGGAGAATAATGAACCTTATTTCAGAAACTCCGCAGGTTTTTAAGGATTCAGGTTTTATTTTAAGTCTCTTTCTCCGTTTTGAGACTTTTTCCTCACAGACTGATTTCGTGGATACGCTTGCATGTTTTCTTCTTGATAATTTTCCGCAGAACACCGGGACCGTAAAAGATACGGCACGTGTGGCGGAAAAGGCAAGAGCTTATATTGAAAACCATGTCAGGGACGAAATATCGATTTCCGATGTTGCTTCATTTCTCAACGTTACTACGGGATATCTTTCAAGAGTTTTCAGAAAAAGCATGCACATTACTCCGAAGCAGTATCTGATACAGTGCCGTCTCAGGGAGGCCAAAAAAGAAATGCTTGATAAGGGTAGCGATGCTGATATTGCCTACGGTACAGGTTTTGCATCTCAAAGTCATCTTTGCACCGTGTTTAAAAAATAC
>JAEEGL017140242.1_pt1 | contig 12827 bp, 9 predicted proteins | sample 9134231 | NCBI WGS metagenome assembly JAEEGL01 (sample SAMN16246548, study PRJNA631951) | gut metagenome | biome: gut microbiome; feature: rumen; material: fiber-attached | host: Bos | place: Iran: Karaj | collected 2018-10
AGTATGTCAAAATGGGGAAGAACTGCAGTGTCTTCCCCGGAGCCGTCGTCGGCGCTGTTCCGCAGGATTTGAAATTTGACGGCGAAGTGACCTGGGTCGAGATCGGCGACAACGTCACGATCCGCGAATGTGCCACCATCAACCGCGGCACCAAGGCCAGCGGCAAGGGCGTGACCCGCATCGGCAACAACACCCTGATCATGTCCTACGTCCACGTGGCGCACGACTGCAATGTCGGCAACCACTGCATCCTCGTGAGCTATACCGGCATCGCCGGCGAGACGGATGTCGACGACTGGGCCATCCTCGGCGGCGGCACCGTCGTGCACCAGTTCTCCAAGATCGGCTGCCATGCCATGGTAGGCGGCGCCTCCAAGGTCAACAAGGATATCCCTCCGTATGTGCTTTGCTCCCGCGACCCGATCCGTTATGTCGGCGTCAACCTCGTCGGTCTTCGCCGCAGGGGGTTCACCTCCGACCAGATCCGCAACATCAAGGATATCTACGACACGATCTACTTCCAGGGCATGAACGTCTCTGACGGCATCGCCCGCGTAGTGTCCGGTTTCCCGCAGAGCGAGGAGAGGGACAACATCGTCAACTTCATCCGCGCATCTAAGCGCGGCATCATCCAGGCGGCGTCGAGAGGAGAGAAGTTCGAGACGGATTAACCCGTGCTGCTTTCGAGCGCATATTTCCCTCCGATTGAATATTTCGCCCTGCTGGCGAGAGATATTACCTTGTCCCCGGACAGGGTAATTCCGTCTTGTGCGGTACTGGAAGCCTGTGAGCACTACAGCAAGCAGACCTGGCGGAACCGCTGCCGCATCCTGACGGCGACCGGCCCGGATATCCTCCAGGTCCCTGTCATCCACGACGCCCCAAAGATTCCGGTCACGGAAGTCCGTATCGAATATACGACGCCCTGGGTCATCCGGACCGAACGGGCCATCGACTCGGCCTACCGCACATCCGCCTATTTTGAATACTACAGGGACGAACTCTTTGCCATTCTGGATGCGGAGACCCCGCGCCTGTTTGACCTGAACCTGCAGCTGCTCCGCTTTTTCCTGGACAAGACCGGCCTGCAGGTCGATCTGTCGCTTTCGCGGGAGTTTACCCCGCCGGATACGGTACCGGACGACTGGCGCTATGCGCTGACGCCCAAAAAGCCCAACACCGTCCTGCGGGACCTGGGGCTCGGGAAACCCTACTTCCAGGTGTTTTCCGGGAAATACGGCTTTGTCCCGGGCCTTTCCATCATGGACCTTCTCTTCAACGAGGGACCGGATGCCATCCTGTATCTTAAATCCGTCGTCTGATGAGCCGGCTCCTCAGATACGGTCTCGCTTTTCTGGCAGTCCTCCTGCCGGAGATCCTTTATGCACAGGAGCCTGCCATGCAGGAACCGATCCTGCTGGAGCCGTCGGTGGTCTCGGCCCCGCTTCCGCTCGTCAAGACCGTCGGCGACACCCTCCTCTTCAATCCTTCGGCATTGCCGGTCGAGGAGGATGCGTCTCTGGAAGACCTTGTCAAGATGATTCCGGGCCTGGAGATAGATGGCAGTCAGGTTACCCTGTATGGCCGCCGGATCGAGAAACTCCTGGTCGGCGGCCGGCTCTTCTTCGGCGGCGACGTCCTGACCGGTCTCCGGACCCTCCGGGCCGAACAGGTGGAAGCCATCGGCAGCTATGAACGGCCGAGCGATTTCTCCCGGCTTTCCGGCATCGACGACGGCGAAGGGGAACCGGTCCTGGACATCAAGATCAAGAAGCAGTTCCTGAATTCGCTGAACGGCCGCGTGGCGGCCGGCGGCGGTTTTCCCGCCCTCGTCACGGCTTCGGCCCGGGGAGGCGTCATGACCGACACGTCCCGGGTGACGGTTGTCGCCGATGCACACAATGTCCTGTCCGCCCCTTCGGCTCTCACGCAGAATACAGAACATATCGGGACCGGCTTGTCCGGTAATCCCTTCTTCCGGAATCTCGGTGCCGACTACAGCCTCAAGCGCAAAGGACTCGAAGTGACGGCACATGCCAAATACGACGGAACCGACCGCGACCGCTTCCGGGACGGTTGGTCACAGAACGTATATGCCAATGGCAACAACCAGTTCACCGTTTCCGGTGCAGATGAACGTTCCCGGACAGACAAGGTTACTTCGGACGCCCAGATCGAGTGGCAGCCCGCCAAAGGCCGTACCTGGCTTTTCAGGCCGGAATTCAGCTTCAACAATACCCTGACGGCCACCGAGTCCGGGTCGTCGGCTTTCCGGACAGATCCTGTCCTGGATGAAGAGGCCCGGAGGCTGAATCAGACCTTCCGTCGCCAGACCTCCCTCCGCAGCCGTTTCGACGGCCGGATGACCATGCAGATGACACAGCGGTTCTCCGGCAAGCGGGGCAGGAGTGTGAGCTTCCGCCTCCAGGATTATTTCTCGGGCGGGGAAGCCTTCAATTTCAACGATTATCTGGCGAAAACGTCGAAGACGGAGATCCGGAAGCAGGTTGTTTCGGCACCCTGGTACCGCAATGATTTCACCGCGCAGGCTTCTTACAACGAACCCTTCGGCAAAGGCTGGTACCTACAGACCATCCTGTCCGTAAAACTGATGTCCTACAACCTTGACCGGAGTTACTATTCCCTCCATCAGCTCGAGGAGGCGGAGCGGTGGACGGTCCCGCAGACGCTTTTGCGGTCGGACTGGATGGACAGCCTGCCCGGCGCGTGGACATCCACCCTCGACCCGGCGCTTTCCTCGTCAGGAGACTATCTCGGCGTCCATCTCAACGGGACGGTCAGCCTGCGGTATGTGCGGAAGCGGTTCAACACGACCTTCGGCATCAGCGTCCGTCCCACCTGGAGTTTTGTACATTATCATCTTTTCGACGATCCGGACGCCCGCAGGCAGGCTTTTGTCTGCTATGCCGCGCCGAATTTCACCCTCCGCTTCAACAAATCCAAGAAGGAATACCTCAGTCTCATCTACCGCAGTGCGGTCGGTACACCCTCGGCGACCAGCCTGCTTCCCGTCCGAAGCGGCACCAACCCCCTGGTGGTCAGCATCGGAAATCCCGACCTCAAGCCTTCCTTCACGCACCGTCTGTCGCTGACCTACAATTATTCCCATCCGACGGGCGGACAGAGCGTCGCGCTCGAAGCCTCGGGCCGGCTGGTACAGAACGGCTTTGCGACCAGTACGGAATATGATCCGGAAACGGGCGGCCGTACGTCCCGCAGCGTCAATATCGGCGGCAACTGGTCGGTGTCGGGCAGCCTGAACTATAACCTTTCGATCAAGCGGACGCCGCTGTCGCTTTCGAGCCACCTGAACGTTCTCGCCGGGGACGAGGTCCATCTCCTGTATGATTCTTCCCGCAAGTCTGACGTGCGGAGCGTACTCCGGAGCGCCGGTTTCAAGGAGCGGATCGACCTTACGGCCCGCTGGAAAAAACTGACCCTGACGGGGCGCCTGATGGGTGCGCTGCGCTCGGAGCGAAGCCTCCTCCGGACGGATTTCTCGCAGATGCCCTGGATGGTGGGCGGCGCCCTGGCCGTCAAGTGGAATCTCCCGCAGCGCTGGACCCTCTCGACAGACTTTAATCCCGTCCTGTCGCGCGGAAACGGATATCCGGGACTGGACGGGATGTATTACTATTGGAATGCTTCTGTCTCCAAGGGTATCCTTGGCGGGAAGTGCCTCATCCGCCTGACGGCGAACAATCTGCTGGGGGAGGATGTGAACTGCGTGCGGCGCTTTGCCGCTTCGTCCCGCTCCGTCAACCGTTATGCCTCGGCCGGCCGGTGCGTCCTCCTGCAGCTTTCAGTCAAATTCTAGAAACGCCAGCCGGCGGTGAACATCACATCCCAGAGGTGGTTGTGCGTAAGCGCAATCTCGGGGGAGGGAACATTCTCGATGTAGTCGCCGTAGGGCGTGATGAACTGTTTGTTCCGGTTGAGCATACGGACGGCGAGGTCGCAGAAGAAGGAACCGTTGGATGAATAACCCACGCCGAGGGAGAAATTCTGACGGTTGTTGTAGATGTAACGGCCTTCGTCGTTCTTCTCCGGGTCGGTGATGAGGTTGTAGCCCGCACGGACCGCAACCTGCGGGATCGGCTTAAATTCGGCGCCGAGGCGCATCGAGTGCGAGAATCCCATCCACTGCCGGATGTCGCCGTTAACTCCGCTGAAGTCGTCGCTGTAGTTATATGCCGAACGGTATTTCATCGAACGGTAGTCCATCATCTCATAGTCGGCGCTCAGGAGGAGTTTCTCACCGAGCGTCCAGGCCAGGCCGGCGCTCAGTTTCCAGGGCGTACGGAGACGGTAGGAGAACTTGCCGGAAGGGGATTCCGCCGAAGTGGAGGACTCCTTGAGATAGGTGACGGTCATGTCCTGGCTCCATTTCTCCCGGATGGCGAGGACGGTCGGCGTCTGGATCATCGCACCGAAACGGAGTCCTGCGGGCAGCCGGGCGATGAGGCCGAACTGGGCGTACACGCCGGCTCCGGTGGCCGTGTAGGAGTAGCGGGCCTTGGCGTTGTCGAAGTAGCGGATCACGCCGTCGTCAAACTCGAGCGGGAAATCCGCGTTGTTGAGCGCCTGCTCGCGGATATAGTCGTCATATTTGTAGTCGAGGCTCGTCAGTCCGAGGTTGAAGCCGAAGTAGACGGAGTTGTTGACGTTGCCCGACCAGTTGAAGACGAAGTCGTACTTGTTGCCGAAGACCAGCTGGCCGTAGCGCTGGTCGATGTCGCCGGCCAGCTCGATGTTGCCCGATTCGTCGACGAATTCGGTCGCGCCGGCATACTTGTCGGTGTTACCGCCATAAGTGGCGATGAGACCGGCCTTGTAAGCCGTCACGGGCAGCCAGGGATAATTGTCGTAGGCATTGTAGGAGTTGAGGTCGGCGGAAGGAATGCCGTCAGCCTGCGTGGCCAGGTAGCCGAGATAGGTGGTCCGGCTGTTGACGCCGCTCGCGAAGACTTCGGAGAGGAAGTTGTTGCTGGCGTTGCCGGAGAATCCGAACGAATAGTTCAGCAGGCCCCGGCTCCGGTGGGTGTCGACGTTCAGGATGGCGCCGAAGGACGGCAGCTGCATCCGGGTATGGCGCGTGACGTTGCTGTCTCCGAATCCGTCGGGAATCGTGGCGCCCTGCGTGAGGACCGATCCGTTGGAGAGGTTGGACGAGACCGAGGCGCCGACGGTCAGCGAAATCTGCGAATAGCCTGCTACGGAGCTTCCGGCGGGGTTGAACGTGATGGACCCGAGGTCGCCGCCGACGGCGGTGACGGCGTTGCCCATACCGATGGTCCGGGCGGAACCGTAGTAATTCGTCGCGGAAAAGCGCTGGGCGTCATATAGATTTTGTGCTCCGAGGGAAAGCGTGATCCCGAGGAAAGCTGCAGTCAGAAAAAGTCTGTTTTTCATGGCATTGAGATTTTTAGGAGGGTTCATTTACCGCCTGCCGGCAGAGGAATGGCCGCCGGACGAAGAGGAAGAGTGGCCGCCGCCGGAGTATCCGCCGGAAGAATGTCCGCCTGAGTAGCTGCTGCCCGAGTAGGAAGAACGGGAGCTGCTGCCAGAATAGCTGCTGGAGGAGCGGGACGTGCTGCCGGAATAGCTGCTGGACGAACGCGAACCGGAGGAAGATGTCGAAGGACGGTAGGAACTCGAGCTGCTGCCGGAGCTTCTGTAGGAGCTGCCGGAAGAGGAGGACCTGACAGATGAACTTGAGCTGCTGCCCGAAGACCTGTAGGAGGAACTGCTGCCGGAAGAACGGTAGGAGGATCCGGAAGATGTGCGGGCGGTGGAGCCGGAGGCCGATGAGCGGACCGAGGAACCGGTGCTGCTGTAAGATGACGAGCCGGAACGGCCGGTGCTGCTGCCGGAAGAACGGACCGTGCTGCCGGAAGAGGAGCGGACCGTCGCGCCGGATGCGGCTGTGGAACGCGTCACGGGCTTGACCGTGGTGGCGCGCGTCGAGGCCGTACGGGCTGCGGAAGCCGAACGGGTTGCGGAGGCGGTCCGGGTGCTTGCGACCATCGTCCCGGCGCGGCTCGTGCTGCTCACCCGCGTTCCGAGGCCGGAGACGACATTCCGTCCGGCGGGCTGGGTGGCGTTGCGGGTCGTCCAGACACGGCCGTTGCCGCTATAACTGCCGACATAGTAATGGTGGTGATGAGGGTGGTAGGGGGGATAATAGTCGTAGTACCCGTACTATCCGTAGTACCCGTAGTACCCGTAATGGTACGGATATCCCCAGGGATCCCAGTAATAGGAACTGTAGTACCAGGGGCTGTAATACGGCGAATAGTACCAGGGGTCATACCAGGGATCCCAGTACCACGAACTGTAGTACCAGGGATTCGCACCCCAGTACCAGGAGCTGTAGTAGGGACCGTAGTAGGACCGGTAATACCAGGGACGGTAGCCCCAGCTCCAGTCGTTGTACCAGGTGTCGTACCAGGAAGGCTGGTCGTAGATGGTCACCGTGGTGCCGCTGTCTTTGTTGAACTGGAAGGATGCGGCTTTTCCCTTGGGAATGAAAAGGGTGTCGTTCTGCCCGCTGTGCAGGAAGATCTGCGAACCCTGGGTCTCCGCTATCAGGGCGTCCGTTTCGGCGGCGGAGGTCTCCGTCGCGACGCGGGCGGCTTTGGTAGGCGTATAGTAGATTCCGTCCCTGAACTTCTGGGAGGAGGTGGCGGCGTATTGCCCGGCGGTCCCGCAGGCCCCGAGGGCTGCGGTCAGGGCAAGACAGAGTACAATGTTGGCCTTTTTCATTGTCTGAATCTCCTATATAATAATAAATTTACGTATCTTTGTACCGGCAAAACCGGCAACCGGATAGTGTTGCAAGAACCGTACCCGAACAGATACGATGCAATTTTAATGATAATTTAAGAGAAAATCAATATTTTTTATGGCAAAAGAGGTAACAAGTCGTACCGAAAATTATTCGCAGTGGTATAATGACCTTGTCGTGAAGGCAGATCTGGCGGAGCAGTCCGCCGTGCGTGGATGTATGGTAATCAAGCCGTATGGCTATGCCATCTGGGAGAAGATGCAGTCGATTCTGGACGGCATGTTCAAGAAGACGGGTGTCAAGAACGCCTATTTCCCGCTGTTTATCCCCAAAGCCTTCCTGAGCCGGGAGGCGGAGCATGTGGAAGGCTTTGCGAAGGAATGCGCCGTGGTGACGCATCACCGCCTGATGACCAATCCCGACGGCCCCGGCGTGGTCGTCGATCCTTCCGCGAAACTGGAAGAGGAGCTGGTCGTCCGTCCGACCTCCGAGACCATTATCTGGAGTACATATAAGAACTGGATCCATTCTTGGCGCGACCTGCCGGTGCTCTGCAACCAGTGGTGCAACGTCGTCCGCTGGGAGATGCGCACGCGCCTCTTCCTCCGGACCGCGGAATTCCTCTGGCAGGAGGGGCATACGGCCCACGCGACATCCGAAGAAGCGTATCAGGAGGCCGAGCGGATGGTCCACGTCTATGCCGACTTCGCCCGCAACGTCATGGCGATGCCGGTCGTGGTGGGGCACAAGAGCCCGGGCGAGCGCTTCGCCGGTGCGCTGGATACCCTGACGATCGAGGCGCTGATGCAGGACGGCAAGGCCCTGCAGGCCGGTACTTCGCATTTCCTCGGACAGAATTTCGCCAAGTCCTTCGACGTGCAGTTCACCAACAAGGAAGGCAAACAGGAGTATGTCTGGGCCTCTTCATGGGGCGTCAGCACCCGTCTGATGGGCGCGCTCATCATGTCGCACGGCGATGACAACGGCCTCGTGCTGCCGCCGGCCCTCGCCCCGATCCAGGTGGTGATGGTCCCGATCTACAAGACCCCGGAGGAGCGTTCCGCCATCCTCGACAAGATGGATGAGGTCAAGAAGGCGCTGGAGGCGAACGGCCACAGCGTCGAGATCGACGACCGCGACACGCTGCGTCCCGGATTCAAGTTCGCCGAGTGGGAGCTCAAGGGCGTCCCGGTCCGGCTGGCCATCGGTCCCCGCGACCTCCAGAACGGTACCGTGGAAGTGCACCGTCGCGATACACTCGAGAAGGTCGTCGAGCCGCTTGACGGCCTCGATGCGAAGATTGCGGACCTGCTCGACGATATCCAGAAGAACATCTACGCCAAGGCGCTCGCCTTCCGTGACGCTTCCGTCCGCAAGGTCGACACCTGGGAAGACTTCAAGACCGAGATCGAGAAGGGCGGCTTCCTGCTCTGCCACTGGGACGGAACGGCCGAGACCGAGGCGAAGATCCAGGAGGAAACCAAGGCTACGATCCGCTGCATCCCCGTCGACAGCTATCTCTGCGAGGAGGAGGGTACCTGCATTTATTCCGGCAAGCCTTCGCACCGCAGGGTGATTTTTGCCAGGTCGTACTAGGTGTTTTTATGAATTGTTAAAATTGAATGATATGAAAAAGATCTTTTTGACCCTTTCCGCGGCCGCCTTTGCGCTGGTCGCTTATGCCCAGGATCCTGAGACGAAGAACCCCGAGGCCGTCGCCGCCGAGGTGCAGGCCGTCAACCAGGACGTACAGGCCGTGGCCGCCGAGGCAGCTGCCGCCGCCGAGGCCGCTCCCGAGGAGCCCAAGGTGGAGCCGAAACCCAAGTATTGGACCTTCACACTCCAGAACAACATCAACTTCGGCCAGACGTTCCTGCATCAGTGGGCTGCAGGTGGTTTCAATAACTATTCGCTTGCGGCAGGCATCGATGGCAGCGCGAATTATGCCAAGGACAAGATGATCTGGAACAACCGTCTCCAGCTCGACTACGGCTTTATGTATTCGGCCGACAAGCCGATTCTACAGAAGCACAAGGACCGGATTTACTTCGAATCCAAATGGGGTCTTGAGACGCCGGCTCCGCATCTGAGCTGGTCCGCGTTCTTCGATCTTCGTACGCAGTTCGACAACAATTACAACTATCCGACTCCTGCGGGTGACTGGACGGATGCTGAACCGACACGTAAAGACTGGCGTGCAGCCCGTGAACTGAAGTCCGGCTTCCTCTCGCCGCTCTATATGAATCTCGGTTTCGGTCTCCTGTGGACGCCTAAGCCCTGGTTCTCCCTCAACTTCGCACCTGTTACCGGCGGTGTCGTCGTGGTTATGAATGACGATCTCCGTTACATCTACGGTATGGATCTGCGCCGTAACAGTTCGTTCCGTGAAGACACGCCTAAAGGAAGGGCGACGGATGCCGAGCGCAAAGCCGCGTTCGAAGCCGGTCAGTTTGGAGACTTCCTCCCGGTCCGTCCCGAATTCGGTGCTCAGTTGAAACTCGACGCAAAGTGGGAAATCAACGACAATTTCTCCTACAGCACGCAGCTGGCTGTTTTCTACAACTACCTGACCCCGAAGGTTGAGCCCCGTATCAACTGGGACCAGAAACTCTTCTGGAAGATGGCCAAGTACTTTGCCCTTACGCTTTCCACGAACCTGATTTACGATCCTCTTGTGATCGTGCGCGACGCCAAGGACGACGCAACCGGCCAGAAGTATGCCAAGGGCGCAAAGAAGGATGGCATCGCCGATAGCAAGGGTGTCCAGTTTAAGGAGTTCCTGGAGATTGGATTCACCTACACGATCGCATCCAAGAAGTAATGATCCTTCTCGCGGTCAGCGGAGGCATCGATTCGATGTGCATGGCAGAAAAGGCCCGTCTCGAAGGCGGGCCTTTTGCCATTGCACATTGCAACTTCGCTCTTCGCGGAGCCGAAAGCGACGCGGACGAGGACCTGGTGCGCTCCTGGGCTGACCGTCATGGTATCGTCTGCCATGTCAGGCGATTCGAAACCGCGTCCTATGCGGCGGAGAAGGGGATCAGCATTGAGATGGCCGCCCGGGAACTGCGTTACCGCTGGTTCGGGGAACTCTGCCGGCAATACGGCTATGAAGCCGTCGCGGTCGCGCACAATGCCGACGACAATGCCGAGACAATGCTCCTGAACTTGCTCCGGGGGACGGGCGTCCGGGGGCTGCTCGGAATGCGTCCGGAAGGTTTCCTGCCGGATCCCTCGTATGCGGACATTCCGCTGCGGCGGCCCCTGCTGGGATTGTCCCGGACGGAGATCGCCGCGTTTGTCAGGGAGCACGGTGTCCCGTATCGCGAAGACCGCACCAATGCGGAGAATGATTATAAACGGAATAAGCTGCGCAATCAGGTATTTCCAATCCTGCGGGAAATCAATCCTTCGATGCTGGGCGCCCTGGAACGGGACCGTGCGCATCTGGGCGAAGTGGAAGCGATTGCGGATGCCTATTTCCGGGCGCACCGGGATGAAGTCCTGGACGGCGCTTCCATCGATCTGGCGGCATTGGAAGGCCTTGCGCATGCCGGCTATATCCTCTTCCGGATCCTGGAGGAAGAGGGCATCTCGCCGGCGGCCATCGATCAGGTAAAAGATATCCTGCACGGCAGCCCGACGCGGAGCGGCCGGCGGGTTCTCGACGGCGACCGCGAGATTGTCTTCTCTGCCGGGAAGATTCAGATCCGTCCGCGCAGCCGGACGGCTTCTGTCGCGGCGGAGGATGACATCGCCGTCGTCCGCGCCCCGGGCCTGTACCGGGTCGGGGCGGTTACACTGGAGGTATCCCTGCACGAGCCTGCGGAGTTCGATTCTTTCAAGACCCCGGAAGGCGTGACGGCTGTCGACGCCGGTTCCGTTCCGTTTCCGTTCATCGTCCGTCCCTGGCGTCCCGGCGACTATATGATCCCGATCGGCATGCGGGGACGGAAGAAACTCAGTGATTTGCTTTCCGGCGCAGACCCTTCCGTCAAGGAGCGCGCCGTCGTCCTCCTCCGGCCCGGGGACGAAAAAAGAGCCGCGTCAGATCGTGTCGCGGCCCTGATAGGGTATCGGGTCGATGTCTCCGCCGCAGTCGGGCCGGAGACATCCACCGTTCTTCAGATTATTTCTCGATCGTAATATCGTACGGCATCAGGGCGTAGGCCTTTGCGGGCTCGTTGGCCTTGAGTGCCTTGACGGCGGAGGCGATGCCTTCGAACGAAGTCCCCTTGAGTGCGGCGGTGAGGCCGTCGTCGGTGGCTCCGCTGAGGCTTTCCATCACCTGCTCCATCATGGTAAGCGGCCTCGGATAACCGATGACCTTGTACTCTTTGTCGGTCTGGTAGCCGGCCAGGGAGGCGGCGTAGAGGATGGCATCCTGGAGTGTGCCGATCTCATCCACGAGGCCGATGCCGAGGGCGTCGGAGCCTGTCCAGACGCGGCCCTGGGCGACGGAGTCCACGTGCTCCTGCGTCAGGCTGCGGCCCTCGGAGACGATGCGGACGAAGTTGCTGTAAATGTCCTCGATGGAAGCCTGCATGTAGGCCTTCTCATCGTCGTCGAACGGGCGCATCAGCGACATCATGTCGCTGTGCTTGTTGGACTTGACGGGGGTGATGTTGATGTGGGCCACGTCCTTGATCGTCTTGCTGAGGTCGGGAATCATCGAGAACACGCCGATCGAACCGGTGAGGGTAACTGCGTCGGAGTAGATCTTTTCGCAGCCGTTGGAGATCCAGTATCCGCCCGAAGCGGCATAGTCACCGTAGGAGGCGACGAGGGGCTTCTCGGCTTTGAGAAGGTCGAGTTCGTCCTTGATCTTGGCGGAAGCAAGCACGCTGCCGCCGGGAGAGTTGACGCGGAGAACCACCGCCTTGACGTTCTTGTCCTTGCGGACCTTGGCGATGATGCGGGCGAAACGGTCGCCGGCGATGTCTTTCTTTTCGGCGCCGTCGACGATGTTGCCTTCGGCGTAGATGACGGCGACGAGGTTCTTGCCGGTCGGGAGGACGGGCTGGATCTTGGCTTCGACATAGTCCATCATCGGGACCAGGTGGAGGTCTTTTTCGTCGGAAATGCCTGCGAGTTCGCAGAGTTTGTCAATCAGCTGCTGGCGGTTGAAGAGTTCGTCCACGAGTCCGGCCTCCTTGAAATCCTTGGGAATGACGAGGGTCAGGCCGTCGATGAGGGCGTTGAACTGCTCTTCGTCGATCCCGCGGGCGGCGGCCATCTCGGAGGAGAGGCTCTTCCAGATCGAAGAAATCATCACCTGGTTCTGCTCCATGTTGGCCTCGCTGGGCGAGTTGCGGATGAACATTTCGCCGGCGGATTTGTATTTGCCGTGACGGATGAGCTGGACGTTGACACCGAATTTGTCGAGGAGGTCCTTGATGAATGTCATCCGGCCGCTGATGCCGAGCAGCATGCCGCCGGCTCCGCAGTCGGAGTTCATGTAGACCTTGTCGGCAGCGGAAGCGATGTAGAAACTGCCGGCAGAAAGGCCGTCGGTATAGGCGATGACGGGCTTGCCGCTTTCGTGGAAGGCGACGAGGGCCTTGCGGAATTCCTCGAGCCCGGCCATTCCGGCACTCATCCTGTCGGCGCGGAGGAATACGTATTTGATGCCCGGATCATCGGCGGCGATCTCGAGGGCTTTGACGGCGTCCATGATGCCGAGGGACGGATTCATCTGGGTGTTGAAACCCTGAAGGGCGGAGAGGTCGAAGTTGTCGGTCTTGGTCTGCTCTGCGAGCGTGAATTTGCTCATGTCCAGATCGAGTACGCCCTCGCGGGGGAGGACCGTCTTGCTGCTGCCGAGGGCTGCCATGGCACCGAACATCATAAAGAACATGATGGATGCAAGGATGTTCAGGATCAGGAAGCCGACGATGACGGCCAGAACGGTTTTGAAGAAATCTTTCATTGTACTTGAAGTGTTTAAAATCCCACAAATTTAGCAAGAATTCCTTATCTTTGTAGAAATGTTTAAACCGATGGCCCAGAAACCTTCCAT
>JAEEGL010463660.1_pt1 | contig 12826 bp, 6 predicted proteins | sample 9134231 | NCBI WGS metagenome assembly JAEEGL01 (sample SAMN16246548, study PRJNA631951) | gut metagenome | biome: gut microbiome; feature: rumen; material: fiber-attached | host: Bos | place: Iran: Karaj | collected 2018-10
AATAAAAGTAAATTATTTTCAAATAAAAATTCAATTGAAGAATAATTTGAAAAAACTTGATGATAATATTCATGACAATACCATTTTTCTAATGTAAAATTTATTATATTAAAATTACTTATAAATGCTTTTATAAATTTATATTCTTTTTCTTCTTGAGATATATTTATTAAAAAACTTTGATTTATATCATAATATTTTAATGGAAAAGAAATGTGGTTTATAAAATATAAAAAATTCATTAAAAAATTTTTATTGTTTAAATCTGGTGAATTACTCAATTCACTATTTGATTGGTATAAAAAATTAAAACATTTTGCTTTATTTTGACTTATATTATTCAAATTTTGAGATTCTTTTTCTTTTTGATTATTTTTTGAAATTTTATTCTCAGGAAAATATTTTTTATTTAATAAAGGAGTTTTTAATATTCTTTGATTTAATATTTCATAATTTAAATTTGTGGTTTCAATTTCAATATTTTGAATAAAATTTTTTTTATATTTATTTCTACTATTTTCATTACTTTCAATTTTATTAATATTACCAAAATTTTGAGATGAGAAATTTAAACTTTTACTCATAATATTAGGATTTTCTTTTAATTTTTTTTCAATTATAAAAAACATTTTTTCATATTTTGAATTTTTTAATATTTTTATTAAATCTCTTATATGAAATTTATTTGGTAATAATGAATTTTTTACTATTAATTTTGTTTCTTTATTTATTTCATTAAAATAATTGTCAATATTATAAATAGAAGCAAGATCATTTGCCAATTGAATATAATCTTTATAAATAATAAAACCATTTGAATCACATAAATTAATAAATGTTTGTTTTAATATTTTATATGTATTTTTACTTTCATCTATTATTTCTATTTCATTATTTAAATTATTTTCACTTTCATTTATAGATAAATTTTTACTATTAATTGTAGTAAATTTTTCTTTTGTAATAATATTTTGATATCCTGTTGTTGTTGAGATATTTGTCATTTTATTATTATTTGATATTGTAAGATTATGATTAAAATTTTCTTTAAATTTATTTCTGGAAGAATTTTGATTTTGATTTGTATTATCACTTCTTATTGAATTCATTAAATTATTATTTTTTTTAGAATAAAAAAAATTATTGTTATTTGGAATACCTTTTTTAATTGCATCTGATTTTTCTTCAATTGATATTCCAATCATATCTAAATTATTTAAATTTTCAATTCCTAATATTAAAAAATTTCTATATGATTTTATTTGATTTTTATTTAAATTTTTCACATTTGGATGATTAAAATAATCTATTAAATTATTAAATATTTCATTAGGAACTACTTCTAAATTATAAAAATTTCTATTAAAATCATTTTCAATTAAATTTAATTCTCTTAAAGTTTTTATTTTCTCTAATTCTTTAACAATATTATTTAAATTTCTTAATTGATTAAAAGATAAATTTAATTTTTGTAAATTTGTAAAGTTTTCTATAAAATTAATTTCTACAAATAAATTATATGATAAATCAAATAATTCAACATTATCACAAATATCATTTTTATCTTCAAATTCAATATTCATTAATTTATTATTATCAAGTAGTAAATTTTTAATATGATTGTGACTTCCAGATATAACAAAATTATTTAAATTATTATATGAACATTCATAAAATTGAATATATTCTAAACAATTTTGTATTTCATTTGATATTAATAAATTTCCTTTTAATTGTAGAAATTTTAAATTTTTTATTTTTGATATTTCAAAATTTTTAATTTCATTTTCTGAAATTGAAAGATATTCTAAACTACTTAAATAATTTACTGTAGGGAAACTATTTAATTTATTGCCATTAATAGATAAATACATTAAATTTGGGAAAATGAATTTATTTTCAAAGGATAGATTTATTAATTTATTTGAATCAATTTCTAATTGAAGGAGTGTTTCATTTTTATTTTTGAATTCTAAATTTTCAATGTTATTATTTGAAATATTAACTTTTTCAATTGATTTTAAATTACCTATTAAATTAGAAATTTCACCACTTTTTAAATTATTATTACTTAAATTTAAACTTTTTAAATATAAAAGACTTTTTAAATATTGTAATTGGTCATCACTAATATAATTATTTGATAAATTTAATTCAGATAATAAATAAAATTTATTAAATCCAACTAAGGATATTATTCTATTAAAAGAGATATCAAAATATTTTAATTGAAATTCACCTTCTAATTTTGAATTAAAATTTGAAATTTTATTATTTGATATTGATAATTTTTGACATGTTATTGGAATTGTTTCTATTTGAGATATTAAATTATTATCTAAAATATATTCAAAAGCTGAATTTTCTGAAATTAATGGCATTTCTGTTAATTCTCTTTTTGAAAAATCAAAAACTTTCATTTTAATAAGTTTTTAAATTTATTTTAAATTTAATATAAAAATAATTTCAAAATAAATTAATTAATAAATTTTTAAATAAATAAAATTAATAATAAATTTAAATTAAATAATTAAAACTAATATAATATATTCACAAAAAAAGATATATTATAATTACATAAAAAAATAGTATTAACATATCAAAAAAGAAATTATTTAAAAGAATATCTAAAGTAAGAGAAATAAATATTATTTATATAAAAGCATGATTTTTGAATGATAACAATTAGAAAATATATAATTATTTATATTATACTTTTTTAATTTAATTATTTTTATTAAAAATTTAAAAACAAATTTATCAAAATATAAATTTAGAAAATAAATATATCCATAAATCCCATTAAATGATTATGATGTTAAAAAAAAAAATTAACAATGATTTATTAATTATATATTAATTTAATAAATAATAAATAGATATATTTATTTTTAATTTGATATTCAACCAATTTAATAGAAATAAAATATTTTTTTTAATTAATAAAAAAAATGATAAAAAATGATAACAGAAATGAAGCAGAAGATGTAAGTTTTCCAAATGAAAATAAATCCAAAATTATTTTATCTAAAGAACCCTTACAAAAAAATAATATAATCTCACATGACAATTGTATAAATTGTTTAATTAAATGTACTCAATTTACACTTAAAGTAAATATTAAACATAATGAAAAAAATTTAAATTATTACTATAATAAGAATTATAATATTTTTTATTATAAAGATTCAACTGCACAACAGATAATAAATTTAATTAAAAAGAAAGAAAATTTAAATCAAAAAATGAATAAAGAAAACATTCAATTTATCACTGGAAATAAATTTAATGAAAATGAAGATAAATTATTATATAAAAATATTAATTTTCCTATTGAAAATAATTCAAATAGAATTAATAAAATTTTAATTTGGGAAAATCCTACTATTCTTTTATCAAGTAATGGAAATAATAATACATCTTCCTTTTTAATAGAAATTGATTTAAAAAATAATTCAGAAAATAATAAATATTTTACGGAAATAAATAAAAATTTCATTAATAATCAAGAAATTACTTGTTATTTAAATGGAATTGTTCATAATAAAGAATTATTAAAAAATGAAATTATTTTTTCATTTGAAACTAAAAATATAATTAAATCTATTCAAAATAGAATTGAAGAATATAAAAATTCTTATTATATTTCAAAGAAAAAAGGTTTAAATTTTGATTTCAAAAATAATTTTTTTACTCCTATTTATTCAAAATCAAATCTTGCTTTTTCATTTTCAACAAATAATAAAAAAGAAATTACAAATATTGAATATTTGCAAACTAATTTTAATTCAATTCTTAATAAAAAATTTGTTATAGATAAATTATATATTGGTATTGATGTTCCAAATTATTTAGTAAATAATGAAAATAATGAAACAATTTTAACATTATCTAACAAAAATTCTTATAAATATCAAATGAATAATATATTAAATGAATCTTTTGAATTTTTTTCAAAGAATGTTTCTAATAATTTTAATAATAATAATGTAAATTATATTATCAATAAACCAAATTGTTTAAATAAACCATGTAATAAAAATGGTTTTGCCAATTTTAATAATTCCTCATTCAATTTGAGTAAACAATATCCTCAAAATAATAAATATATAAATTCTAAGAGAAAAACCTTTGGACATTATTTGGTTAAAAATTATAAAAAATATAACTATCAAAAAAATACTGAAACTATAATTTTAAATCCTATTGATATATTTACAAAATTAATATTTGAAAAATACAAAGATGAAAATAATTCATTATGTAATTTTTTACTTTTTAAACAATTTATCCAAATTGAAAATCAAGAAAAAAAAGATATAACAATTGACAAAATATTTCATTCTTTTTCAAAAATAAATATATTAAACTATAATATTCCATTTATAGATAAAAATGGTGAATTACAAAATATTATATATTCCCCAACAATTTCAAACTTATTTTTATTAATTAAAAATAGTGAAATAATTGATGAATTATCAAAAAATTTAATTATTAAATCTAGAAAATCTTCTGCTTCAACAAAAAGTTCATGTGATGATAACATTTATAATGATAATATGATTTCTAATATAAAAATAAAAATCTTAAATTCAAATGAATTAATTTTCGAATTTAATGAAACAAAACCACATTTTGTAAGGAAATGTTTGATAGAACAAATAAATTATATTCTAAATTATTTAAATGTCAAAAATTTTAATATTAGTGATATAGATATTGAAAGTAGTTTTTTTTCAATAACATGGAATAGTATGAATATTAATTTATTAAATGTAAATTTTTTATCGTTTTATTATTTAAATTCAAATCTCATTGGTATTTTACCAATTAAAATAGAAAAAGAAAAATGGATTAAAACAATTTCTTATAATAATAATAATTTTAATAAAGATTATGATATTATATTTCATAATTTAATTAAAAAAGTTGAAGATTTTTTGATTAATATTAATAGTAATTTAAATTATTGTTTATCATATTCATCAGATTATGAATTTTATTTAAAAAATAAATCTTTAATACTTAAAGATTAGGTATATATAAATAGTTTTGATTTTGATAAATAATGTAATATATCATTTAAAAATTATTTTAAATATGATTAAATAAATAATTTAGGTTATTTTCAACCATATAGAATTACAAATGTACTAATATTTTGTTGGAATAACTTATTTTATTTTTTGTAATAAAAAATATATCAATTAATTTTTTAATAATATTAATATTTTTTATTCTTTTAGTCTTTCATATTCAAAATTTCTTTTTAAAGAAAAAACTATTATAAATAATTTCATTTATATTTTGAGAAAAATGAAAGAATAAAAATTTTAAATTTTTTAAATTTGAATAGGTAAATTTTTAAAATGGTATATAAATAAATAATAAATGTATATTAATTAATTTAAAAATGAAAAGATATAATTAATAAAATTAGAGAATTTGATTCTTTTTAGAAAAGATTATGCAATGCTAATTGGATATAGATATAATAAATGTTTTGTTTCTAAGATATATCACTGAATGGATGAGTAGACATATTTATTTTTTGATTGAAAAAAAATGAAAAATAAAATAATAATAATTTAAAAAAAATCATAAAAAATAAAATTAAATCACTTTTTAACTTATTATTAAAAATAATTTAAAAATAGAGAAAAAACAAATAGTATTAGATTTGTTTAAATTCTAGCTAAAAAAGATAATTAAAAAAATTTTCAATTTATTTATGAAAATCTTTCAAAAAAAAATGATATTATTTTAAAAGACTTAATAATAATTTTATAAAAAAAAAAATCATAAATTTATTTTTAAATCCTTTTTTAAAAAAATGATTTAATGGAAAAATAAAAATACATTTTTCTAAAAATTTATTTATTAATATAGATTTATATTAATTATTTAATTCAAAAGAATTAAAAGAAAAAATAGAATAAATTTTTATTAAAAAATAAAATATTATATTATGAATAATATAAATATAATAGATAGAATAAATTAAATATTAAAAATGATTAAATTATACACAATATTAAAAATAATTAAATTAAAAAAGATATTATAATTAAATTCATTCAAATAAATATTTTAAAAAAATATTAAATTAAGGATTATCTTCATTCCAAGGATTACATCCATTTAAAATCCTATGAATATCTTCTGGAGAATAATCTTGTTTTAATTTATTAGCAATTAAAATATCTCTAGTTTTACTTTCAATTTCATATAAATCTTTATTAGTAGATTTTTTCTTAATTAATAAATGAGAATCAGGATTAATTTTAATAGAATTTTTTTTTATAATTTTAGGTTCATGTAAATTTGAATTTTTCTTTTTAATATAATCTTCAAAGGCAATTTTATGAATAATTTCAAATCTTTCTGCTCTATTTTTCAATTGTTGATTTAAATAATTTCCAATATGGACTTTAGGAATTGAATTAGGATTATAATAATTTTTTGAAGTCTGTGCTAATTTTTTATTTAATAATTTATTTTTTTTTTCTTCAAAAACAGCAGAATCAAAAGTAACAATTTTTTCATTTTCTTTTTCTTTTTTCTCATCTTTCTTTAATAAATATTTACTTTCAAAATCATCATTTTCAAAATCATCATTATTCATAAAATCATTAGCAAAATCATTAAACATATCACTTGGTAAAGTTCTAATTAAATTTAAGTTATTTTCAATTCTTTGTAAATGTCTTTCAACTGGACTTAATTGAGATATTTTTTCATTTGAAAAAATATTTTCTACATTTAATTCTAATTTCTTTGGTGCATGATGTCTAGAATTTATTTTTTCTCCAAATTCATTATATGCTGTTCTAAATCCTCTTACAATTCCTTTATTTATATTATTTATTTTATCTTCATTATTTTTATGAGATATTCTATATAAATATGCTTCTTCTAATATTTTTTTATCTTTTTTTGAATAATGCTTTTTTGATTCTACACTTAATGTTCTTAAAGGATTTTTATATAATGATATAAATGGAACGTTTGATATTACTTTTAATTCTTCTTCATCTGGAAATATTTTTTTTATTATTTTATTTTCTTTTTCTTCTTTTTTATTTTCTTCTTCTATTATTTTTAATTGATTATTTTTAAATATGTTATTATGACTTGAATTTTGAGTAAAATTATAATTATTGTAAGTTAGGAAAATATTATAATTGTTGTTATTATTTATATTATTTTTTTTAATTTTTTTTTTATTATTTTCATTTTTTGAACTATTGATTATTTCTATTGAATTTATTTGTTTACCTTTTAATTTATTTAAAAATTTATCTCTATATAATATGTTATAATTATCTTCATATGGCATGGGATTAAATTTTTCCCAATTATCTTGCTCATTATCCATTTGTTTATATTGTTTATTTTCATTTTCTTTTAATTCTGATAATTTTTTTGTTTTTACAAAACCACGAAATATTCTTCTATTTAATGATGTTACTAATTTTTTATTTTTTTCTTCTGCTTCTATTTGTCTTTTTGATAATTTTGGAAAATATGACATTTTTTAATTTAATTTATTTTATTTAAAAGTTTTTTAATAAAAAAAAATATTTAAAGGCATCTATTTTTTTATAAAAATAATTCTATATTTTATTAATTATTGAGGCATAAAAATAATAATCTATTCTTTATTAGTAAAAAAATATATTATTATTTTTGTGAAAATGATATATATGTTAAAAAGATATATAAATTGCATTTAATATTTTTATTTAAATATTTTTAAAAACAATTTTTATTAATAAATTTAATAAAACTGATAATAAAAAATAATATTTAAAAAATAATAAAAAAAATATATAAATAATTAAATAAAAATAAAATAAATGAAAATATAAAAAAATTATAAATATTTAAATAAATTATCCCTCCAAAAAAAAAAACAAAAATAAAAATCTCAAAAAAAAAAGGAAAAAAAAATGGAAACATACTCAACAATAAACTCAACACCTACAGAAATACTAGAAGAGCCATTTATAGTAATGCCAGAAAAGCAAAAATCATTTAGAGAACCTGGATATTATCCAGATATACCAAGTGAAATAAAAAAAAAACATAACATATATATTTTATTTGCTTGTAAATTTTTAAAAGATTTATATAATGGAAATGGAATTAAGGCATTAATTTTAGATGGAAGAGAAATGAGAACAACTAAAGAATTATTTTTTTTAAATGATAATTTAAAAGAATTAAAAATTGTTGAATATGATCCAATGACTTATAAAGAATTAATTGAAAAAACTAAAAATGAAAAAAAAATTGAAATTTTTCAAACTCATATTTATTCTTATGTTAAAAATTTTAGTAGTCCTTTTATTAATGTTGCTTATTTTGATGTTATTTCTAATTTTTTCTCATCTAAAAAAACTTTTGGTACTGAATCTATTATTGAATTGTTTTTGCAAAAAAGTAAAGTTGAAGAAATTGTTTTAGCTGGAACTTTTTGTTTAAGAAGTTCTTTTATTAGAAATTTTGAAGAACAAAAAAAAAATATTTTAGTTAGATTAGAACAATTATTTATTAAAAATAATTTTGTTGGAAAATTAGTTATTCCTGAAAAAGAAATTTTATATCGTGGACAAAGGTCTTGTAATAAGAGTATGATGTTTGTTTTATATTTATTAAATAGAAGGAAATAAATTTTTGAATTTTTGGTTTTTTTATTTTTTTATTAATTTTTAGGAAATTTTTGTATGATTTAAATTATTTAATGGAAAAATATTATTATTTTTTTTAGGTTATTCTATTATTTAATTTTTTATATATTGTTTTTTTATAATATTATTTTTTAAAAATTATATTTTTGAAATTTTATTTTATTTTTTTTATATCAAAATATCCTTTTATATTATATTATGTTATAATATTTTTTTAACAAATTTTTAAAATAAAAGAATTTTAAAAAAAACTTTTTAAAATTAAATTTAATAATAAAAAAATGTATTTAAAATATAATAAAATGGAAAATAATGAAAAACAAGAAGAAAATCCAAGAAGATATAGAAAAAAAATAGTAGATCCAAATTTATGTTGGTTATGTCAAAAAAATAAAATAACATTTTGTTGCATGCCTTGTAGATGTGAAATTTTATGCTTTAATTGTGCAAAAAAAGTATCTACAGGTGGAAAATGCAGAAAATGTAGAGGAGATATTTGTCAATGTCAAAGAATATATAAATAATAAATTAAAATATAAATTAATTTTTGTACATTTTTAATTTATTTTTGAAATAAAAAGAAGTTATAAAAAAAAAAAAAATAATTTTATTTTTATATAAATATGGATATAAAAAAATTAAAAGTTGGAGAATTATTATTTTAGAAAAAAGAAAGAATGAATGATATAAATGATCATGAAAATAAAGATTCATTTTTTCGAATTGTTCAAAAAAATAAATTAAAAAAAAGAAATTCTGCAAATTTTTCAATGTGTGAAATGAGAAAATTAAAATCGGAATATAAATTAACAAATAGTAGTTCACAATCAAAAATTAATTCTGATGAAAAAAGAGAAAGTGAAAAATTACCTTTAATTAGAAGTTCTTCTTCATTTATAATTTTACAACCTAAAAGAAGCTTAGAAGATGAAGATTCTTATGATTTAAAAAAAAAATATATTTTTGAAAAACCTGATTTAATTTCTCAAATTTCAAAATCAATTATACAAAATTCTTTTATTAAATCTAAGATTTTTGAACAATTAAAAAAAGAGTATAAATTTTATGATAGTGATAAAATTGATAAAATTAAATTTTCTAAAGGAGTTTTATTTAAGCTCAATCAAAATTTTAGAAAATCTATTTGTAAATTTGAATATAAATATAATCGTTTAAATGATTATAAGAGAAAATATTTATTAAAAAAAAATAATATTATTGATTAGAGTAAAAATTGTTTTAGGTAAGCAATTATATGACAATTTGTCATTTTATTTAAATTAGATTAATAATATATAATTTTAAAAGACTAATTTTTGTATATATGTAAATATAAACTTTGAATTTTTTAAAATTAAATATTTTTTAAATTTAATAATATAACCATTATTTTAACTCTTACTCAAATTTATATAATTATTATTTTTTAAATAACATTTATTCATGCTCAAAGAATAATAAATTAATTTTTTGTATATTTTTTTCCATTCTATTTATAATAGTTTTTAACTTTTTATTGAATTAAACAAATTTAAATTGTAATTTTTATTTTCTTTAATAATTTTATTATTTTTTTTTTTATATTTTTAATTGAAATATTTTTATTCTAAATATGAAAAGCAATTATTATTTATAATTTCATAAATTAATAACTCAAATAAAAATTAAATTTTATTGAAATATAAAGATAAATTGATATGAATTAATAATAATTAAATTTATTTTATTTGGAAATAATTATTGAAAAATCTTAAATAAAGATTGATATAATAAGAATAAAAATGATAGATAATTTTCATTTAATTTTTTAAATTATTAAACTGTTTATTTTAAATAATTAATTTTTTATTTTTAATTTCTATATATATAATAAGAAATCAATTATATTGATTTTTTATTTTTTGAAAAGACTTTTAATTTTAAATATACTTTTGTTCTAAATAAATAAATTCCAATTTAATAATGGGTTTATATTAATTTTAGAATTAATTTCAAGTCAAATCTCTTTCAGAATTTGTTTTATCTTATTATAAATAATTTTAACCATATAATCAAAATAATTTAAACAATATATATAAAATACTTATTAAATAATATTATTCCCTTAATGATTACATTTCTTTTCAATTAAATTAAATAAAAATCTAACTTTTCAATTGATAAAACTTCTAAAACTTATTGAATTTAATAATTTTCCAAATTTATCATATATTATATTTATAATTTCTTTATTTAAATAATGATTGATAAAAAAGCAAATAAATAATCATTTATATTTTTTAATTTATTATTTAATATTCTCATCCCTTTTTATTCAAAATTTAATATTTACTTACTTAAATTATTATCATTCATTAAGAAAGATTGTAAAAATATAAATTAAACAATAATTAAAGAAAATGTTTTAAAGTTATAAAAATTAGTTGTCATTTATATAATATTAAAGAAGAAAATAATAAATTAAATAATGTCAAATTCAATATTTTATAATATTTTTTACAAACATCGATATATAACATCACTTCTAATTCGTTATTCAATAATTTTAATAACAGAATTTCTATATTATAATTACGGAGTATTATATACAGATATAGATTATCATGTTTTCTCAGATGGTGCACATCATATTTTAAAAAAAGAATCACCTTATGAAAGAGAAACATATCGTTATACTCCAATTTTAGCTTTTATGATGACTCCAAATATTTTTTTTTGGTATCCAATAGGAAAATTTTTTTTATGTACAATTGATGTTTGTGTTGGTTTTTTAATTGAAAACTTAATTAAAATTCAATCTCTTAATAAAAAAGAAAATGATGGAAATGAAAATTTAGAAAAAATAAAAAATTTAAATTCAGATTCATTTGGATATTCTACTTTATTTTATTTATATAATCCTTTAACTGTAGTAATTTGTACAAGAGGAAGTGCAGATTGTATAATAACTTTTTTAGTTTTATTATCTTTAATATTATTAGAGAAAAAAAAATATTTTTTAAGTGCTTTAATTTATGGTTTTTCTGTTCATTTTAAAATTTATCCTATTATTTATTCTGCTGCTATTTATTTATATTTAATTTATAAAGAATATGATGATGACGAAAATTTAAATTATACAAATAATAAATTTTATAATTTGTTTTTAAAAACTTTTCAACCTATTAAAATGGTTTTTAAAAATTTATTTAAATTTACTCCTTGGATGTTTATTTTTACTTCAGCTGGAATTTTCTTATTTTTCTTAGGAATTTTTTATAAAATTTTAGGATATCAATTTTTATATGAATATTTATTATATCATGTTGTTAGAAAAGATCATAGGCATAATTATTCAATGTTTTATTATTTGATTTATTTAACTTATGATTCAAATTTATCTAAAATGTTATCTTATATTGCATTTTTACCTCAAGTTATATTAATTTTATTTGTTACTCTTTATTTATATAAACATATTAATTTATGTTTAATAATTTTGACTATGATTTTTGTTGCTTTTAATAAAGTTATCACTGCTCAATATTTTATTTGGTATTTATCATTATTACCTTTAATAATTGAAAAAAATAAATTATTTTCTACTAAAAAGATTAAAGGAATTATTATGTTTAGTATTTGGTTATTTTTTGAAATTATTTGGAATTCTTATTCTCATTTCTTAGAATATAATGGAGAAAATAAATTTTTAGAAATGTGGATTATTGATTTAGGTTTTTTTATTATTAATTCATATATTATTAAAGAAACAATTTCAAATACTCAAATAGATTGAAAAAAAAAATTTTTAAATTTAAAATATATTAAATTATATATTAATCTATTTAATCAACATTTTAAATTAATTTTATTATAATATATAAATATAATTGCAAGAATATAAAATAATTTGTATGTCATTCATTAATGAACATACAAATAATACAAATTTTTAGATAAATTTTTTTACATAAAAACCAAAATAAAAAAAAATTATCTTGAAAAAAATCATAATTCACAAATTTTTTCCATCATAGATTTAAATTCCTCATAATTAATTTGACAATCACCATCTTGATCAACTTCTTTAACAATTTCAATCCATTGAGAATTATTTTGTATTTCAAGAGGAATAGTTTCTTTTAATTCAT
>JAEEGL010531186.1_pt1 | contig 12826 bp, 10 predicted proteins | sample 9134231 | NCBI WGS metagenome assembly JAEEGL01 (sample SAMN16246548, study PRJNA631951) | gut metagenome | biome: gut microbiome; feature: rumen; material: fiber-attached | host: Bos | place: Iran: Karaj | collected 2018-10
ACAGATGTTTTCCTTTCTTTCTTTCCGGCATATTCTCCTCTTTTCCCAGGAGGATACACCTCTATTCTAACACTTACTCCTTTGCAGGACTAACTTCTGTTTTAAAGGCTCCTAGCAGAAATTAAAATTTCAATCTAATCCCCTGTCCTTTCCTTCGTCACCTTATCCAGATACTGGACCCATTTGACAGCCAGTCTCTTATCCGGCTTCGGGAAGAAATAGTAGAGAACTCTCTTTGAGTACATGGATACGTGGTCTCCCACGCTTGCGGGAAATGCGCTTACAATCGATGTCTTTTCTGTGAATTCCAGCGGCTGACCGAAAACCTCACCTGTGAAGTTGATGGTGTCACGGTCGACCCTCAATCTTCCATGTCCTGCATCCTTTACAAGCAGGCCGTCTTCACCAGGACTAGCCACATCAACTTCACTGTCAATGATATCGTTGGTGTCGATCTGATCCTCCTGCCAGTCATACCAAGGATTGATATGGTCGAAGACCGGTCCGTGAAGAACGTACTTCTGATCCAGTTCCCAGGCTGTTCCGCAGCTCTCACATTTTAAGATGTTTCCTGATGAGGTCATCTTGAATTCCTCACCGCAGACCGGGCACTTATATAAAATGCCATCCAGCCCCTTGGCTGTTTCCTTGCACTTGTATTCCACGTCTTCAAAGAGTTTGTCTTCATCGTGGAGGATGGCCTGTTTCAGTCCTGCCTTTATCTCATCGACCGACATATCCTTGATCTCATCCTTATCGAAGAGTTTGCCTCCATGGACGAGTACTTTGCCACGTCTGAATTTGAGACCGCTCCACTTGGGAACCGACTTGTATGCTCCGTCCTGAGTTACCCAGTAAACGTCGACACCGAGTTTCTTTGCAAGTTCAGCAGTACCTTCCGTGAGCTGGACCGAGTGACCCGAACAGGTAAGACGACCTTCCGGATAGATCACAATTATCTGACCTGCATCTTTTGCTCTCATGATGCTTATGATCGTGCTGACATCAGCGCAAAACATCTTCTTGGGGATGGCGTGTGCCACCTTCAAAAAGAAGTTCGTTATCTTGTTTGTGGTAAAGTGGTGACTTCCGACGAAGGTTACAATGTTGGGATAAAGTTCAGCACCCGCAAAGAGAAAGTCCAGATTGGACGTGTGCGGTGAAACTACCAGTGCCGGCCCGCCCTTTTCTATCAGTTCTTTTATGCCAGTTCGGTCAAACTTCGTGTTAAGTCTCAGCTTCAGAAATATTCTGGCGATAAAGCCTATCAAAAACCAATAAGCAAAACGGTTCGCTCTCTTATATGCTTTTTTTGATGTCTTTTTTTCTGACATTTCATTTTCCTCTTTAGATCTACTCGCAGTTGACCTGCTTGAACTCGGGCTTTTTAGCTTTGTCGATCATGTCCTGCTCCTTAGGAGTTCTCTCAAGCTCAGTTCTCAGCCTTACGAGTCTTCTCGTGAGTTTGTTCACGTCATAGATACGCTGAGTTACCGTATATGTGTTTTCTTCCTTGAACATGAAGACGGTCTTTATGGTCTGCTCCAGCTCGCTGAAGAGTCCGTTTACGGCATTCATGAAGTCCTCTCTTAAGTCTCTTCTGCCATCCTCATCGACCTTACCGCCTCTGTAGAAGTCGACGGTAGTGATATCGTAATAATAGTCTATTCTGAAAAGCTCCGAAACCTTATCGGACAGACGGTTCTTTATGTCGTTAAGCTGGGCTTCGAGCATGCGGGGATTCGATCTGAAATTCTCAGCATAAACTTCCGCTTCTTCCCTGAAATCGTTAAAGGTCTTCTCCAGTTCTTCAAAGGTATATTCAAACTGCTTTTGAGTCATCTGAAGAGTAGTCCTGTAAAGCATGATCTGAGAAAGCGCCGAAGCGCCGATGTCCTTCATCTTGAGTCCGGCGGACTGTTCGATGATCTCTCTCACCCTGGTCTCACAGTCATGTTTGATGGCGGTCTTCAGTTCTTCAACGCCAATGCCCTTCTTGGCGCTCACGGTGAACAGCTGTATCTCCTCAACTCCCATGAGTTTTTTGATGAGTCCTGAGCAGTAATTTACATAGTCCTTAAGATCGTCCTCCTCGATGGTATCTATTTTGTTTACGACAAAATAGAACTTGGATGCGAACTCCCCTGCATTTTTCAGGAAGTCCACTTCAATCTGATTGATGGGGCTGTCCACCGAAAGCATGAAGATGACTGCGTCCGATTCCTTCACGAAGGCATATGCTTCGTCGGTGTTCTTCTGGTGCACGGAACCCACGCCCGGAGTATCCACGAGGGTGATCCCTCCTTCAAGGAACTCCGACGGGCTGTAAACGGCCACCTGTCTCACTCCCAGATGGTTGTCCGAGTTAGACTGCTCGTTGATATATTCTGCCATATTGTCAAAGGATATCTCTTTGATGATGCCATTATCAAATCTCACACAGGCGGATTTCTCACCATGCTCGATGGTGGTAACTACGGCCGTAACGGGCACAATTCCGATGGGAAGGATCTTGTCCCCCAAAATGGAGTTTACAAGCATGCTCTTGCCGCGTTTAAACTGGCCGATAACGGATATGGTGATCTTCTGGTTTTCTATTTTATCGATGAGTTCTTCGGTACGCTTGAGCTCCTTCTTGGTAAGCTCATAGTGAGAGAAGACCTCTCTCATTTCTTTGGTTATTTCAATAATTGGTCTTATCATAGGTTATCAATAAAAAATACATTCGCTGCAGCAAGGTTCGCTGTCCTGCTTTTCCTTGGTGCAAAGAAGCGGCTTAAGAATTAGGTTGTGCGGTATCTTGTCTCCGTTTAAGGATTTGAGAGCTGCGATCTGGCAGAGAGTCCCGATAAACTCAGTATGCTGACCTGCCCTTGCCTTTCTCATGGTCTCGCGATAGAGTTTCGGCATATCGCGATCGTCAAAAGCGGGATCATATTCATACCATTCATCAAAGACGGGAAGTTCCACAGGATTATATATGGGGCAGAAAAGCACACAGGCGTTACATCTGTCGCAGGCTCCCTCGTTTACAACAGCAACCTTTTTGGTTCCTTCCTTATGCTGTTTGTCTTTGAATTCTTCAATTACAGGAGCAGCCTCTATGCTGTTCCTTTCAAATAATTTGACCGCGTTATGCTTGCATGGTACCACACAGGCTCCGCAGCCGTTACAGTGTTTAACTCTTTCGAGAAGCTGCATAAATCATGCCTCCTAATAGTTATTTTTTGCGCATATTTACGCATTATTACATACATAATAATTTTAACACAAGATCGCCCTTGATTCAAGGGAAAGCGGTTTCTTATGATCAGGCGCAAAAAATCCAAAACCGCAGAGTTGTCAATTATCACACTCTGCGGTTTTCACACTACACATATATCTCTATTTCACCATAGGGTGTATCCAGTCTTTCTTCCTTAAACCCATGACTTAAGGCTAATCTTTTAGCTTCTTCATAACCGAAAAGCAGACACTCTTTCTTATGACAGTCGGAGTTTATCACAAGCTTAGCCCCCATATCCCGCATAAGTTTCAGGGTGTCATCGGATGGATAAGGTGAAGTCCTGTATCCCTTGGCCATGGCCCCTGTGTTTATCTCAAAGATCGGTTCTCTGCCCTTTGCCCTGAAACTTTCAAATATCTGTTCGAGAGCCCGGTTGCGGGAAACTATGTATCTGGGTGAATTTTCGTCGAAGAGCATCTTTTGCTCATTGAATTTCGTCAGAAGATCGAAATGTCCCACTATATCACAGCCCGTCTCTTCTACGATCCGCCCTTCATCCCTATAGTACCAGTCTGCAAATTCAAGGGCATCCCCATGGAATATGTTCTCTATGGCCCAATTCATGGGTTCCAGCCCGTAATCCACATAAAGGTATATGCCGTCATCTGAAGTCTCCACCCCGTTTAAGTCAGGCTCCTGAAAATCCTTAAGGGAACCTATGTGGTCTTTAAGTTCATCCCAGTTAAGTCTGAAAGCATGGGTTGAGCCTATGATGTAATCGTAGATCCCGTCCTTTTGCCCAGGATTCAATAGCCCCTTTTCTCTTCGAAGAGCCAGCTGATCTGAGTAAAGGTCCTGCTCTATACCGAGAAATATCCTAAGAGGTTTATGATATTCCATTCCCGGAGCGAAGAGTTTCGTCGCCAGTTCCGGATTCTTTTTAAACATCTCTCTGGCTCCGATTACGGTGCTTATGTATTCAAGGGTACCCTCTTCACTCATGCAATAGGACTTGTCAAAATACGTGAAACTGTGACCCGAGAATCCCAGCACATCCAAGTCCAGACATATTGCAGATTCTATGATCTCGCTTATGAAATTCTGGCCGTCGCAAATATTAGTATGCGTGTGTAAATTCTGTTTCATGGTAATTATTCGATACCTTTAACTACGTAATCCTTATCTTCGATGGCTTTGGTGAGCACTTCGTTATCCACGTCCTTTGAAAGCTTAACTACTGCTGTACCAGCCTCATGGCTTGCTTCTGCGGATTCTACTCCGTCCAGTGCTTCCAGCGCTTTCTTAACGGTGGCTTCACAGTGCATGCACATCATACCTTCAACTTTGATTGTTTTTTCCATCAGATTATCCTCCTTTATATTTGAAAGATCACTAAGATCTTCATCTGCTTTATTATTTTCTTTCTCTTTGAAGTCTGCAGGCTTTCCCTTCCTGTCGTGCGATGAATCATATACCTTAACCAGATTGAGCCTTAAAGCGTTCATGCACACGCAGAAGCTCGAGAGGCTCATGGCAAGCGCTCCGTACATGGGCTGGAGAGCTATTCCTAAAAGTCCCATAGCAAGGGGTATGCAGATCGCATTATAGAAAAAGGCCCAGAACAGATTCTCGTGAATGTTCCTTATGGTAGCGCGGCTCATCCTGATGGCTGCCGCCACGTCCGTAAGTCTGCTCTTCATAACCACGCAATTGGCAGCATCAATGGCTACGTCAGATCCAGCCCCTATGGCGATACCCGTATCTGCTACTGTAAGAGCCGGAGCATCATTTATGCCGTCTCCCACCATAGCCGTCTTGCCATAGGTCTTCAGTTCTTCTACTATACTCGCCTTCTTATCAGGAAGGACACTATGATAAACTCTGTCAACTCTCGTGCGTGATCCGATGGCTTCCGCCGTTTTCTCGTTGTCGCCTGTAATCATTACCACGTGGATGCCCATATTTTTGAGCTGATCTATCGCTTCTATGGAATCTTCCTTTACGTCATCCATTACAGCTATGATTCCCATGAGTTCAAAGTCTCTTGCAAAGAACAGCGGGGTCTTGCCCTCTTCTGAAAGGCCATCAGCCCTCTTAAGAACATCATCCGGAATGGTAACGTATTTTCTTATGAAGTTTAAATTACCAGCTATGAGGCTTTCTCCATCGGCACTCATGGCGCTGATACCGCTTCCGGGAAGCGCCTTAAAGTCAGATACTTCCTGAAGCACAAGGCCTTCAGCCTTCTCTACCACGGCCTTGGCCAGCGGGTGCTCGCTCTTCTTCTCAAGGGCTGCCGCCAGTCTTAAGAATTCCACGTGCTGCATCCCATCCAAAGGTATGATATCCGTGACCTTTGGCTCACCTTTTGTGATCGTCCCAGTCTTATCAAGAGCTACTATCTGAGTGCGGCCCAGAGATTCAAGTGAAGCAGCCGTCTTATAGAGGATGCCGTGTCTGGCACCGACTCCGTTACCTACCATGATGGCAACGGGTGTCGCAAGACCGAGAGCGCAGGGGCAGCTTATGACCAGAACGGAGATAGCTCTTGCTATGGCGAAGCCGAATTCTCTGCCTGCTATGAGCCATCCTATGAGGGTGACCAGAGCTATACCTATAACCACCGGCACGAAGACTCCTGCCACCTTATCAGCGATACGAGCGATGGGTGCCTTGGTGGCCGCCGCGTCGGATACGGTCTTTATGATCTGGGAAAGCGTAGTGTCTTCACCGACTCTCGTCGCTCTTACTCTGATATATCCGGACTGATTCATGGTGGCCTGCGATACGCTGTCACCTTCAGCCTTGTCCACCGGTATGCTCTCGCCCGTTAAGGCGGATTCATTTATGGCGGTACTTCCCTCTTCAATTATACCGTCCACGGGAATGCTTTCGCCGGGCTTAACGGCTACCACGTCCCCAATCTTTATCTCATCGATCAGAACTTCTTCTTCATTTCCTTCAAAGTCAACCCGAACAGCCGTCTTAGGAGCCAGTCTTATCAGGCCCTTGAGAGCGTCTGTCGTACGTCCCTTGGACATGGCTTCCAGCATCTTGCCGATGGTTATAAGGGTCGGGATCATGGCGGCAGACTCAAAGTACAGGTTCATGCCGTACTTCATGACCGTATCATTATCCCCCTTACCCATGGCATCTATCATTATGAAGAGCTCCACGAGGGAATACCCAAAGGATGCCGCTGAACCTAAGGCCACCAGGGTATCCATATTAGGCGCGCCATGTCTTAAAGACCCAAATCCTGATGTAAAGAATTTGCCGTTTATAACCATTATGATAACTGCAAGGATCATCTCAAGAACGCCCAGTGCTACATGGTTCTCAAAGACTTCAGGCACCGGCCAGCCCCACATCATATGCCCCATGCTGAAATACATGAGAATGATGAGGAAAACCGCCGAGGTGATGAGGCGCTTCCTCAGTTTAGGAGTTTCAGTGTCCCTTAAGGCTTCTTCCTCCGCCTTAAGTTTCTCTGATGTGCTAGAGGTATTTTGCTTATCATTACCCTTTAGTGATGCACCGTATCCGGCTTCAGTTACGGCTTTTATTATATCAGAAGATGACGCGCTCCCCTCCACTCCCATGGAGTTCGTAAGGAGACTCACTGAGCAAGAGGTTACACCTTCCACCTTCGATACTGCTTTTTCAACGCGGGCGCTGCAGGCTGCGCAGCTCATGCCCGTTACATTATACTGTTCCATTTTATTTCATTACCTTCTTAAGGGTCTCTGTAAGTTCATCTATGGTATCCTCACGGCCTGCCTTTATATCATCCACCACACAGGTTCTTAAATGTTCACTGAGAAGCACCTTGTTGAAACTGTTAAGGGCCGAATTGATGGCCGATACCTGAACCATGATGTCAGGGCAATAGGCATTCTCTTCCAGCATTCGCTGAACGCCCTTAACCTGACCCTCGATTCTCTTCAGCCTGTTCATGAGATCCTTGTATTCTTTATCGCTGCGCTCCTTAGTGCGGCAGCAGCAATTGTTATCTGTCATTTTAATACCTCTGAAATCATCTGTTCAAACATTTTAAGATACCCACAGGGGGTATTTCTGTTATCCATATAATATACCCTCGGGGGGTATTTGTCAAGGGGTGCGGATTTTTTGCTTTAGAGGTATTTGGTATGCGCAAAAAATACCCGACTGGTATTTTTCAATCGCGCGGGTTATCATATTTGATAACTTTTAATTGACATGGTTTTCAGAAGGGTCTATAATATGGTTATCAGATATGATAACCCCCTCGACCATTTATATATATTATCGGAGGTGTATTAGGATGACAACAGACAAACCCAAGAAAGAAACAAATTATGAACTTAAACCTGAAAAGCCCACTGTGCTTCGCGAGAAGGTCGCAAATGAACTTAAAGTAGAGCGTTGGGTTGCGCAGATCAGTCAGACTGAACTGGCAGCAAGGCTTGGGACGTCCAAATCAAATATCTCAAGAATAGAAAGCGGTAAACAGAATCTGACTCTTGACTATGTGGCTATGATGGCAGAAGCCCTCGACAAGCAAGTTGAGTTTCATATTTCCGACAAAAAAGTCGAATACGGTGATATCACGGATTACTGGCTTAAACTCTATGATGAGAACCTTGTCAAATTCAGACTTGACCGCACCGGGCTCGTCCTTCATGCCGAGGTGCTCTGGGTTAACGAAGAGCTCAGGCATCTCTTCCCTCTTGATCTGGAGCTTACAGACGAAGGAATCATCAAGTGGCTCAGACGCAGAGTCATACCCAAAAACAGGGAAATGGTTGGAAGGATATTGGATTCGTTGGGATTAACAGTAAACAGGCTTAAAGGCATCATCGATATTTGTATGGGTCTTTCTCTCAACGACAGTTACTGGGTTCCCCAGGTAGACTTTGAAGGTACCTTTGAGGAGTATAACCTTTACGAGCATCCCTTCACATCAGCTCTCTCACTGGTAGCATATACCGGTTACGGTGCTACAATCGATGAATTCCGCACATCCCCTGAACTTACGACGAACGGCATGTTACGAAAGGCCTGGAGTTTTTCAGAATCAAAGGGCATCTGGCTCTACAAGGGAGGTACTGAAGGCTTCGCCAATGCAGGAAATGAGCCCTTCTGTGAGTTTATGGCAAGTCAGGTCGCAGAGCAAATGGGACTTCATGCAGTTAAGTATGAACTGGTCCGGTTCCATGGAACGGTTTCTTCACGATGTAAACTCTTTACAGATATAGATACAGCTTATGTTCCCATCGGCAGAGTCATAAGGACCGGAGGCATAGACAGCTGCCTTGAATTCTACAAGGAGCTCGGCGATAATTTCTATCAGGAACTTGCCAGCATGCTGGTCTTCGATGCTGTAATAATGAACGAAGACCGTCATTTCGGTAACTTCGGTCTTCTAAGAGATAACCATACAGGTAAATTCATAAGCCCTGCTCCTGTCTTTGACAACGGTCTGTCACTGCTCTGCTATGGAATGAAGGAAGATTTTTTTAATAATTACAAGAATTATATCAAAGAAAGATCTAATCCATACGGAGAAGATAACGAATTTTTCACGCTTGCCCGCAAAGTCATGGGACCCATCCAGAAGGAGCAGCTCAGGAAGCTTATCGGATTCAAGTTCCGCGAAAGTGATTATGCCAACTTCCCCTCCTGGAGAATCAAAGCTTTGGAAAAGCTTGTCCAGGATCGGGTAACCGAACTGCTTAAATAATCCAAAAAGAAACAGCCCGGCTTTGTGTAAAAGTCGGGCTTTAAACTGCATTTATTTTTGTTCCTTTATTATCCTGTACACGAGTTCCATGTCAAGATTTTTTCTCATATTTTCAGCGAGAAGATCGTACTGCTGATCCTTATATGCCGCCCTGTCAAAGCTTCCCAGTTCAGCGGGATCCACTCCCTTCTTGGCGCAAAGAACTTTAACCACAGAATCCGCTATGCCGTGGGCGTCAAAGATTCCATGGATATAGCTTCCATAAACATTGCAATCAGGTGAATCTGACATCCCTACGATAACGGGCAGGTCCTCGCCGGAGCGACCCATATGAATCTCATAGCCTTCAAATCCAAGGCCGTTAAGACAGGATAATTCTCCCTTCACTCCTTCTATCACGCCGCTCGTCTGGGACTGTCTCTTCTCCCCTATAAATACGGTATCTATGGGAAGAAGGCCCATTCCCTTTATGGTTTCCGGTGTTTCGGCCTCAGTCATTTCCGGGTCAGACACTGATCTTCCCAGCATCTGGTAACCTCCGCAGATACCAAAGATGAGTTTGCCATGGTCAGCAGCCTGAAGTATTTTAGCTTCCATGCCGCTCTCCCTCAGCCACTTAAGATCCGCTATGGTAGACTTGGTTCCCGGTATGATTATCATGTCCGGATCTCCCAGATCTGCCACTCTGTCCACATACCTTAAAGACAGGTTCTCATAACCGTCAAAGGCCGCGAAGTCCGTGAAGTTGGAAATCTTCGGAATGCGGATGACAGCGATATCTATAAGTCGTCGTCCTCCGGAGTACTTATTGTCAAAGCGCTCCGTCAGGCTGTCCTCGTCGTCTATGTCAAGATGCAGATACGGAATTACTCCCGCTACGGGCACTCCGCAGAGTTTCTCAAGAGTAATAAGTCCGGGCTCCAGTATGGCTTTATCACCTCTGAACTTGTTTACGATGGTCCCCTTTATCAGAGCTTTCTCCTCTGGTTCCAGAAGTTCCACGGTACCGTATAGCTGAGCGAAGACTCCGCCCCTGTCGATATCTCCTGCAAGAAGCACGGGAGCGTTTACCATGCGCGCGAATCCCATGTTTACTATATCTTCCTGCTTGAGGTTTATCTCGGCAGGAGATCCGGCTCCTTCGATAACGATGATATCGTTTTCAGCAGCCAACTCATTATATGCCTTCATAACATAGGGGATCAGTTCATGCTTATGCTTATAATATTCCACTGCAGTCATATTACCCATGACCTGCCCCAGCACGATGACCTGGGATCCTACATCGGTGGTGGGCTTAAGAAGTATGGGATTCATCCTCACGTCAGGCTCAATCCCTGCGGCTTCCGCCTGAACGACCTGAGCTCTTCCCATCTCAGACCCATCGCGGGTTATGAAGGAATTGAGGGCCATGTTCTGCGATTTAAAAGGCGCCACCTTGTATCCGTCCTGTTTGAAGATCCTGCACAGTCCGGCAGCCAGAAGGCTCTTTCCCACATTGGACATGGTGCCCTGGATCATAATATTTTTTGCCATATTTATTCCTTTCCCAGAACCTCTCTCATGGTTCTGAGTAATTCAACGTTTTCGTCATGGAGCTTCACGGCTATCCTGAACCAGCCCTTATTAAGCCCCTCGTAGTTAGAGCAGTCCCTTATGAGGATGCCCTGCTCCTTCATTCTTTCAGTAAGATCCTCCGGCCCTTTGAAGAGCAAAAAATTCACATCGGAACCTATCACCCTAAGTCCCAGTTTTTTCAGCCCGTAAGCGAGGTATTCCCTCTCTTCTTTAATGAGGCGTACGCTGTCTTTAAGGAAATCTTTTTCTCTGAGAGCCTGAAGCCCACCTGCCTGGGCAGGAATCGAAATATTCCACGGCTGCACCTTCTTTGCCATCCCGGATAAGATATCTTCGTCGGATGAAAGCACATAGCCAAGTCTCAGCCCTGCCATGGCGTAGTTCTTGGTGAACGCCCTTAAAATGGTCAGATTGGGATTCTCACCGAGATACCCGATCATGCTCTCGCCTTCTGCAAGTTCGATAAAGCACTCATCCAGAAACACCTTGATGCCAAGTTCCCTTGCGGAACTGACCAGGTCTTTTATAAAGTCAGGATCTGCCAGTCTTCCCGTAGGATTGTTCGGATTGCAGATGAATACCACATCGGGTTTCCTATCCATCATCTCGAAAATGGTTTCGTGGAAGTATTGGAAATCCGTCTCTTCTTTGGCGTACTCGTAGATGACTTCCGTGTCTCCCGCTGCCCTTAAACCCAGCTCATACTCCGAAAAGGTCGGAACTATAAGCATGGCCCTTTTAAACTGGCCTGCCTGAGCATAGGAATAGATGAGCTCAGCTGCCCCTGCCCCAAGAAGGATATAGTCCTCCGGAACTTCATGATATTCACTTAAGGCAGCTACCAGCTCTCTGGCATATGGGTCAGGATAGCAGTCCACGGATTCAAGAGACTTCGCAGCAGCCTCAATAACCCCCTTCGGAGTTCCCACAGGGTTGGTATTAGCCGAGAAATCCAGTCTTACATTTCCCTCATATATGTCTCCTCCGTGAGGATTTTTGCTTTTATACAGCATTCGTTTCTCCCAAAATTATCAAACGGCGACTATGACAGCTACCTTGATCAAGCCAAAGATTATGAGGCCCAAAGCAGACATGACGTACATCAGGTCACAGGTGAGCGGTATGTCGTCCAGAACTATGGGTCTCAGATCGTCACCGATATATTTTTTCTTATGAAGAACTCCGTGATACCAGGCGTCCCCTGCCAGGCGTACCTGCAAAAGTCCTGCGCAGCAGCTCTCGGTCTGAGCAGAGTTTGGGCTCGCGTGATTGTATCTGTCGCGCTTAAAGATATACCAGCCGTTCTTCACATCAAGTTTCATAAACCATCCGGCCGCCAGCATGAGAAAAGCTGAGATCCTCGCAGGGATGAAATTAAAAACGTCATCCATTTTGGCGGGAAAAAGGCCGATATTCTTGTAGGGTTCTTCCACGTATCCAAGCATGGAATCCATGGTGTTCACCGCCTTGTAGAGCATCCCAAGAGGCGCTCCTCCGATAAGCGCAAAAAACATCGGCGCGATTATCCCGTCCGAAGAGTTCTCTGCGATGGTCTCAACGGTGGCTTTTATGACCCCTGTTTCGTCCAGGCTCTCCGTGTCACGTCCCACTATCATGGACACTGCATGACGCCCGGAGTCCAGTCCTTCATACTTAAGGGCGTCTGCTACCTTCATGCTTTCAGTCCTAAGGGACTTCGTCGCAAGGATCTGCCAGCACATGATGCTTTCAAGGATCAGCCTGAGCCACCAGCCTAACTTGCCTGCAATAAAGATAATGCCAAAGGGCACACCAAAGGAAAGTACGCACACTATGATCCAAAGCAAAAGGCCTGCCAGGTTCTCACCGGTTACGGTCTTTGGGAATATCTTTCTTAAGACCTTTTCTAAAGCTGAGATCAGCTTCCCTATGATAACCACCGGATGAGGGATGCTCCTTGGATCTCCCAGAAGAAGATCTATTCCATATCCAATTGCAAGGGCTGCAAGTGATAAGATCATTCCTTATGACCTCCGCCCTGCATGGTAAAGATGTATATGGGATTCTGTCCCATCATCAGATTGTATTTGCCGATTTCGCGGGCTCTTGCCACGCTTAAGGAAACCACTTCCTGGTCATCAAAATCGTATCTCTTTATGAGTTCAGCGAGTTCTCCTATGGTCTCAAGGGAGACTGCACAGGCGACGATCCTTGCCTTAGGATTCTTTGAAAGGATGAGATCTATGATCTCTTTCATATTTCCGGAACTTCCGCCAATGAATACTTTGTCAGGAGCCGGAAGATCCTGAAGGGCTTCA
>JAEEGL011470292.1_pt1 | contig 12826 bp, 8 predicted proteins | sample 9134231 | NCBI WGS metagenome assembly JAEEGL01 (sample SAMN16246548, study PRJNA631951) | gut metagenome | biome: gut microbiome; feature: rumen; material: fiber-attached | host: Bos | place: Iran: Karaj | collected 2018-10
AAGTTCCTTAATACTGTGTATACTTTTACAACACCAAACGGTACAAAAACAGACCTTGTAAATGCTAATAATGCATCAGAAACTTGGAGTAGGGTAAATGCAACAGGTGTATCTTATGTCAAAGAGCAAGCTGAGAACCAAAAATACAGTTATAGAACTTATGATGTATATGATTTTACAGGATGGTATTTAAGTAATAGTTCAGAAAATACTATAGGTAACAGTATTATTGAGAGTTCTACAAAGATAGCTTCAAAGACACAAGACAGATATGACCTTGCAGCCAAGTATCAAGCAAAACCAAGTGGCATGAAATTACCATTACCTAAGAGAATACTTGTATTTAACCTTGATGATGAAGGTGGTACAATACAAGACCTTGATAGTAGTGATGAGATGAATAATCTGAGAGCATTAGCAAGGGGCGAAAGTGTAACGTATGCAGATGGTGAAAGCGTAGGCAATATTTATAAGGGAAGACAGATACAAGCAGATACAACAAAGAGTTTGGTCTATGACTTTACATTTAAAGGTTGGGTAGATGGAAGTACGACTTATCAGCCACTTTCAAATGTAACAGTATCAAAGAATACAAACTTACTGGCAAAGTGGGCTACTGAAAAGACTTTAACCTTACCACAGGTAACAAAAGCTGGCTATGTATTTATGGGTTGGTTTACAGTACCGCAAAATATAATTATAACAGATGCTTACACAAATCCATATGGTTCTGATAACGATAACGCAGATAAGTATTATGCAGGAGCAGGATACAGAACAGTAGACGGTGAATGGGTAGCACAAGATTGTAATTTGCGTATAAATGAATGTGACCTTAATTGGGATATATCAACTAATAAGATAACTCTTTACGCATGGTTTAATAGAGAACCTATATTTATAGATATGTATGAAGGATTATTCTTTGAAGGTCAGGACGTAAGCATAGCTGACCTTAGAAAGTTAGTTGGTGTATTTGACTATGAGGATGATTATTCAGCCCTTGCTCTTGAATTTATCGAGAGTTTACCAACAGTAGATACTAATGTATTGTATTTACCTGTAATATCAGATGATGATAGTGATGTAGAAGATTTTGACCTTGAAAAAGACTATGATTTAACTGATATATTGGAAACAATACAGATAGAGAATTATGCTTTTGATAGTACACGTTGGGAACCAGTAGACAGTAGCGAATGGGAACAACAAGCAGACAATGAATATTGGGAGACCGTAGATAGTGAGGGTAATACAACATATCCAGAACTACCTAATAAGACCGAGGAAAATAGTGCAACAAAGGTAAGTTCAAGCGACCATCCAATTTACATAAGAGATGGTAAACTGTATACACCAAATCATCCAGAGGGAATAGATGGTGTTTATAGATATATAGGAGAAGATGAAGCACAAAAGGGTAATATTTATTATACAGATGAAGCAAAGGCAGAACTTGCCTCTTATGTAAATAACCCTGAGTATACAAAGTTGCAGTTAAAAGTTAAAAGTATAACTTATAAAGTTAAAGATAATAGTGAAACAGAGGAAGTTTGGACTGTACCTACTACTGATATTTCTGACTACGATAAGGAAAAAGCAGCTACGGATGAAGTATCTGTGTATACAAATAGTAGTTTTGTAGGTAGAAAAGGAATAAATCATAAGTATATAGAGTCACAATATCGTCTTGATACAAGTTCAAGTAGGTTACTACATAACAGTGAAGATGAAAGAGAGTGGTATGGCGATTTTGATGTAACTTATGAGGTAACAGATAATGGTTTGCTATTAAATGGCGTAATTCTTACAGGGTCACCAATAACTATTACTTATACAAGAGGATGTAGATTGCAATATAATCAATTGCCTATAATCTATTTGATGAATTTGATAGATTTCACAGATACTACTTATGATAGCTATGAAACGTTTAAGAACTCAATATTAGACGCACAGGCGGTACTAGATGGGGAAGATACTAGAGCAAATCTTCCTTGGTGGACAAGAAAGAAAACTGCGCCAAATCTGTTAGACACCTTAGAGATAGTAGGAGTAAAGAATGTGAAAGTTGATTATACATTGTGTGCAAAGTATAATCTTGATGGTGATACTGTAAAAGCTACTTTAAATGAAGAAATGGCCGATAAAGGTACTTCTGCATTAGAATATTTGTATAGTCATTATAAAAATGGTGGTGCTACTGAAAATAAGATGTGGCAGAGCATAAGTAGTTTTGATATAGTAGTAGATGCGCATGACCAATGGGGTAAGTATGCAAGTGGAAAGGTATTAAGTAATTATCCTTATGGGGTAGACGCTATTGAGGGTACACCGTTATTATATCAGGATGAACCTTATAGAACGATAAGCATAATTCTTGTAAATGCTGAAGATAGTTTAGATAAAAATAATGCAAATATAATGAAGCGGGTACGTTTCATCAATGAAAATTATCTTGATAGCGTAAGTAGTAAGAATTCTTATTGGGGTTCTGGCGAGGGTAAAGACTTATTAGAAGATATAATGAATAAGAGAAATAATGCTACCTCGTCAAATAAGCAGACAACCCATTATACAACTCCATCAGGAACAGAAGTAACTGTAACAATAGAAGATTATAGTAACTAATTTTTAGGAATTAAGGACTTTACCAAAGTGTAAGGTCCTTTTTCTATTGGCACCTTAAAATCCTTGAGTTATACTGATAGAAAATAAAATATGTTTACGAAGAGGGTTGAGTTTTTTTCCGAGAAGAAAGAGAACTTAACCCTTTATTTTTGCGTAAAAACTAAAGAAAAGAGGGACTATAGTGATGAGTGAAACGAAAATATGTAAGTATTGTAAATCAGAAATAGCTAGTGATGCAAAGATTTGTCCTCATTGTAGAAAGCGACAAAAAGGATTACCTATTATTGCTAAAATTTTACTTGTTATAGTTGGTTTATTTGTTGTGATAATGGCAATACCTACAAAATCAACAAATACTAACTCAGAGAATAATTCTTCTTATACTGTAACACAATCTTCTGATACAAAAACGCAAGATACAGATAGTGAAAGTGCATTTAAAGAGTCTTGTGTGGCTTATGCTTATAATGATATTATGCGAAATCCAGATGGATATAAGAATAAGCCTTGTGTACTTGTAGGTACTGTAGACCAAATAATTGAGGGTTGGTTAGGTAGTAATTCTATATTTGTATCTGATATAAACGGAGATAAATGGGGTTGTGTCTATACTTATAAAGATAATGAAAATAGATTATTAGAAGGAGATTATGTTAGGGTTTATGGTACATTAAATGGTACGACAAAAACAGAGACCGTATTAGGTAAACAGATTTCATTACCTTATGTATCAATAAAGTATATTGAGAATAGTACAGATATTAATTCTACTACAAGTAATACTTTAGATGATAATAGTAATGTTGATGTATTTGGTAGTGATATTACTCTTAGTCAACAAAACGCTATTAAGTCAGCTAGAAATTATTTGGAATTTATGGCTTTTTCACGAAAAAGTTTATTAAGTCAGTTGAGTTCTGAATATGGTGATAAGTATTCTGTTGAAGATGCTGAGTTTGCTGTGAATTACTTAGAAGAAAATAATTTGGTAGATTGGAACCAACAAGCAGTTAAAGCAGCACAGACATATATGGAATACAGTGGATATTCTAAGGATGCTCTTTATGAGCAATTGACTTCTGACTATGGAAATCAGTTTACAAAAGAACAAGCAGAATATGCATTGAGTCAAGTTGGATATTAAATAAAAAGTAAGGTAAAAGGTAGTCGCAAGGCTACCTTTTTCTCTTGGCACCCCACCAAAGAAGAGTTATTATAGAACAAGATTAAGTATTACTTAATCCTGTGCGAGTAGATGAACACAATAAATAGCTATCTACCGGGCTATCTTTGAACAGTTATCTTATCTGTTGATAGGATGATTAGCCCTAACGAGAGATTGGAGATAAAATCATAAGCATAGCAAAGTGACTCTAATACTCTTGGAAATCCTTGTTAAACAAATTGACCCTTTAGGATAGTAAGAAATAACAAGGGTACAAAGGTTTTGCCACATTCGGAGTATTCCCGTATACCTTAAGAAGGTTAAGAAATAACAAGGGTACAAAGGCCCAACTCTTTTCTTTTTTGGTATAAGGTACCTTAAGAAGGTTAAAAAATAACAATGGTACAAAGTCAGACAGAAGAAATGATAATAGACCTGCTGCTTTTAGGATGTTAAGAAATAACAAGGGTACAAAGGTCAAAGTGGAGACACAGTTTTTATAATATAGGCTTAAATGTAGAGGGCTACTTATGATAGTTATAGATAATACTTTTGAAGTCAGGGAAAGTGAGTCGAGTAGTAAGGGTAATCAAATTAAGTTTTATAAACAAGGTTATTGGTTTAAGCTGGATAATGATAGATGTTATGAGGGTTTATCCGAAGAAATAGCATATTTATTTGGTTCATGTATTATAGATTTTCCTTGCGTTCAGTATAAGACAGAGCAATTTATTTATAGAGATGAAGAATATAAAGGATGCTATTGTCCTAATATGTATACTCCTACAACAGAATTTATTTCATTGCGTAGATTATTGAAGCAGAACAATCAAGCATTAAATATATTTATTAAAGAAGAAGATACGAGAGTTAATATAAAGAATGTTGTGGAAATAATAGGAACTTATACAGGTCTTAATATCTTTCCGTATTTGAATAATATTTTATTCTTTGATACGCTGATACTTAATGAAGATAGGCATTATATGAACTTAGGTGTTGCTTATGATAATCTGCAAGGGTTTGGGCTTGCATCTTGCTTTGATAATGGCAGTAGTTTGTTTTGCACTAATTGGACTTACAGAAAAACCAAGTCGTTAGAGGAAAATCTACAATCAGCAAAAAGTGTAGCCAGACCATTTAGTAAGTTTTACGATAAGCAGATAAAGGCTTTGCAAGACTTAGGGGCAAGACCGTTGCAGATACGTTATAATGATGTAGAGAAGTTATTAACTCAGTATAATTCTCAGATTTACAACAGAGAGCAACAAGAACTAGCATTAAGCGTATTAAAGGCAAGACTCGATTATTATAAAGACAAAGGGATTTATATGTATGTATAGTGAAAACATGGAATTTACAACGTATTGGCGTGATATACCTACTTGCCATGTGGTTGTAAAGGGTAATGATATAGAGTTTGAAAATTATGTGGATAACCCCCTTCAGTTACCATTTGGGGTAAGAACCAAGGACGAAGTAGATAGAGAATATCTTGACAGTGTATTTGAGGACAGATGTTTTCCAAGAGAGCGAGCAAATTGTAAGGATTTATTAAGAAGATTAGGACTTGATTGTTATGAGCCAGAGTTGATTTGCCGAAAGACGCATGGTCTACAGTTTGATGATTTCTGTTGGATACAGTTCGCAGATGAACCACAAGTAACTTATGATGAGATTAAATTAAGATAAAAGACTACTAGTCAAGAGAGAACTTTCGTAAAAGGGGAGTTCTCTTTTTTTAGGTTATTGGCACCACAAATCCGAAGAGTTAATATAAAACAAGATTAAGTATTACTTAATCATGTGCGAGTAGATGAACACACTAAATAGCTATCTACCGGGCTATCTTTGAACCGTTATCTTATCCGTTGATAGGAGGATTAGCCCTAACGAGAGATTAGAGAGGAAATTACAAGCGTAGCTAAATGACTCTAATACTCTTGGAAATCCTTGTTAACAAATTGACCCTAATGTTAAGAAATAACAAGGGTACAAAGGCAGCTTGATAGTTTGACTAAATAATTTGTCAAATCTTATCTTTTTAGCACATTTCAATATAGGTATTTCTTATGAAGAGTTGTTTAAGAAGATGTCTATAAATGAGTTTATGTTTGAATGTGGCACAGCATTAGGAGATTATGACGATAAACTGATAAAGAATTATTTGTTGTAATGCTTAATGGAGGGTATATGACTTTGCTTACACCTACATTACTTAGTCCTGAAGAACAAGAAATAAATGATAGAGTTTGGGAATTACGGTTAAAATATAATTACCTTTATAGTGATTTTATAGATGACGCTATATGTGAATTGACACAAGAAGATTTTGCCAAGAGTTTTCCTGAATTTTCAACGATTGTAGATTATTGTAATGCTACTAATGAATTGTCACATTGTATTAATAATGGGATAGAGCCTAATCAAGAGTTATGGGTAAAAATAAAGGCTTGTAGAGATAGAGCAAAGAAAATGGGTTTGGAGTCTCATGAAGAATATTAATTCTGTTAGAACTTTGCAAATTACTTAGTCATTAATCAAAATATATAGAATTAGAGAGATACATATATGTTTAATTGGAAACACAGCTTTTATAATATAAATTTACAAAAAGAGGGCTACAAAAACGCCAAAGAGAACGAGTATTATAACATACTTATGGGTAAATTCGCAGTAATACCGAAAGATGTAGATTTGGATAACCCACCTGAAGAATTAAAGGGGTTTTTAGTACCTGCAGAGGTGGACGAGTCAGAAAATTATGCAAATGCGCAGAAAAAAGCAATAGAAAATGATTATCCTGAAAGTGTTTCATTTATTATAGCGGTTACAAGTCGTTGTAATATGCGTTGTGTGTATTGTTTCGAGGGTGAGCATAATCATGGAAAAGATATGTCAGATGAAACTATAACTGACACAATCACTTATATTAAAGCAGAAATATCAAGAAATCCACATCTTAAAAAGTTTCATATAGAGTGGTTTGGCGGTGAGACACTTATCAACATTAAGCCTATTAGAGAGATTAGTAATATAGTCATACCTTTATGTAAGGAAAAAGGCATAGAGTATGACGCTACACTCATTACAAATGGGTATTTATTTACTCCAGAAATATCCGAAGAATTAAAGGGCTATAATGTTACAACTGTACAAATAACATTGGATGGTTTTGAAAAAACTTATAACCGTTTAAAAGTGCCTCCAAAAGGAGCTTATGAACAGGTGCTTTATAATATAGAGCATAGCGCAATTCCAATAAGATTACGCCTTAATACTACAAGAGATACTAAAGAAGAAATCTTGGAGTTAGCAAAGGAATTATACCGAAAACCTTTTGTTAAAGAAAAGAATTATTCTGTAATTATAAGTAGAATTGATGAGTATAGTGACACGCTAAACTATGGATTTACTGATGGAGAGTGGCTTGATTTCAGAAAGAACTTGGTGGAGTTACTTGATGTTGAAAGCGCAGTGGATTTATTTAAGTTACCTAAAGCAGCATTAATACCTTGTGGTTCAGTACAGAAGAGAAATGTAATAGTAGGTGCAGATGGGTATTTATATCGTTGTGTAAAACACTTTGATGATTCTACTAAGAGAATAGGTACTGTAAAAGATGGTGTTATAACAAATAGTCCAACAAACAAATGTCATTCATGTAGTATGATAGATGAAAAGTGCAAAAGTTGTAAGATGTTGCCACTATGCAAAGGTGGTAGATGCCGATATGAGAAATTGTTAATGGGTAATAAATGTTACTTAGAAAAAGAGCGATTTAGACAAGATTTGACAAATTATTTAACGTATGTAAGAGGGTAGTCGAAAGGCTATCCTTTATTATTGGCACCACAAAGCGGAAGAGTTATACTAATAAAAATTAGATAAGAGTACGTAAAGGGTTGAGTTATTTTCCAACGGAGAAAGTGAACTCAGCTCTATTTTTTTGCGCTAAAAGAGGAACTATAATGTCAAAACTAATCGTAGGAGTAAACGACCTAGCAACGGTAAATCCTGAACTTGCTAAAGAGTGGAATTATGAAAAGAATGAAAAGACACCGCAAGATTTTACTGTAAGTAGTGGGGTTAAGGTTTGGTGGGTATGTGAACAAGGCCACGAATGGCGAGCTACTATAGTTAATAGAAATAAAGGTAGGGGCTGTCCGTATTGTGCAAATAATAAAGTCTTGCAAGGCTATAATGATTTATTTACTACACTTCCACAAATAGTTAAAGAATGGAATTATGATAAAAATATTGATATAGACCCCAAGAATATTTCACAGGGTAGTCATCTAAAAGTATGGTGGAAATGTGAAAATGGTCATGAGTGGCAAGCTATAGTAAGTAATAGAAGTAAAGGGCATGGGTGTCCTGTTTGTGAGGCAAAAAAGCGTGGTAATTATAGGAGTCAAGCTATTAAAGGAGAAACTGACTTAGAAACCATAAACCCTAAAGTTGCTGCTGAATGGGATTATGAAAGAAATGGTGATTTATTACCAAGTAATGTAATGGCAAACAGTAATAAAACAGTATATTGGGTATGCTCTTTAGGTCATCATTGGAAGGCTAAAATATACAATCGAAATATAGGTGGTAATTGTCCATATTGTGCTAATAAAAAAGTGTTAAAAGGCTTTAATGATTTAGGTACTTTAAATAAAGACCTTGTTAAAGAATGGAATTATGAGCGAAATGTAACCATATCGCCTGAAATGGTTACAGTTAATAGTGGTAAAAAAGTATGGTGGTTATGTAAAGAAGGTCATGAATGGCAAGCATCAATACACCATAGAAGTAGGGGTGAGGGTTGCCCTTATTGTAGCGGTAGTAAAACAGAGCGACTTGTGTATGCTTATTTAAAGGAACTAAGTATTTCATTTATAGCGGAGAAGAAGTTTGAACAAGATATAAGGGTAAAGTGGTTTCCTTTTGATGTGTGGATTTCAAGTAAGCGTTTGATAATAGAACCAGATGGGTTACAACATTTTACCAATAAGATTGGGTATTTTGAGCAAGATACTCCATTTGAAAAGCGCAGACAAAATGACAATATCAAAAATCAATTTTGTTTAGAACAGAGGATACCAATACTAAGAATACCTTATACATATAATCCCGATACAGAAAAAGAGAAGATAAAAAGTATGATAAAGGATTTTATCGAAACGAGAAAAATACCACAAGAAATAATAGATTTTTATGAGCAGTACAAAGAAAACAACAACTATGCAGAAATAGCAAGAAAGTTAAACGAGTTAAATTAAAACGGAAGGTAGGAATAAAATTATGAAGTATTTATCAACAAAAGAATTTGCAGAGCGTATCGGTGTACATCAGTTAACAGTAATTAGATGGGATAATGTGGGTACATTCGCACCACATCACAAAACCCCGGTGGTCATAGATGTTATACAGAGGAACAAGTAGAACAGTTTTTAAACGGTGATGTACCGTTTGAAAAGGAAGAAACGCCTAAGACAGAGCCTTTAGACCCTATTGTTATGAGTGTAATGGAACAATTAGATGATACAGAGAAAAAGGCTTTTAAGCTATATATTGCTGAATTAGAGAAAAAGAATGTAAAAGTAGCAGAAGGCATTGGGGTTATGAATGATGAGGTAAGGCTTGCATTTGTAAGGGCATCTATTGAACCCTATAAAAGTTGACCGAAATCAATAAATATATGTTAGGTGATTTCGTATTTTATTTAGATGAAATTATATCTATTATAGGTGATTTTTAAATGTATCAAATGTTATGTTTTTTATTTTTCCTTTTAATTCATAGATAAGGAGACGATTGTATGAATGTAAAGTTTAAAAAGGTATTGCTAGGAATGGCAATGATGCTAGGTTTGACGCTGTTGCCAATCAGTACGCAAACAGTATTCGCGGGTAACGAAGCTGGTAGTGGTACTCCGGGTAGTAGTAAGGGTACTACTGGAGGTAGTTGGTTACCTATTATTCATTCAGGTGAAGGTGAGGTAGGTGGAAATCAACATGGGGGCCCCTCACAGGCCAAAAGTGGCTTCTATGTCACATGCTCGATTGCGTCAGACCCACAAGGTCCACCTACACCTGTAGGGCATGGTGCTATTTTGCGTTCACAAGATGCAGCTAGAAATAATTATAAGGTACCTGTTTTTAATGTTGCCGCTCAAAGCAAGATAGAGGGTACACATCTGGGTATGGTTGGAGACGCCCCTTGGTCTTACCCGGCTTATGGTACAGGTGCAGGTTTTGGTAAATTAGTTATAAATTGGTGTAATGAATCTAATGCAGAAGGTACTTCTGATAATGGAATAACAGTACTTAACGATTTTTGTGGGGTGACCCCAGAGCAAATTAAACAGTATATTGCAGAGGGTAAGTCGGTATTTCTGAATATCGAACCCATTGCATGGACCAACCACTTTGACAGTATGGCATCTAGTTCAATGACTACAAGCGTAGACGTTGGGTTAGTAGATGGTATTGCTCGTGCCTATTCTTCAAAAACATGGGTTTGGCGTTACTTAAATAATATTTTTCCACGTAGCTTTATGTATGATGCTACATATCAGGGTATAGCAGCACAGGCAGACCCCGGACAGAATGTGTTTATAGCTACCTCAGAACTTACTAATCATCATAGTGGTTACGGTATAGGTTCATTACTTATAAATGATAGTTATCAGGTAGTTATTTGTATAGAAGATTCAGATGGTGCTTGGCAAACACAGTACTTAGGCTGGTCTAAACCTGAGTATACTATACAAAATCCTTATAATGATAGTGAATTTGTAGAAGCAACGTTTAGTACTAAGAAATCTACGTTAACTTCTGTTGATGCATCATATGATGCAGTATGTAGTTCAGGTGCGCCTAGTAGAGGGGTTAGTGCTGGAGGCGTGACTTTTGATGTACCTGCTAACGAGGTTGCGTTGTTTATACATTATAAAGGAGATTTCCCACCACCAGACCCTTCAGAAGCTCACTTATATAGCTGGGAGACGGATTATATTTTTCCGAATTATTTAAACGATAGGGCTGGAGGCTATGTAAATAATGAATATACATTGAAAGAGTATATTGAAGAGTGTATAGCAGAAGTAGAGGGCTATACAAAAGCTTGTCCTTATAATAGTAATTATGACCATGCAACCGCAACAGGTAGTGCCGTAATTGATAAAATTACTTGTAGGGGTTCAGAGGATTGGGAATCACAACATTATGGCATTAGCTTTAGTTCACCAAAATTCCAAAATGCAAGTTGGAACTTATATAGAGAACCCGTAAGTGGCGAGAAATGGGACACTTATGCAGATGCTTTAAATGATACTGATAAGTGGACAATTGACGAACCCGTTGACCCTCAATTTTCTTACATTCTCACACGTTCTCACTTAGAGGACGTAAGTGCTTGTCCTGAAGGTGGAGATTTAGCAGCCTCATATAATATAGAACCTAATTATGAATGGGAAACAACTTGGACAGGTAAACAAGGTGCATCACAAAAGCCTGATTCAGAAGACTCGCACGAATCTGATAGCTATGAGTGGACGATGACTGCATATGGTTTCGATTTAATAATTAAGTACCATTTTGAGCATGACGCAGTACATTGGGAGACTGGCGAGTATGGAGATTGGGATAATGACCCTGAAACAGAAGATACATATAAAACAACCGACAGTGAAGACCATCCAGCACATTCATTTGATGAGTACAAATACTTTAAGAGCAATAGTTACACACCGCCTCAGTGGGATGAGAATTCAACTGGAGGAGCCCATATCATTGATAAATACAAGACAAAGATTACTCCTAGTGGACAGAATACCGCAGCAGGAACTGTAGTTGATTGGGAAGATGGAAGTAACTTATCGGGTAATTTTGCAAAAGGTGGTTCATTTGATTACGTTGCAAAAACAGGTCAGCTTGTAGGTAGTCAATTCCAAGGTGTGTCCTTTAGTATTTATCCAGAAGTAAAGATGTCAGTATGGACATCAACAGGTGGCGCAGATAAGTATGCAACACCACAAGAGAGTGTATGTTATGTAATGGGTGAGTATGCAAGACATTATACACCACCAATAGCGCACTCCTATAAAGCAAGACTTACCACAGGTTCAATGGAAGGTATGGGAACACTTGCATCGGCAGCAGACGGCTCAGACGCAAAGAAAGTACTTGATAATGCAAGTGGTCATCAAGATAATGACCTTGGCGTAACTGCTATGGGTACAACCTTTGAAATAGCAACAACGAGTAGATATAAGATAGATATTTACACAGTAGGATGTAATGTAACAGACCATGAAGCTAATAGCGAGTGGGGTAATGAAAAGCAGAGTGTACAAGGTTCTCATGAAGAGTATGTTTCATCAATTCTTGCAGGTATGCAACAAGAGATAATAATGAAGTTAGAAAAGGGTTCAGGAACATCACAAAGTTTTGACCCAGTATATTATGTATTATTGTCAACAGAAAGTGATACTACAAGGGTAGATGAAAGTGCTGAAACTAATGTAAACTTTTCAATGGGTGGCTACGCAGAAGAAGGTACAGTACAAGGATGGTGTAATACAATGTGGGGTGGCGAGGCTTATACAACAGCCCTTCAGTATGGTACAATTCTTGATACAATGTTTATAAGCGCAAGCGGAGATGATGCAGATAATCATTCTAAGCCTTATTCAGCAGGAGTACACGTAGGTACAGCATTAGGTTCAGGCGTAATAGGTAATGGTTCGCATTGGTATGACGAAGAGTCACATGATAAGATGAAAGTTGAGTATTATCATACAACTGTAACCTTTGGTCTTATGAATGCTGATGATAAGATGGATTGGAACTTGTTAAAGCAGAATACAAAGTCAAGGTTAAAGAACGCAACAGATAGTATTCACGTAACATTCTATACACGTTTGTTTAACGACCAAGATTATACCGCAGCAGACGGATATACATGGGATGGACATACAGGAACATATAGAATAGACCATCTAAACGGTTGTGATTTCCACGTTGTAAATGAAACAAC
>JAEEGL012804878.1_pt1 | contig 12826 bp, 12 predicted proteins | sample 9134231 | NCBI WGS metagenome assembly JAEEGL01 (sample SAMN16246548, study PRJNA631951) | gut metagenome | biome: gut microbiome; feature: rumen; material: fiber-attached | host: Bos | place: Iran: Karaj | collected 2018-10
GTATGGACAAGAGCCAGAAGATAACATCGGAAGGATGGAAACGGGTCGAGAAACAAAACATCGGAAAAAGACGATTTGAGATTTTGTGCAAAAAACATTTATAAATGTTTGCGATATATATAAGTTCTATACGGGAAGGTAAGATGTCTCCTGCAGAGAGGTTTGAGTAATGAAGTACAGAAATGCGAGAGATATTTTTCCTGAGAAACTCCTGAAACAGATTCAGAACTATGTATCGGGAGAAACAATCTATATTCCGGCCGGAGCAGAGAAAAAGGATTGGGGTGCAACCTCGGGTTATCAGCAGTATATAAGAGAGAGAAACGCAGCAATCCGTGATTCTTTTCAAAACGAAAAAACAATCGAAGCATTGATGGAAGACTAAGAGAAGAAAATTAAGTGTTGTCAGTACATGGCATTATGTTCGACTGATCTACAGATCGGTACTGTTTGTTTTACTTCTGATTAGTTGCATAAGGTTCAGATTTTCAAATACGACCCTCCAAATTTGGAGGGTCGTTCAACCAAACGTTCCTACCATTAATGTTGTGGTTGATATGGTTGCCCCCGGCGCAGGATTGCCAAGATAATACGAGGCGGCGAGGTGGATGTAAAAGCATAAACCGTCTCATTTTGCGTTACTGTCTTATGAACACTGCCGTAGAAGCGGGGCTTTTTTTGTATCTGTTATCCTGCGGATCCGGGAACCGTTCAGACAGCCGACGGATTCGCAAGATCCTCCGCGTCGGAGGGATCCATCGGCTTGCCCCAGACAAAGCCCTGAATGTAGTCGCAGCCGATCTCCCTGAGGGTATCGAGCTGATCCTGTGTCTCCACACCTTCCGCGGAGACCTGCAGATTCAGGATGTGGCCGATCGAGATGATCATCGAGACATACTTCTTGGAGGACTCGCTCGAATTCATCACATCGATAAAGGATTTGTCGATTTTGAGCATGTCGGCCGGGAAATTGTTGAGATATCCCAGAGAGGAATACCCGGTGCCGAAGTCATCGATCACGACACGGACACCCATCTTTCTGACCTCGTTGATGCATTTGACGGCCTTTTCCGCGGAGTCGATCATGATGGACTCCGTGATATCGATCGACAGGCGTTCTGCCGGGACGTTGCTCGTGCGCAGGATCTCCCGCATCTCATCGATAAAGGAATTCTTCATCAGATGCTTGACGGAGATGTTGGTGCTCAGCATCAGCGGTGTATCCGTCTCATGGATGAGCTTCCCGAAGAAGACGGCTGCCTTGCGGAAGACCCGGTAATCGATCTGGTCGATAAGTCCCGCTTTCTCGGCGATCGGGATGAACTCGGCGGGAGGGATCAGGCTCCCGTTGGTGTCCTTTAAGCGGGCCAGCGCTTCAAAGCCGTACAGATTGCGGGAGATGTCATACTGCGGCTGCAGCCGGAAGAAGAGGGAATCGGTCTCCAGCGCCATGCGCAGCGTCCGCTCGATCTCCAGTGTGCGCTCCGTCCGGATCTGGTCCGCCGTGAAGTGCAGGATCCGATTGCTGCCGCCGAGGCGCTTGACCTCATGCATGGCAGCATCGGCACAGGAGAACAGGACCCCCGTGTTGTCCGCGTCGGCGGGATACTCGGCATAGCCGAAGCAGGCGCCCATATAGTAGTCACAGTCATCGATCGTGATCTTCTTCTCCAGCTCCGCCTGATAGGTCTTGAGCGTGTTCACAAGATCCTTGTTGGAATGATAGCCGCGGATGATCATGGCATATTCGTCGCCGCCCAGACGCGCGACGAAATCGATCGTCCCGGAGCCCCAGGAATCCGCCAGCGCTTTCCAGCGGTTCGCGACTTCAATGAGCACCTGATCGCCGACCTCATGTCCCATGGTGTCGTTGATGCTCTTGAAGTTGTCCAGATCCACGGACACGATCGAGAACGGGATCCCGCGCCGCATGAGATCGTTCATGAGCTCCGTGCAGGCAAAGCGGTTGGGGAGCGAGGTGAGGGAATCCGTCACGGCCTGATCGCGCATGCGCTTCTGATTCTTTTCGATCTCCCGGTTGTTGAGGTAGATGAAGAAGATGGCGACCAGGGTCAGCAGATTGTTAAAGAGCCCCGGGATGCTGTTGGGGCTGTTCTGGACCGCGAAATTCACGATCATCATCGGCAGCTGCAGCAACAGTAGCAGGATCGACGTCAGCAAGCCGATCTTGTGAAAGAATACCACCATGATGATGATGCAGATATTCCCGAGGGAAGAGAAGACACCGGTAAAGGTCGAATACGGGACCGGTGTCCCCATGATAACAAGCTGGCCCTGCGTGCGGGCCATGAACACCGTCATGATGTGCGCAGCAAAATAGAGGAGAAACGCGATGAGATAGACCCGGATCGACAGCTGCCTGTTTCCGGAGAGTCTGTCGAGAGTTCTCTCAATGCTGATTTTCTTTTCGGACATCGCAGTATCTTTCGGCATAAGGAATCCTTTCCTGCTCCGGTCCGTCTCCGCGGACTCGTGACAAATGTACAGTTTATACATATATTTATACGCTTTTTTGGGCCTTGCTGTCAACCACGCGGACACTCCGTTCGTCCGGAGTGAACGGAAAAGAAAGAACGTGCATTTTTCCGCGTCTTTGGGTATACTTGTTGGAACGGGCTTTGGGGCCGTGCGAGGGGGACTTGTCATGAACGATACAAAACTGCAGATCCCGGAGGAGACCGCGGGTAAACTGGCGCGCCTCAGGGAGTATATTGGGAGTCTCGGCTCTCTGGCGGTCGGCTTTTCGGGCGGCGTGGATTCGGCTTTTCTGCTGGCGGTCGCGCATGAGGTTCTGGGGGAGCGTGTCATCGCGGTGACGACGGTCGACGCCTCGGTCCCGGAGCGCGAGATCGCGGAGGCCCGGACCTTCTGCGCGGAGCGCGGGATCCGGCATCTCATCCGGACGGTCGATCCGATGCGGGAGGAGGGCTACCGGAAGAACGGACCGGACCGCTGCTATTACTGCAAGCACGGCATGTTCGAAGAAGTGCTCGCCGTCGCGCGGGAGAACGGCATCGCCTATGCGGCCGAGGGTTCAAACATGGACGATCTGGGGGATTACCGGCCGGGCCTCAGGGCGGCGGCGGAGCTGTCCGTCACCTGTCCCCTGCGGGAGGCGGGGATGACCAAGGCAGATATCCGGCTGCTGTCGCGGTCGATGGGCCTGCCGACCTGGAGCAAGCCCTCCTATGCCTGTCTCGCCTCACGGTTTGTCTACGGGGAGGAGATCACGGAGGAGAAGCTGCGCATGATCGACCGGGCGGAGCAGTTTCTGATCGAACACGGCTTTTTGGAGGAACGGGTGCGCATGCACGGGCGGCTCGCCAGGATCGAGGTGCCGGCGGCGGACATCCCGCGGCTGGCTGAAGAGGGACTCCGGCAGGAGATCGATGAGGAGTTCCGCCGCATCGGCTTTGCATTTGTGACACTGGATCTGAAAGGGTACCGGACGGGGAGCATGAACGCCACCCTGCCGGAGGCACGGGATAAGGGATGAAGAGAGAGATCGGACGGGGCAGGGCGCTCCTGAACAATCTGTATGCCTGCAGGCTGCTGACGGGGATCTGCCCGTCTCTCGTCGTATGCCAGGGACTCAGCCAGTTCTTCGGCTATTTTGAATGGCTCTTCTACAGTGCCTTCTTCATGCGCACGGTGATCAATTCGCTGGAGAGCGGCGCGGCGTTCGGGCGGATCATGACCTTTGTCGTGACCGTCTGGATCGTCTTCGGATCGATGAGCCTCTATGACAGCATCTTAAACGGCCATGTCTATCCGGTGAGCCGGGCGGTCGTCAACAAGGGGCTGTACGCGGTCCTGTTTAAGAAGTCGAGGAATGTGGAACTCGAATGCTTCGAAAACAGCGAATTCTATGACAAGTATACGCTCGCGATGGAGAAGGCGGATGAACGGCTGATCGAGACGGTCATGGCGGTCTTCAAAACGGTCTTCGGCGCGATCGCCAGCGTGTGCGCCTTTCTCTTCATGTACCAGGTGGATCCGGTCTCCGTCCTCTTCATCATCTTCCCGGTGCTCGGCAACTTCGTCTTCAACAGACGGATCAGCCATATCGATTATGCGAGAAATCAGGACATGGCGCTGCACAACCGGCGGATCGCATACATCAACCGTGTCATGTATCTCCCGGAATACGCCAAGGAGATGCGGCTGACCGGCGTGTTTGCCCTGATGAAGCGGCAGTACCGGGAGGCGATCACGGGGCTCGCGGACGTCACGAAGAAGTACACGAAGCGCGCGGTGATCCTGCACTGGCTTTACGTCATGTTCACCTTTACCTTTATCTTTGAGGGACTCCTGATCTACGGCGCGTACCGGACGCTCGTGAGCCGCACGATGAGCCTCGCGCAGCTGGCCGTCATCACGAGCATGATGGTCTCCACGACCTGGATCCTGATCGGCTTTACGGAGTCGCTGACAAGCCTGTTCAAGAACGGCCTGTTCATCGAATACCTGAGGACCTTCCTCGAGTATAAGGAGAAGATCCCGGAGGATCACGCGGGGGCGGATCCGGGGACGGAGATCACCTCCATCGAATTCCGGGATGTGTCCTTTTCCTACAAGGACAAGGAGGTGCTCTCGCATCTCAACATGGTCTTCGAGGGCGGCCGGACCTACGCGCTGGTCGGTCACAACGGCGCCGGCAAGACGACGCTGATCAAGCTCCTGCTGCGTTTCTACGATCCGACGGAGGGCGTGATCCTCTTAAACGGCCGCGATATCCGGGAATACGATCTGAAGAAATACCGGGCGCTGTTCGCGACGGCGTTCCAGGATCACCGGATGTTCTCCATGTCCGTGATGGACAATGTCGTGATGGGAGAGGACATCCCGGAGGAGGAACGGGAGGAGCGGGTCACGCAGGCCCTGAAGCTCTCGGGTGCCTATGATAAGGTCATGACCCTGCCGAAGGGCATCCACACGATCCTCACGCATGAGTTCGACGATGAGGGCGCCGTGCTCTCGGGCGGCGAATTCCAGAAGATCGTCGTCGCCAGGGTCTTTGTGAAGGAGTGTCCGTTCAAGATCTTCGACGAGCCCAGCAGCGCGCTCGATCCGATCGCGGAGGCGGGACTTTTTGACAGCATCTACACGACCTGCAGGGACAATACGCTCGTGTTCATCTCGCACCGGCTCTCCTCGGTACAGAACGCGGACTGCGTCTACCTGCTCTCGGACGGGACCGTTAAGGAATCCGGGACGCACGCCGAGCTCATGGTGCAGGGCGGGATCTACGCGGACATGTATACGAAGCAGGCGAAGAACTATCTGGCCATCCGGGAGGAGAGCGCATGAAACGAGTGATCGACAACCAGCTCTTCCTTTGGAAGCTCTGCTTTAAGACCAATCCGGCGTACATGATCTACTTCCTCTACGACGGCTTCCGCTATCAGGGGATCATCTTCCTCGAGCATGTGCTGGGGATCCGCTATGTGCTGCACTGCGCGGAGTATCAGGAACCCTTCTGGAAGGCGCTCCTGTTCATCGGGATCATCATGGTGATCAACATGATCCAGATCGTGCCGGACGGCTTTTTCATCCACGGCTGGACCTTCCGGAACAAGCCGAAATTCTACAAGGCGCTCAAGGAGCAAATGTATGAAAAGGCCGCGCAGATCGATCTCTCGTGCTATGACGATCCGTCCTACTACAATGATTTCGTCCTCGCGGTGGCGGAGTCGGAGAGCAGCATCGACCGGTTCCTCACCATGTGCAACGGGATCGTGCAGGCGTTCACGGTCTTCTTTACGACCGGGATCTTTTATCTGGTGACGGATGCGGCGGGCATCCTGTTCGTACTCGTATCCTTCATCCTGCGCTTCCTGGTCTCCCGGATCCTGAACAAACTGAATTACCGGATCAGGCTTCGGGTCAATCCGCTCGAGCGCAAGCGCAACTATGTGAGCCGTGTGTTCTACCTGAATGACTATGCCAAGGAGCTCCGGCTCCATCCGCGGGTCGGGGATGAACTGGAGCGGGAGTTCATGGAGGCGGACGACGAGATCCGCTCGGAACAGGCGGGAGTCGGCAGGAAGCGGAGTCTCCTGAATTTCGTGAACGGCTATGTCGTCGGGGATTTCCTCATGGACGGCCTTTACATCACCTATCTCGTATTTGAGGCGGCCGTGCTGCATTCGATCGATTACAGCAACGCGGTGGTCCTCTTTAACCGGACGGGGAGCCTGAGGAGGAGCATGATCACGCTGGCGGACATCTTCCCGCAGGCGCAGGAGAACAGCCTGTATGTGGACAAGATCCGCGCCTTCCTCGAGTATGAGCCGCGGATCAGGCGGGATGAGGGGGCGGATGTCCCCGCGGGCAACGCGGAGCTTGTCCTGTCGCATGTGAACTTCCGTTACCGCGAGGAGATGGAGGATACGCTGCGGGATATCAGCCTCAGGGTGCAGCCGGGCGAGCATGTGGCCATCGTCGGCTACAACGGCGCCGGCAAGACGACGCTGATCAAGCTGCTCATGCGCCTCTATGATCCGACGGGCGGCAGCATCGCCTATCACGGGCGGGACATCCGGGAATTCAGGCCTGCGGATTACCGCGAGCGGATCGGCGTGGTCTTCCAGGATTACCAGATGTACGGGGCGAGTCTCGCGGAGAATGTCGTGATGGACTGCGCGGATGACGCGGACCGCGGGCAGATCGAAGCGGCCCTTATACAGGCCGGCTTCGGCGAACGCTTAAAGAGCCTGCCGCGCGGCCTCGACACGCAGGTGACGGCGGAATTTGATAAAGAAGGGGTGAATTTCTCCGGCGGAGAGAGCCAGAAGATCGCGATCTCGCGCGCCTTCTACAGGGACGCGCAGATCCTCGTCATGGACGAGCCCAGCAGCGCGCTGGATCCCATCGCGGAGTACGAACTGAACAAGGCGATGGAATCCGCGGCGGAGGGGAAGACGGTCTTCTACATCTCCCACAGACTCTCCACGACGCGGGACGCGGACAGGATCATCCTGCTTGAGAACGGCCGCATCGCGGAGGAGGGGACGCACGACGAACTGCTCGCCAAAAACGGCAGGTATGCCGAGATGTGGCGTGTGCAGGCCGGGCGCTATGAGGCGGTCAGACAGCAGGCCTGATCACTGATCCAGGACATCGGCGGCATCGCGCATCAGGTCGATGATCGGCAGATGCTGCGGGCAGACACTTTCACACTGGCCGCAGGCGATGCAGTCGGAGGCTTTGCCGAAGCGCTTCACCAGACCGTTATAGAAATTCTTGGAGCGCCAGTCATCGGGATAGCGGCGCAGCGTATTGACCGTACGGAAGACATCCGGGATGCTGATGTGCATCGGACAGCCGTCACAGCAGTATTTGCAGGCGGTGCAGCCGATCTGCGGGATGGCGAGGATCGCGTCCGTGACCTCGTTGACGATCTCCAGCTCATCGTCCGCCAGCGGTTCAAAACCGGTAAAGGTGCGGATATTGTCCTCCATCTGTTCCTCACTGGACATGCCGGAGAGGATCGTCATCACGCCCGGAAGGGATCCGACAAAGCGCAGGGCCCAGGAAGCCACGGAACGTTCCGGCTGACGGGCCTTGAATTTTGCCTCGTTCTCGGGTGTCATGTTCGCTAACATGCCGCCGCGGACCGGCTCCATGACGATGATCGGGATGTTCCGCTCATGCAGGATATCGTAGAGCTGCTGCGAACGGACGACCGGGTTGGTCCGGTCGAGATAGTTGAGCTGGATCTGCACGAATTCCACCTCGGGATGTTCGTCCAGGACCTTAACGAGGAGCTCGGGACTGCCGTGGAAGGAGAAGCCGAAGTGGCGGATCTTACCTTCCGCCTTTTTCTTCACTCCCCAGGAGAAGCAGTCATATTTCACGTAGGTGTCGTAATTGGAGCCGTCCTCGATCGAGTGCAGGAGATAGAAGTCGAAATAGTCCACGCCGGCGCGCTCCAGCTGCTCCGCAAACAGACGCTCGACATCCTCCTCCTTCTTGATCTCCCAGGCCGGCAGCTTGGTGGCGAGCATGAAACTCTCTCTGGGATGGCGCTTGACGAGCGCCTCTCTGGCCTCGACCTCCGAGCGGCCGCCGTGGTACACATAAGCGGTGTCGAAGTAGTTCATCCCGGCCTGCAGGTATCTGTCGACCATCCTGCATACCTGCTCATGATCGATCTGCCCGTCCTGTTCCGGCAGCCGCATCAGTCCAAAGCCCAGTTTCGGCATCTTATCCAGTTCGATCGCCATCGTTACACCTCCCCCGTGTGGGAAACAGACAATGATACATGATGATGATAACACGGATGTGCCGCATCCGCCCCTTAATATTTGTCATCGTCCGTATCAGATCTTGACATATCTGCGGGTTGAAAAAACGTCGTATTTCTTCTACAATCCACCTGTAGGGGTACACGAAAGGAGGGACCGTCCATGAATGAAGAAACAAACCGGATACCGGATGACGAGCTTGAGCAGGTGGTCGGCGGTGTGAGCATCGAGTTTCCCGGGGAACCGGGGCTTTCTGCCGCGGAGGACCCGAGGCTGCTTGGCGCGGAGGACCCGGAGGAAAAGAAGAAAAAGAAGATCCCGCGGATCAGCGCGACCAGAAGAGAGCGGAAATGATCCGGGGAAACAGGGGGAGAAAGCGATGATCGGAACAGGAACCTATGCGGCGATCGCGATCATGCTCGCGGGAGGGATCCTTCTGCCCGCCGCCATCTGTATTTGGTGGCTCGTGACCCGGAAAGAGAGATTCACGACCGTTCTGACAGGCGCTGTCATATGGTTTGTCTTCGCCATGTTGCTCGAACAGATCCCGATCGCCATCCTGTTTCGCAGGGAGGCACCCTGGGGAGATCTGTTTCTGAATAACGCCGCGGTTTACGCGGTGACGGGCGCGCTGTTAGCGGGGATCTTTGAGGAGACCGGCAGATATCTCGCGTTCCGGATCATCCTGAAGAAGCGCACGAACAGAGAGACGTCGATCAGCTACGGGATCGGGCACGGCGGGTTCGAAGCCATGTTCCTGCTGGGGATGTCGGGGATCCAGAATCTGCTCTATGCCTCGATGATCAAGGCGGGGACGTTTCAGGGTGTGATCGATCAGGCGGCGGCTGCCGGGGCGGATGTATCGGCGCTGGAGAAGCTGCCGGAGCAGATCGCGGGACTCACACCGCTCATGGGGTGCATGAGCACGTTTGAAAGAGTGACCGCGATCCTGTTCCACATCGGTGCGTCCGTTCTGGTCTTTTACGCGGTCCGCCATTCCAAAACATGGCTCTACCCGCTCGCCATCCTGCTGCATGCGCTCATGGATGTCCCGGCGGCGCTCTATCAGCAGGGGATCCTGAATCTGTACGTGACGGAAGCGATCCTGGCACTCTACGCGATCGTCGTCTTTGTGATCATATACCGCAGTATTTACCGGAAGATGGAAGCGGACAGCGTGGAGGCGGAAGCGGTCACCGGCCCTTGATCTCGATCCTGTCCAGGATCCCCTGTACGCCGACATCCCGGTGGGTCAGGTACATCCGTGTGACATCTTCGATGAATACCGGATCGGCGCCGGTCTTTGCGTGGATCCGGTCAAGATCCATTCCCTTATCGATATACCGCAGGATCCTGCGGGTCATTTCATACCGGTCGTCCCGTGCGGCCGGTTTTTCTTCCTCCCGGGATAACTCCGCCGTTTTTGCGTGTCCGTAGAAGACCCGCTTCGGCCTGCGCTCGAGCAGGTTCTGCCAGCTTCTGCCGATTTGCGAATCCCGGTGCAGCTCCAGTTCATACAGGGGATTCAGATCACCGACAAACAGGTCGCCGTCATCCAAAAACAGCGAGATGCTGTCATCGCTGTGCCCCGGCGTATGCAGGAGTTCTCCGTCGATGCCGCACTCGCCGAGAAATGCCCGGCTCTCCGTGATCGGCACGATCCGGATTTCTGTATCTTTGACCGGCTGAAAGGCGCGGTTGCCCTCCTTTTCGAAAACACCGTCCGCGGCGTGCACGGATCCCTGCTGCACGTCCGCCACGGCGATCACGGGGCCGTGCGAGGCGATCTCCTGTGCGATGCCCATATGATCCGGATGAAAATGCGAGATCAGGATATAGCTGATATCGCCGGTCCGGATCCCGGTCTCCCCCAGGCACCGGCAGAAAGCCGGGAAGCTCCCGGCCCATCCCGTGTCAAAGAGGATCCGGCCCGTGCGGCCTTCGATGAGGTAGGTATTGGTATTGGAATACTTCAATTCGTGTACGGTCATCGAGGATGAAATGATCGAAGACGTCTTTCGGTTTACCCGTGACGGCGCATATATTCATCGGCCTCCGAGCGCTTCAGGATCTTGCCGTTGAGGTTGATGTAGCCCTCCTGCGGCTCGTTGTGCACGATGAACTGGGCTTCGGGGAAGCCCTCCTGTACAGGGTCATGAGAGTGATCATGGCCGAACCGCGCGCAGGAGATGTCATCCTGTGCGCTGATCGTGTGCCCGTCTGAAGCGACCCGTTCCCGCCCCTGTCCGGTGGGCGTAAACAGCTCCTTCCAGACGGGAGTACCGGTATTTTTCTGTCTTTTCAAAAGCACCAGCGTGAAAATGACGATCACGATCAAAAAGGAAAACAAACTCTCCATGAAGCGCCTCCTTTGAGTGGCCTGCCGTTTTGCACATTATACTATTTCATCGGGATTTGTGCCAGCCCGATTGCCCGGGGGGTATGATCTGCCGGTTTCTTGAGCGATCGGAATACGGATGATATAATCTGAGGTCGGGCATGGTTTCCTGAAAAATACGGACGGAGGATCGGATGAAAATGCCGGATCAGTTTTCGAGAACACGGCTGCTTTTGGGGGCGGAAGGAATGGAGCGGCTGCATGACAAAAAGGTGGCGGTCTTCGGGATCGGAGGCGTCGGCGGCTATGTGTGCGAAGCCCTCGTGCGGAGCGGGATCGGCGCATTTGATCTCATCGACGATGATAAAGTCTGCCTCACAAACCTGAACCGGCAGATCATCGCGACGAGAGCGACCATCGGGAAATACAAAACGGAAGTGATGCGGGACCGCATGCTGGAGATCAACCCGGATGCGCGGATCGACGTGCATAAGTGCTTTTTCCTGCCGGAGAACGCGGATGAATTCCCGTTTTATGAGTATGATTACGTGGTGGATGCCGTGGATACGGTCACGGCGAAGATCGAACTGATCCTGCGCGCACAGCGGGAGGGAATCCCGGTCATCAGTGCGATGGGCGCCGGGAACAAGCTGGATGCGGGCCGCCTTCGGGTTGCCGACATCTACGAGACGCGGGTCTGCCCGCTTGCGCGCATCATGCGGCGGGAGCTGAAGAAGAGAAATGTCAAAAGCCTGAAGGTGGTCTATTCGGACGAACAGCCGGTCCGTCCTGTGGAGGACGCGTCTGCAGGCAGCAGTCCCCCGGAGGAGCAGCAGGAGCATACCGGCCGTAGGGACATTCCGGGCAGTACGGCGTTTGTGCCCGCGGTCGCGGGACTTCTGATCGCCGGGGAGATCGTAAAGGATCTGAGCGGGGTTGGCTGAGGTTAACGTATTGAAAGGTTCCGCTTAATATGCTTTAATATTGTGCGGATTTTCACTGAACAGGGATGGTGCGGAAATGGTGCGCCGGCCGGGGGCAGCCCCGGAAATACCTGAAAAATAAGGGGAAGAAGGAATCGATATGAAACTGGGAATCGTAGTTTCACTCCGCGTTCCTTTGTTTCATGAAATGTCACGGAAATGCTGTAAAATCAGCTATTTAGAAGAAAACGAATTTCACGTAAGTCTATATAATTTCACGTAATATTCGCAAAAATAGTTGCGAAATAGTTGCGAACTTTATCGAAAAAAATAAGCCTATCGGGGATGTTAATCCTCGACAGGCTTTCTTGTTTTTGGCGGTGTGGTCAGAGCTTCTTCGAGACTCCAACCATGCGAGATTCGATATTCGAATACTTTTCGGTCAATACCATAGCGCTCGTACATTCGTGTACGGCTTTTGGGTAATATACCTTTGTGATCGCGAATCTTTTGTCCGCCGTTATGTTTGACGGGGCGGGTTAAAGCTTCCGCAACTGACATTTTGTAGATTTTTATGCGACGTGAATATGTCTCGGGATTAATACCATATACCTTGCACATTTTCTTTATCGATAGATAACTTTTACCGAGATGGTCTTTGCATGGAATATTGTGTGATGTTTTCTTGAATCTTTTCTTTCGTTTCATGGCATAACTCCTTTTTTAGAATGTATTTATAATAAAACAATAGTATTCGTGGATTGGAATATGACTACTTTTGGAATAAATAAGGGTAAGTTTTTGAAATAACAGACAACTATATAAAGTGCAGAATTCCGTATGATGAAAGAGTTTTGGGTATCCGGAATATGATCATGATAATACATGGATGAATGACTTTTGGAGGAGTTTTGTAAAAGAGATATCTGAGCCTGTTTCAGATATTTAGGGAAATAAATCATTCTATTCCAACCCCCAAAAACTTATAACTGATAAAGGAGCTTTGTGAAAATGTTACAAAGTTTCGGAAACGTTTCCTGTCAATAATTACCTGAAAAAAGTGCTTGCATTGGAAACGTTTCCATGATATTCTTTTTGTGTCGGAAACGTTTCCAATAATTACATGAAATCAAATGATTAGGGAGGAAGGTCATGAAAAAGAAGTTACTTAGTGTATTTTTATGTGCGGCAATGACAATGTCATTATTCACAGGCTGCGGCGGTAGCGGTAGCGCAGCTACAGGCACCGATGCAGGAAGCACTGACGCATCAGGTGATGCAGAGGCTGTTACAGA
>JAEEGL013586019.1_pt1 | contig 12826 bp, 5 predicted proteins | sample 9134231 | NCBI WGS metagenome assembly JAEEGL01 (sample SAMN16246548, study PRJNA631951) | gut metagenome | biome: gut microbiome; feature: rumen; material: fiber-attached | host: Bos | place: Iran: Karaj | collected 2018-10
GAAACGATCTGTCCGTTTTGCCAATCGATATCCACGCGCACGTTCCCCTTCGCGGCGAGCCCCTTTACGCTGCCGCTGCGCCATTTTTCGGGCAGCGCGGGCAGGAGATACAGGTTTTCGCCGTCCGATTGCAGCAGCATTTCGCAGATGCCCGAGGTCACGCCGAAGTTGCCGTCGATCTGAAACGGCGGATGCGCGTCCAGCAGGTTGGGGTAGAAGCCGCCGCCCCGCGTATACAGCGCCTTCCGCCCGCCGGCGGGCACCAGCCGCAAAGTGCGGTCCAGAACGGCCAGCGCGCGGTCTCCCTCGAGCAGGCGCGCGCGGAGATTCACCTTCCACGCCATGGACCATCCCGTGCCCTCGTCGCCGCGGCGTTCGAGCGTTTCGCGGCAGGCGGCGGCCGGGGCAGAATCGCGGTGCGCGTCGATCAGCCGCGCGGGGTGCAGCGCGTAGAGGTGCGATACGTGCCGGTGGTGCGGCTCAGCCTCTTCGAGTTCTTCGTCCCATTCCAGCACCGCGCCGTTCGCGCCGATCTTGAGCGGCTTTATCCGCTGCGCCTTTTCGCAGAGTTCGTCATAGAACGGGCCGCGTTCGTTTAAGATCTCGCAGGCCTTTTTGCAGTTGAAGAGCGTTTCAAGCGCAATGGCGTTGAGCATGGCCGTGCTTTTCGATACCGCGCACCGCCGCCCGCCGGTGATAAAAATGTTTTCGGGCGAGGCGCCGGGGCAGATCATCAGCGTGCCGTCCGCGTCTTCGGTGAGGATATCCATATAAAACCGGGCGGCTTCTTTCAGCACGGGCAGCGCGGTATCGCGCAGAAAGCCTTCATCCAGCGTGTATTCGTAGTATTCAAACAGATGGCGGCACATCCATCCGCCCCCGCCCGGGAAATACGCCCAACTCGCGCTGCCCTGCACGGGCGCGGTGTGGGCCCAGAGGTCGGTGTTGTGGTGGGCGGCAAAGCCCCGCGCGCCGTAAAAGTCCCGCGCCGTATGTTTTCCGTTTTCGGCCACGGCGCACACGAGCCTCGTGAGGGGCTCCGTAAGTTCCGGCAGCGCGCAGGGGAGGGTGGGCCAGTAGTTCATCTCCGTATTGATGTTGATCGTATAGTTCGCGTTCCACGGGGCGCGCGTGGTATCGTTCCATATGCCCTGCAGGTTCATGGCGCGGCTGCCCGGGCGCGAGGCCGCAATGGTAAGGTAGCGCCCGTAATTGAAGAGCAGCGCATAAAGCGAGAGGTCGTCGTCGGTTTTGCCGAAATCCGCAATGCGTTTGTCGGTGGGCACGCCGCTGCGGTCCGGCCCGCCGAGGTCCAGATGCACTCTGCCGTAAAGCGCGGCGTGGTCCGCCGTGTGGGCGGCGGCAAGCGCGCCGAAACCGAGCGCCGCCGCGGCGTTCACGGTGCTGAGGGCTGCCGTTTTGTATTCCGCGTCCGGCGGCGCGTCCGGGGCGCGGAAGCCCGTACATATCGTAAAATACAGCACCGCCTCGCCCGCGTTTTCAACGCGCAGAAAGTTTTTTCCGGCGGTTAGAACGCCGTCCGTTTCTATTTTCAGCGCCCCGCGGAAGGGCACGCCGCTTTTGCCCGATTCATACGTGAGTTCTGCGCAGGGGTATTCCTTTTTTGCCGTGCCGCCGTCCGTGGGGCATTCGCCGTCCGTGAGGAGCAGCCCGTTTTCGGTATGGGTTTCGCTTTTCAGCGGGCAATCGATCTTCGCCGTAAAGGAAACGCACCCGCCGGTCGCTTTGATCTTATATACGAATACGTTGTGCGGGAAAGATACGAACGCCGTTTTTTCGATCCGCGCGCCGTCGGCGGTAAATCCGGAGGTCAGTATCCCGGTGCTGAGATCCAGCGCCCTGCGGTAGCCGAGCACCTTCTGAAAGGCAAAATCAAGTTCCAGCCGCCCGAAGGTGAGGTAGGCCTGCGTCCACACGGCGCAAAAGCCCTCTTCAAGCGTTTTCTGGCTTTCGGGATACCGCCCTTCCAGCGCCAGTTTTTTCGCCTTTTCCCAGGCTTCCTTCGCGCCGGGCTTCGTCACCGTGCGCGGCGTGCCGGTCCAGAGCGTGTCGTGGTTGAGCACCGCAGTATCTTTGCGCGTGCCCGAATCGCACATCGCGCCGAGTGCGCCGTTGCCGAGCGGCAGGCGTTCCATCCAGTATTTCGCGGGTTTTTTGTAAAACAGCGTATCAGAAGTCATAAAGGCGCCTCCCCATATTGCTTTCCTGTATCGATTATACCCGAAATATGTATTGATGTAAATACGCCGATATGATATAATGGTATAAAATATTACAGATAAGGAGCGATCCCCACATGAAATACGCCGTCGTTTCCTTCCTGCGCCGCGCCGTTGCCGCGATCCTTGCATTTTTTACTTCCGTGTTCGGCGGGGGAACGGCCCTGCCGCAGCCGCCCGAAAAAGAGGCGAACGTGATCTCCGCCTACAGCGAAGAGGCGGCCGATTACCTCCTTACGGCGGACGCCGCGAACCGCCCGCACGAAATCAGCGACCTGCTGTTCGGCGCGTTTTTTGAAGACATCAACTTTGCGGCGGACGGGGGCCTTTACGCCGAGATGGTGGCCAACCGCTCGTTTGAATTTACTTCGCTTGCGGCAGGGGACAGCCTTTACCACTGGGCGGCCGTAAACGGCGCTTCGCTCAGCGTGCAAACAGATCCCGCCGGGGCGCTCAACGCGAACAACCCCTCGTATCTTACGCTCACAAACGGCGGGGAAGGGCTCGCCGGCGCCGAAAACACGGGCTTTCTCGAGGGCATGGCGGTAAAGGCGGAAGACTACCGCTTTTCGGTATACGCAAGAGGGGTGGGCGGTTTCGCCGGGCCCGTTACCGTGCGCCTTACCGCCGGGGACGAAACGCTGGCCGAGGGAGAGATCCCGGCCGTGACCGGCGAATGGGAAAAATACACACTCATCCTTCGCTGCGGCGCGGCGCGCGAAAACGTGCGCCTGCAAACGCTCGCGGGGCGGGGGAGCGTTTGCCTCGATATGGTGTCGCTCTTCCCGGTGGAAACCTATAAAAACCGCGAAAACGGCATGCGCAGGGATCTTGCCGAGGCGCTGGAGGCCATGCATCCGAAATTCCTGCGCTTCCCGGGCGGCTGCGTGATCGAGGGCTACAACGTGCCCACCGCCTACAGTTGGAAAGACAGCATCGGCGTGGGCGCGGACGGCGAGCCGCTTTCGTTCGGCGGCGTATACGGCGACGTTGCCGCGCGCCGGCAGGGCGAAAACATCTGGACGGACCACTCCGCTACGGAAGACCCGTGGCCGAGTTTCATGACCTACGGGCTGGGGTTCTACGAATTCTTCCAGTTTTCCGAGGATATCGGCGCCGTGGGCGTGCCGGTGCTCAACTGCGGGCTTTACTGCCAGATGCGCGGCATGCACGGCGAAGATATGGAGAGCGCGCAGTTTGCCGCTTTCGTGCAGGATATGCTCGATCTTGTGGAATTCTGCCGCGGCGGCGCGGATACCAAATGGGGCGCTGTGCGCGTCTCCATGGGGCACGAGGCGCCGTTTGAACTGAAATACATCGGCATTGGCAACGAAAACGAGGGGCAGGAGTATTTCGAGCGCTACCAGGCGTTTCTGGACGCCTTCAACGCGGCGAAGGCCGCGAACCCGGCGCTTTACGAGGGCATTGAACTGATTTATTCCGCGGGCGCTTCGGATGCGCTCGGCAGCGCGAACCACCAACTTGCGTTCCGCTATGCCAAAGAGCACATTTCCGGCAATTCCGCCGCCGCGTTTGCCGGCGCCATCGACGAGCATTACTACCAGAGCCCCGAATGGTTCCTGAAAAACGCGGATTATTACAACGAAGAAAACTATAAGCGCGCCGCGGCAGAGATGACCGATACGGTCTACGGCGGCGCCATTCAGGTGTTCCTCGGCGAATACGCCGCCCGGTCCAACACGCTCAGGGCGGCGCTGGCGGAGGCCGCCTATATGACGGGCCTGGAGCGCAACGGCGATATCGTGCGCATGGCCGCCTACGCACCGCTGTTCTCCTCCGCCACGGCCTATCACTGGAGCCCCAACCTCATCTGGTTCAATAACGCGGGCGTCACGCCCTCGGTAAACTATTACGTGCAGAAACTTTTCGCCTCCAACCAGGGGAGCGTGCTCGTGAAGAGCGCCCTTTCCGGCGCCGAGGTGGCGCAGCCGGCCCTTCAGGGCCGCGTGGGCGTGGGCACGTGGTATACCGAGGCCGCTTTCGATAACCTGCTCGTAAAATCGGCCGAAACGGGCAAAACCCTGCTCTCCGAGCGCTTTACGCTGCCCGATTTCTTCTGGGGCTGGGAGAATCCCAACAACGGCAATTTCAAGGTGAAGGGCGGCCGCTTCGTGCACGTGGGCACGGATATGACCTACAGCGACACCGGCGACGTGGCCTACTTCGGCACGGACGACGGCATGTCCGATTATATCTACACGCTCGAGGCCGAAAAACTCTCGGGCGAAGAGGGCTTTTTGATCCCCTTTGCCGTGCAGAGCAGCACCGAGAACTACTTCTGGAACCTCGGCGGCTGGGGCAACACGGTATCGTGCCTGCAGCAGATCACCCCGGAGGGCAAAACCGGGCAGATCCTGAAAACCGTTTCCGATTTCACGGTGGAAACCGGGCGCGTATACCGCCTGCGCGTGGAAGTGCGCGGCACGCGCGTGCAGTGCTTTATCGACGACGTCCTTACGGTCGATTACGATACCGCCAACCCCGCCGAGGCGGAGGCCTACTGCGTGGTGTCTGCCGATGAGAGCGGCGATCTCATCGTAAAACTCGTAAACGTAACGGGCGAAACGCGCACCGTGGCGGTGGACGTGAAAAACGCCGCGCTTGCCGATACCGTGCGCGTGCAGCAACTCTCCGGCGCCGATCCCGAGGCCGTAAACGCCTTCGGCCAGACCGAGGGGCTTATGGAGATCGAAGAATTCACGCTCTCCGGCGCGGGGAGCGGCAGGTTCAATCTCACCGTGCCGTCCTGCAGTGTTACCGTGCTGCGGCTGGCGGCCGGATAACGCAGGGCTGGCGGAAAAACGAAAAGGAGGGTCCGGGGATGCATACTGGTTCGTCGTATTTTACGCGCGCGTTCACCGCGCTGGGGCTGATCTTCAGCTTCTTTTTCGGCGCGGCGCGCTACGCTTTCGTGCCCACCGTGATCTTTGATTGCGCCGCCCCGGGCGCCGCGGTCACGTCCAACGCCTCCGGCGTGCTCTACGGGCTTGCCGAAGAGGGCGTGCCCGATCCGCTCATGGCGCAGAGCATCGATCTCAGCGCTGCGGCGCAAAAGGTGATCGGCGGGCTGCAGCACCCCATCGGCGACGTGGACCACGTTGCCGCCAATCTGGATTCCGCGGAGGATATCGTGGTGTATCTGCAGGACGCTTACGATACGTGGTATTACGATATCCTCAATATCGCCGGGGCCCGCGAGGCCGGCACGTGGGATTGGCGCGCCTTTCTTCAGGAAGATTATTTTCCCAAAGTCACCGCGGCTGTGGAGGCGCTCAGAGAAAAGCCCTACGCGGACCGGCTGGTATACTGCCTGTATAACGAATGCGATAACGGCGTGTGGTTCGGCACGTCCGACGCCCACGGCAACGGCATATTCGACGACGACGGGAACGCGGCTTTTCTGGAGGCGTGGAAACTCACCTACGACCTCGTGCGTTCGCTGCACCCGCAGGCGCGTATCGGCGGCCCGGGCTACTGCGATTTCAATCAATATAATATCGCCCGGTTCCTCGTTTTCTGCGAAGAGAACGCCTGCCTGCCGGACGTGATGATCTGGCACGAACTGGGCCTGCTGAGTTCCGAAGAGATGGACCTTCATCTGAAAAATTACCGCACGATCGAAGAGGCGGCCGACGTTTCGCCCCTGCCCGTGCTCATCACCGAATACGGCGCGATGCGCGAGTGCGGCAACCCCGCGCTGCTTTTCCGCTACGTGCGGCAGTTTGAGGAAACGGGCATGCGCGGCTGCCTTGCCTACTGGCGGCTCGCAAACAACCTCTGCGATACGTGCGCGGACGGCGTTTCGCCCAACGCCTGCTGGTGGCTTTACCGCTGGTATGCCGATATGGAGGGCACGCTGCTGCAAAAAGAGGTGCGCGATCTTTTCCACGCCGATTTCGGCAAAGCCGTAAAAGAGGTGCGGCAGCTCCGCTATAAGCACCTCAACGGCTTCGGCGCGCTCTCGCCGGAGAAAAACCGGATCGATATCCTCCTCGGCGGCGCGGATTACCCCGCGCGGGTCAGGCTCACCGGGCTGAAGGACTGCGCTTTCGGCAGGCTTCTCAGCGTTAAGGTGGAGCAGGTGGCGTTCGAGGGGCTCGGCGGCAGGGTGTTCGCGCCCACGCCGGTGGCGGAATATACGGCGCGCGCCCCCTTCGGCAGCCTTAAAATCAAACTGGACGAAATGGATCTCAACGCCGTATACCATATTGTGGTTACCCCCGCTGCGGAAGAGACCGCGGCGTATAAGAATACCGGCCTGCCGCAGCGCTTCGAGTTTGAGTTGGGAGAGCGGCTCGGCACGGCCTATACCTACGAATCGAATTACGCCTCCACGGGCGAGATCTGCGGGCTCGTGGGCGGCATCGAATACCCCGGGGACGGCGTGCGCCTGCTCTTCACCGTACCCGAGACCGGCGATTACGACCTTTCTCTGATCTACGGCAAAGCAAACGACGGCGATTCCCCGGAGGACCGCGTTTCAGCCGTAGCGAACTACACGCTGGACGGCGAAAAGGGCGTTGCTGTGCTGCCCAATACCATCCGCAGCGAATACACCTCGAAACTGACGCGCACCGTCTACCTCGAGCGCGGCGACCACGAACTCGTATTCACCCACGGCAAGGGCACCTTCGTGCTGGACAGCCTCATCGTGACCCCCGCGCGGCGCACCCAAGAGATCGCCGTGCTGCGCGAACCGGAATCGGACGGGGAAGGCCCCGCCTATATTGCGATCGCTCCCGAAACCGGGTATTACCGCGTTGAAACCGAGGCCGCCGCGTTCACCGTAAACGGGCTTTCGGGGCAGGGGAGCGCCGTTTATCTGCGGCAGGGGCTCAATCTCATCCGCCTTTCCGGGGCGGGCGGCTGCCGCGTAACGAAAGATACTTCCCGCGAGCCGGTTTGCGGCCTGCAGAGCGCCGGGTTTACGCTTTCCGGCGGCGCCAAACTGAAAAACGACGCGCTCACGGGCCTTACCTCTTCGGGCGGGAGCGCCTCCTTCACCGTAGAAGCCCCCGAAACCGGCGATTACTGCGTTACCCTCGTTTATTCCAACAACGCAGAGGGCGGGCTGCACGATTACAACGTGGATCTCATCGAGCGGTATTTCACCGTATCTGCGGGCGAAACCGTGCAGCGCGTGTGGTGCCGCAATACCTGCAGCGATGAAAACCGCGCCGAGGTCACCTTCGGGGTGCGGCTGCAGCAGGGCAAAAACGAGATCACGCTTTCAAACGACGGCAGCGTGCGTTTCAGCGGCTTTGAAACCGAAGCCCCGCGGCTTTACGAAGCGCGGGTGTTCGCGGCCTTCGCGGAATAACGTTTGCCGCTTGCAATCTGTCCGGAAATATAGTAAACTGGAATACAGAAAATCATCGTTTTCCACGGAGGTCCGTCTATGGACGATACCCGCGCCGTCTGCCGCGTATGCGCCGGCGTTTTCACGGTAAATCTGATCCTTTTCGGGGTAAAACTGTATATCGGTCTTGCCACCAATTCCATCAGCATTTTTTCCGATTCCGTAAATAATCTTTTCGACGCCCTCTCGCTGCTGCTCACGTTTGCGGTGCTGCGGGGCATGCTCTCGGCGGCGGACCCCAATACGGCGGACCTGTTGCAGCGCACGGAGCAGCTGCTGTCGTTCCTCATTTCGGCGGCGGTGGTCTTCACGGGGCTGTATTTCGCCTATTCCGCGCTCGAGCGGTTCATGTATCCCGCGCCGGTGTGGTATACGCCGCTGTATCTCGGCGCGCTGATCGTCTCGGCGGCGGTCAAACTCGGGCTCTTCTGGGCGCTCAGGGCCGCAAACCGCAGGCGCTCATCGCAGGTATTGGGCACCGTTTCGCTGGATTCGCTGCTCGATTTCTTCATCACCGTGTTCACGGTGCTCACGCTTCTGCTCTCGGGCGCCGGGCATTTCAGTTTCGATGCGCTCTTCGGGCTTGTGATCAGCGCCGCCATCACCGTATCGGGCGTAAAGATCCTGCTGCGCGCCGCGTCTTCGCTCATCGGCTACGTGCCGGGCGACACCCGCCGGCAGGTAAACGCGCTCCTCTCCGAGGCCGGCGCCCCCATACGTTACGTAAAATATCTCCGCACCGGCGGCAAAGTGGAATGCTTCGCCTACCTTTCGGCGCCATATGAAGACGCCGCGGCGCTGGCCGCGCGCATAAAACAGAAAACGGACGTCGCGCTGTTCTGCGTGGCGGATCAGGAACCAAATACAGATCATATCTGAAAAACAGGAGGATCATTATGAGTACGAAAACCGAACCCAGAACCGTAACCGAGAAAAAACTCCGCAGGCGCAAAAGAGCCCGCAAAGCCCTCATCGGCATTCTCGCGGCGATCTTGTGCATCGTTATCGTAACGGCGGCGGTCAACCTGATCGGTAACGCCGGCAATATGAAGAAGGTCCAGTCCTTCGCGCCCGTGGAATACGCCTCGCAGCTCGTTCCCGAAACGGACGCCCACGGAAACTACACCTTCGTTACCGACGATCACCTCAAGGTGCTGCAGCTCACCGACGTCCACATCGGCGGCGGCTGGATGGCCTTCAAGAAAGACGCGATGGCGCTCAACGCCGTGGCTGCCATGGTTACCGCCGAAGCGCCCGATCTCGTGATCGTCACGGGCGACGTGGGCTATCCCGTGCCCTTCCAGGCCGGCACCTTCAACAACAAAGCCTCCGCGCGGCTGTTCGCCGAACTGATGGAGCGCCTCGGCGTCTACTGGACGCTCGCGTTCGGCAACCACGATACGGAAGCCTACAGTTATTTCTCGCGCGAAAAGATGTCCAAGTTCTATGAGAACGAGAAATACGTCCACTGCCTGTTTATGTCCGGCCCCGCGGACGTGGACGGCTACGGCAACCAGATCATCACCGTGAAGAATTCCCAGGGGCTCGTAACGCAGCTTCTCTATCTGTTCGACAGCCATTCCTACACGGACGGCGATTTCCTCGGCATGCTCTGGAAATACGATAACATCCACGAAAACCAGGTGGCGTGGTATGCCGATACCCTGAAAGAATACCAGGCGGAAAACGAAGCCCTCGGCGCAACGGAGACGGTGAAGAGCACCCTGTTCTTCCATATCCCGCTCACCGAATACCGCGACGCGTGGTACGAATACATTGAAAACGGCCAGCAGAACACCGAAAACGTGCAGCTCATCTACGGCACCGCCGGTGAGAGCAAAAAGGTGGTATACTGCGGCGTTGGCGACGACGATCTCTTTGAAACCGTGAAAGAACTCGGCTCCACGCAGGCCATCTTCTGCGGGCACGACCACCTCAACAATTTCTCGCTCGAGTATAAGGGCGTGCGCCTCACCTACGGCCGCAGCGTGGATTACCTTGCGTATCCCGGCATCTACAAACTCGGTTCCCAGCGCGGCTGCACCGTGATCGATTTTGCGCCGGACGGCTCCTTCTTCGTAACGCCCGAGAGTTATTATCAGGCGAAATACGCCTCCTTCTACGAGAAAGAAGACGTTACCATGCAGGAAGAAACCGTGTGCACCGATCTGCCGGTGGAATAAGAAATGCCCTATCTGTGCGTACATTTCCGCGAATCGCTGCTGCCCTCGGGGGAGCAGGTGCATTTCGCGGTCTCGGCCGACGGGCTTCGTTGGGAGCCCCTGAACGGCGGCCGCCCCGTGCTTACCTCCGTATTGGGAGCGCGGGGCGTGCGCGATATTGAGATCGTGCGCAAAAAAGAGGGCGGCTTCGTGCTGCTCGCCACCGATCTGTGCGTTGTGCGCCGTATGGACGAAAACCGCAACATCGATTGGAAAGACTGCAACCACAACGGCTCAAAATATCTCGCGTGCTGGGAAACGCCCGATCTTGTGCATTTTTCCGAACAGCGCATGCTGTATTTCGGGCGCGACGATTTCGGCTGCCTCTGGGCGCCCGAGGTCTTTTACGACGAAGAAGCGGGCGAGTATCTCATCCATTGGGGCTCCACCGTGCGCGAAACGGGCTACGAGCACATGAGTATTTATTGCTGCCGCACGCGCGATTTCATCACGTTCACGCCCCCGGAACTCTATTTCGATAAGAAAAACGAGATCCTCGATTCCCATATCGTAAAGATCGGCGATACCTACCATCTCTTTTACAAAAACGCAAACGATCCCCCGGGCAACATGCACGAAACGGCAAAATCCCTCTACGGCCCCTTCACGCACGACGACGCTTTTGACGCCGTGATGCGCTATTATACGAATGCCGGGGCCTACGAAGCCGCCACCACCTACGTGCTGCCCGACGGCCGCTGGTGCCTGATGCTCGATTTCTTCGGCTGCCCGCGTGAGCAGATGGGCTACGTGCCCTACGTTTCCCCTGCGCCGGGCGATACGCGCTTTAAGCGTGCGGACAGCGAGTTTTCGTTCCCCTACGGCTTCAAGCACGGCCGTTTTCTGCCGATCACCGAGCGCGAATACGCGCTTCTCAAAGAAACCTGTTAACGGAGGTCCGTTATGAAAAAACTTCTTCTTCTGGCGGTCACGCTTTTATGCATGCTGTGCTTTACGCTCACGGCGGGCGCAAAGATCGGCGACGCCAACGGCGACGGGTTCATTTACCCGGGCGACGCGCGCGCCGCGCTTCGCGTATCTTTGGGGCTGGATGATCCGGACGAAGCAATGCTCAGGCGTCTGGACGTCAACCACGACGGTGAAGTGCAGCCCGGGGACGCGCGCGTGATCCTGCGCGTTTCGCTGGAACTGCAGGACTTTGAGCATCCAGCGCCGGACGAAAACACCGTGTATACCGTGATCACGCCCGCCACCTGCACCGAAGCCGGGCAGAGCAGTTACGAATGCGCCTGCGGCGACGTTTTCACCGTTGACGTACCGGCGGCGGGCCACCGCCCCGCGGATCCCGTGGATGAGAACGTAACGCCCGCCACCTGCACCGAAGACGGCGATAAAGACGTGGTGGTATACTGCGCCGTGTGCGGCGAGCGCCTGTCTTTCGATATCGTGCTCATTCCCGCCGCGGGCCACACGCCGGGAGAGAAAACCAGAGAAAAAGAGAGCACGCCCACCTGCACCGAAGCCGGCGGCTGGGATACGGCCGTATACTGCACCGTGTGCGGCGAAGAACTCTCGCGTGAAAAAACCGTGCTGCCTCCCCTCGGGCATCTGCCGGGCGAAGAGACCCACGAAAACAGTTTTCTGCCCACCTGCGATACCGATGGCGGCATCGACCATATCGTGCGCTGCGTGCGCTGCGGCGAGGTGCTCACCCGCACCCACGAGGTGTTCCCCGCGAAGGGCCACGTGCTCTCGCCCGCGCCGGCCGTGGCGTATATCGGCGAAGGCCCCGCCGTTCCCTGCAGCGGTTGGGGGTGCGCCGTGTGCGGCAGGCTGCTGAGCGGCCCCGAAGACGGCGCCCTGTTTGAAGGGTACTACGCCGATCTTGCCCCGGCGCTGGGCAGCGCGCGCCCCGGGCAAACGGTCTCGCTGATCGCCGATCTCACGTGCGCCGAAGATCTCACGGTGCCTGCGGGCGTTACGCTTCTGCTGCCCTACGACCTTTCGCACCTCACCGTGAACGAAAAGAACGAGGGCTTCCGCTGGGCGAACTACGCGCCCGTGGACGGCGCCGAGCCCGTGCACTGGGGCGTATCCCCGGCGGACCGGGACGTGAGCGTCACCCTCACGCTTTCGGGCTGCACCCTCACCGTGGAAACCGACGGAGCGCTCTGCATCGGCGGCACCTACGCGGATGCGCAGCCGGTGGGCGGCGGTACAAACGGCCCCCACGCCGTGCTTCATATCGGGGAGGGGGCTTCCGTCCTCGTGCGCGGGCGCGTGAGCACCTGCGGCTATATTAAGGGCGAAGGCGCGCTCTCTCTGGAGGGCGGCAGCCTCTACGAGCCCTTCGTGATCGAAGATTTCCACGGCGGCACCTACAGCGCCATTACGTATATATTCAACCATACTTCTCCGTTCAACTGCTATTCCTGCGTGAACGTGCAGTGCCCCTTCACAATGGATTCGGCCTCGTCCGTCTACGGCTACAGCGCCCTTTTCGCCTCCGCATCGCACAACGAGGCCACCATGCGGCTCATCTCCTCCAACCGGGGATTTATCCGCCTTGCCGAGGGCACGCGGCTCTCCGCCTCGTATCTGGGCGATACGGGCGCGGCGGGGTATACCGGCCTCGGCCGCACCGCGGTCACCGTGGAGGGCGACGTTATCGTGCAGCCCTTTGAACTTGCGGCCTCGTTCGTTACCGTGGATACGAAAGAGATCGCCTTCCCGCTGCCGTTCCAAATCGCCTACACGCAGAAAAACGGCGTGCTCACCCTCACCCAGCGCGTAAAGATCATGCCCGGCGCCGAAGTTACCGTGGCCGAGGGCGCCGTGCTGGACGTACTGAACGAACTTCTGGTAACGGACGGCTTCCACGCCGTGCACTATACGCCCGCGGGCTACCATTATCCATCCGGCGCGGTGCTGAAGGCCGCCGGCATTTCCGAGCGCGGCAGGCTCGTTGTGAACGGCCGCATGAACGTGGCGGCAAAGGCCGTGTTCGCCGGGACCGTGGAAAC
>JAEEGL013744368.1_pt1 | contig 12826 bp, 11 predicted proteins | sample 9134231 | NCBI WGS metagenome assembly JAEEGL01 (sample SAMN16246548, study PRJNA631951) | gut metagenome | biome: gut microbiome; feature: rumen; material: fiber-attached | host: Bos | place: Iran: Karaj | collected 2018-10
AAGATGCCCATTGACATGGAAGAAGGCAGATTCCATCTTGTCAGCAAAGCGCCGTGAAAAAAGCGGCGTTTTTCTTTCGGCCCCGTCAGTAAGACGTACAGCCATATCAAAAAACCCAGGACGTTTTGAATAACGCCCCAGGTCAGCTGTATAAAATAGAATAAAGTCAGTCTCAGAATTTTCATCAAACCGTATTTCAGATCGGTCGCCAGTCTTACTTGAACTGGCTGGGATGTTTGACAAAGAAGTCCTCTTTTTCCTTGAGTTCTTTGAGCTTGTGGTCTTCCTTGTCGTCGATCAGTTCATAGATATCCGCAAAGATGTTGTCCCAGCTGAAGAACTTGTCAGGATCGACATTGAGGTAATCGCAGATCTTTTCGCAGCCATCCGGTACGACCGGATGGGATAAGACCGCAGCAACTCTCACCATATAGAAGGCATCGATCAGAGTCTGACGGATGTTTTCTTCATTGTTGGAATTCTTTGACCAGAACTTGGAAGCGTTGCGGATGTAGGAATCCAGATCATTCATCACCTGGTGCAGTTCAAAGCGGTACATGTGGTTCTCGTAGTTGAGGATAGCCCGCTCGGCAATCTGCCTGAATTCAGGCGAGACCTCGCCATACGGCAGGACACCGTCAAAATACTTCTGAGCAGAATAGAAACAGCCTCTGACCAGACGGTTGAGGACGTTGGTATACAGATTGCCCTGTGCAAGTACCGGATCCGGTTCATTCTCCTTGGCCTGCGGATTCAAAGGCTGCGGCATGAAGCTGACAGACTTGTTTCCTAAAGCCAGCGAAATGAAGTGGGCACGAAGCTGATCGGCCGTATAGTAATTCAATAAGTCGGCAGCCATCGGCGGTTTGATCGAACCAGAAGAAGATGCCTTCTTGTCCAGGAACAGGATGTGGTGGTTGGCGACCAGAGTCGTCAATTGCAGATCACCGTTTTTCGGATGAATGGTCAGATCCTTGCTTCCCTGTTGTGCCATCCACAGCGGCATCTGGGCAACACCATAGAAATAAATGTTGTCCTGGCCGATAAACTGGAAGACACCGGCTTCCTTATCGCACCAGTATTTCTTCCATTCATCATCCGGCAGGCCTTTTCTCTTGAAATAAGCCTTGGTGAAAGAGATCGGCGCCCATAAGCTTTCCGGCCAGACCCAGACCGTCAGGTCTTCCTCATCTTCAAGCTTTGGCGCCTTGACACCCCATTCGATGTTACCGGTCAGACGAAGCGGAACCAGCGTCTTGCCGGTACGGTAGTGGATATTGGCCTTGGTCAGGATCGGGCAGGCCTTTTCTCTTAAGGTCAGCTTGTCGAAAGTCACGGTAAAGCTGCCATTGATGTTTTCCAGATCGGAGTTTTCATGGGCAGGTAGCTGATCTTCGATCTGCTTGTACTGCTCCAGGAACTTCTCCTGGATATAGATGACCGGTGCACCAAGCGATTCTTCCATCGTCTCGGCAACGATCCTTCTGACATTCGGTTTCTTCTTGATGTCTTCCACGTATTCCTTAAGCAGATCGTTGAATTCGGTCAGCTTGAAATACCAGTTGGTGACATCACGCATCTCCGGCGTCTCACCGGATAAGGTGGACTTTGGATCGATGAGCTCTTCCGGCATATACTGGTGGCCGAGATCACACTCATCGGCATAGCCCTTTTCGGACTGACAATGCTCGATCGGACATTTGCCGACGACCTGACGGCCATTGAGGAAACAGTTGTACTTGGTGTCGTAGAACTGCTTAGTGACCATCTTTTCCAGCCAGCCGTTTTTATATAAGGTACGGATGAATTCATCCGTCTCTTCTTCGTGAACTTCCTTGGTATCACCAAGGCCGGAAGCACCGAAAAGATTCAGGGAGATCTTATAATCCTTCAGGGTCTGTTCCTGCGCCATATGGTTCTCGTTGACATAGTCTTCGATCGTTCCCTTATAGCCTTCGCTTTCTACCTTCTTGCGGTAACCTTCAGCGATCGGCGATCCATAGCAGTCCGTACCGGAAACAAAGACGACATTGTCCTTGCCGATGCGGTCACGCAAAAAGCGGGCAAATACGTCGGCATGCACAAACATGCCTCCGACATGGCCGAAGTGAAGTGTTTTATTGCCATACGGCATACCGCCGGTCACGACCGCGCGTTTTGGAAATACAGGACGTTCCATACTCTATTCTCCCTTTAAAAATTACTCCATTATTATAACAATTCTCAAACCGTTTGGCTTACAGATCATAGTAAAGCCTGAACTCGGCAGGATGCGGGATCTTATCGATCTCGGCAGCTTCCGCTTTGATCGTCCTGATCCAGTTGTTGATGAGCTCTTCACTGAATACACCCTCAGCCGTCAGATAATCGTGATCCTTTTCAAGAGCCTCGATCGCCTGTGAAAGAGTTGCCGGCAGATGCTCCAGTTTTGCCTTTTCTTCTTCGCTGAGCTTGTACAGATTGAAATCAAACGGACCCCAGTTGTGATCCTTCGGATCGATCTTATTGACGATGCCGTCGATACCGGCCATCAGGATGGCCGCATAAGCGAAATATGGATTGCAGGTGGCATCCGGATTGCGCAGTTCGAAACGGACGACATCCTCGCTCTTAGCGTAGGAAGGGATACGGATGACCGCACTGCGGTTGGCACTGGCATAACCGACGGTGACCGGTGCTTCAAAGCCCGGGACCAGCCTCTTGTAGGAATTGGTTGACGGATTGCAGAAAGCACAAAGCGAATCGATATGTTTTAACAGACCGCCGATGAAATACATCGCCGTCTGCGAGAGGTTGGCATACTTGCCCGGCTCATAGAAGACGTTCTTGCCGTCCTTCTTCAACAGCATGTGTACATGCATGCCATTGCCCGCTTCCGAAGCGATCGGTTTTGGCATGAAGGTCGCTGTCTTGCCCTGCCTTGCCGCAACGTTGCGGATCAGATACTTGCTTAACATCGTATCGTCCGCCAGCTTGCAGACATCGGCCAGTTCCACTTCGATCTCCATCTGGCCGCTGCCGCCGACTTCATGGTGGTGGTATTTGACCTTGATTCCGCAATCCATCATCTTTTCACAGATCTCATTACGTAAATCAAAGTTGATATCGCATGGCTGATCGGCATGATAACCCTGTTTCGGCAGGGTGTGGTAACCGTTGGAACCCGGCTGATCGGAAGACCATTCCGATTCATTGGAATATAATCTGGTGCTGACCTCATCGGCATCGATGCGGTAGGTCATCGAATCAAATACGGAGAATTCGTATTCCGGACCGATGATCATCTGATCGGCGATGCCCTGTTTCTTCATCAGTTCCGTTGCCGCCTTGATGACGTTGCGCGGATACTGTTCAAACAGATAGTTTTCCTTGGCAATGACATAGACATTGGCCATCATGGAAAGCGTCTTTGCCTTGGCAAAAGGCTCGACATAAGCACTGGCCAGATCCGGATAGAAAACCATGTCCGATTTCTCGACTCTGGCATATCCGTAATTGGAGGCATCAAAACCGATGCCGTCCTTCATGAGATCCTCATTCAGCTTCTCGGCCGGAATGACGATATGACGAAAACGTCCCCGCAGATCGACCAGTTTCAGGTCGATAAAGCGGATCTCATTTTCTTTTATAAATTTTTCTGCTTCTTTAATATTTTTAAACATATGAAACTCCTCACCAACATTATAGAGTATCGCCTCAATTAATTTAATATTGAAAGTTTAATCGGGCATCTTTGCCTTCCTTATCCGTCTTTTGTAATACAATGAAATTAACTACAGGAGGAACAATTCATGAAATACGTATGCACTGTCTGCGGTTATGTCTACGATCCGGCTGACAACGACAATGTCGCTTTCGAAGATCTGCCGGAAGATTGGGTCTGCCCGCTCTGCGGCGTAGGCAAGGACATGTTCGAAGAACAGAAATAGCAGTTTAAAAAGCCAGGCATGAAGCCTGGCTTTCCTTATTTCAATATTTCATCAAAGAGCTTGTCGAGCAGTTCTTCTTCAAAGGAAGAACCCAGATAGTAGCATCTTCCATCGCCATACCGGTTGATGGTCGCAGCTGCATACTCGCCGAAAGGATTGTCCTTCCACTTGATGATCGTTTCTGCCGTTGTGACTTCTAGCAGTTCCTCGAAGACATAGCCCTTACCTGTCTTTCCTTCATAGATACAATCTGAGGACATGCCGCTCAAGAGCGTTTCATGTTCCTCGATCTTACAGCCGCACAGATCATCCAGCCCCACCGGCAGACGCTTGCCGAAATACAGGTTGTTGTCCTTGTCTTTCCAGGAAGTCCGCGGTGTCAGGATGACCGTGCCGCCTTTGGCGACATAGTCTTTCAGACGCGTCCGGAAAGCCTCATCCATGATGATCATGTAAGGCAAAACGACCACTTTATAGGAAGAGAAATCGACGGAAGAATCGATGATGTCACAGTTCATCCTGCGTTTGTAGAACTGGGCATAAAGCTTCTGGCATTCCTTCTCGTAAGAGAAGACATCGGACTGGCGCTGCAGGGTCATGGAAGCCTTGGAATCATAATCGTAGACGATGCAGACATCGCTTTTTGGATAGACGGCTTCCTTCTTACGGGCTTCTTTGACAAAAGCCATCGTCTCGTAATATTTGCGGCGCTTTTCATTATCGGCATCGAGAATGCCGAAGCAGAACTGCTCCGCGCCCTTGATGAAGCCGCGGTAACGGAAGAAGATCACTACTTCCACGCCATGGTCAATGGAATCCAGAGCCCACTTCTTCGCTTCATCCGGTTTTGGTGCATAGCCGATGTCGTTGTGTCCTTGCTGGCCCATGATCGACTCGGTGATCCAGAACTTCTCCCGCTTGAAGCCGCGGGCAAAGTCCAGACTGAAGGAGAGATCGGAATCCGATAAAGGTTCCTTCTGACCACCCCAGACCGGGTAATTGTTGTAGGACACGAAGTCCAGGCATTTGGCTGCCTCAAAAGGCGAGAACCACTTGTTGATGATGCCGCCTTCAAAGTCGTGGGTGATCGGATGTCTTGTATCAAGGCTGCGGATCGCCTCAGCCAGTGTTTTCAGATAGGATGCTGCCGAATCGGAACGGAAACGGGCATACTCCAGCCGCAAAGACGGATTCTGGGCCGTAAAGCCGGGTCTTGGCAATGGGATCTGGTCAAAGCTGTTGTAGGTCTGCGACCAGAAACAGGTGCCCCAGCGTTCATTGAGTTCATCGATGTCGCGGTAGCGGCCTTTCAGATAGGAAGTGAATTTCTTATGACAGCTTTCACAATAACAGCTGTCTGAACCCTCATGACCGATCTCATTGTCGATCTGCCAGGCGACGATTGCTTCTTCATCTTTGTAGTGCTTTGCCAGCTGTTTGGCTAAGGCGACGGCCTTCTCGATGTAGACATCGCTGTTGTAACAGTAGCCTCTTCTGGCTCCGTAAGGCTGGGCATAGCCGAATTCATTGACATTCATGATGTCCGGGTGCTTTTCATATAGCCAAGCCGGCATCGTCGCTGTCGGCAGGCACATCATGACCTTTAAGCCGTGTTTCTTCGCCTTTGCAATGATCTCATCAAAGAAAGAAAAGTCGTATTCCCCTTCCCTTGGCTCCATCCTGTCCCAGGCAAAATCACCGATCCGTATCAGGCCAAGGCCCAGTTCAACGATGTTGTCGAGGTCTTCATCGACCAGCTTCATGCCCCATTGCTCGGGGTAGTAATCGACACCCAGATATCTCATTTGAATTCTCCATCCATCAGCCGGTTCACGGCTGCTGTGTATTCTTCGGTTGCCATCATATAGGCTGCCGCATGGCCACAACCCTCAATCAGATGCAGTTCCTTCGGGCTGCGGCAGGCTTCATACATCTTTTCCGACATGAAACAAGGAACGAAATGGTCTTCCTTGCCATGGATAAACAGGATCGGTACTTCCGCCTTGGCGACGCAGTCTTCCCCCATCGACGTATTGAAGCTGACGCCGGTGATGATCATCGACCAGAACCAGGCCAGATAGCCGAAAGGAAAATACGGCATATGGTAGACGTCGTTGATCAGATACTTCGATATATTGATGATGGAATCAAAACCGCAGTCATCGATAATGCCGCAGACGTTCTTGAGCTTACTGTTGGCGCAATGGATGACGGTCGCCCCGCCCATCGATACGCCATGCAGGTAGATCTTAGGATCGTCATAGAGCTTATTGATCAGCTCCACCCACTTGGCAACATCACGCTTGTCATGTTCGGAAAAGCCCAGATACTTGCCCTCCGATTTGCCATGGGCACGATCGTTCAATAAAAGAATCGTTGAACCCCGTTCCAGATAGATGTTGATGCGGTCGGCAAAATCCTCCTGCATGGAAGACTTGTAGCCGTGGACGCAGATGACCACTTCCTTGGGGTTCCCCTCATAGAGGTATCCGTATAAGGTGAGGTCATCAAAAGACAGGATCGAAAGCTCCTTGAATTTCAGCTTGTCCATCTTCTCAATCATCGGACGGCGGAAGGCATAATACCTGGCTGCCGTCGGACGCATCAGATCCGTTTCGGCATCGATGCTGTCGGGATCCAAAGCAGAATCATAATCTCCCTTGTTCTGGTCGTTGTAGAGGAAGACGGAGTTAAAGATAAAGAATCCCGCTGCCATAGCCAGCAGCAGGATGATGAGTATGATAAGCAGGACCCAGAACATCAGCGGTCAACCTGAACGTTCTCCAGATCCACGCCCTTGGTCTCCTTGACCTTGAGCATCATGATGATCAAAGCGATGGCCATCAAAGGCAGATACGCGATTGTCAAGACAACCGGCAGATTGGTTGAGCCTGCCAGCATGGTGACGACATTGTTATAGACCATATTGAAGCCGACACCGAACATGCCGATCAGCTGCATCGTTCCGACAACGGAAGCACGCAGTTCGGTCGGTGTTGATTCGGAGGTGATGACAAAGAAGATCATATCGGAGATCGACCATAAGCCGGCGATCGAAATACCATAAGCCAGACCGATGACCCACGGATTCAAAGGACGGATGCAGCCATAGGCGAAGATGCCTAAACCAATGGCCGCCCAAAGGCCTAAGATCAAAGCGGATTTCTTTCTGCCTAAGGCATCCGTAATGAAACCGCCGATGATCGTAAAGATACCGTTGATGACCGGATAGAACATCAGGATGATGTTGATCGCATCCGTCGTCATGACACCATTGTATTTGCCTGCTTCCAGCATCGGCTGATACTTGCCGGTATAACCGGTAGAGAACATCATCAGTAAGGCAACCAAGGCGATCGCTCTGGTCTGCGGGTTGGAGAAGATGTATTTGATGGCATCCCAGACGGAAGCGGATTTCTCTTTTTCTTTTTCTTCGCTGACTCTCTCTTCTTCGATCGCAGCCAGCTTTTCTTCTTCCGTACCTCTTAAATAGGAAAGTCTCTTCTGAGTGAAGACCGGCGTCTCTCTGACAAAATAGATGGCGGCAAAGCCGATGACAAAAGCCAGGATGATCGGGATGATGAAGACGTTGCGCCAGGTGGAAGGCACGGCATCATTGACAAAGAGCTTGACGAAAAGACCTAACAAAGAAACAGAGATCAATGCCAGACCTTTGGTTAAGGAACAGAGCTTTGCCCTGTGCTCTTTCGGTGCGCATTCCATGATATAGATGACCTGTACATCGTTTGGCGTGAAGAACGTCAGAATGACGGTACCGACGATGTAGAGGGCGACAGACTTGGAAATGATGCATACCAGCATGCCTATGCCCATGCCCAGGGTATTGATGATCAAAAAAGGCTTTCTGCCCCACTTGTCCGCCATGGACTTATAGAAAGGCGAGATCAGATAAGACAGGTAACCGGCCATCGTGACAAAACCCAGAGTAGCCGAAGCCTTATCGTAATCGCTTGAAGGATAAACGACATTGAACAGATCTCTGATCGTCTGTACTTCAACGATGCCTCTGACCGAAGAAGCCAGCTCATCGACGATGTAGACGATGCTTAAGACGATGATCAGGATCAAAAAATAGTGCTTGTGAGAATGAAAAGTTTCAGCTTTTTCCAGCCTCTCAAGCTCACGGCGTTCTTTTTCCATTTTAGTCATAAAAAAACTATCTCCTTGATGAAACCTCTTTCATTATAATAAAAAAGCCTCTTTTGAGAAAAGGGACTTTTGTTTTTGATTAAGCCGCGATCGTCTCATCGATCGGATCGGCGATCTTTTCATTCAGCGTTTCCGGATGTTCCAGGAAATGTTTCATCAGCTTCAGTGATTTGGCAAAATAGAAGCCGTCAGCGATCCTTTCGTCCAGAGTGATCGTCATATCGACCAGATCTCTGCCCTTGCCGTCCTTATACATTGTGCCGATCGTCGCCATCATCGAATTGGTGCCGAAATTGGACAGATGATGGTAACAGGAATCCGCACCGATGGAACCCAGATTGGACAGAAGGCAGGTCGTATAATTGGGATCGCCCTTTGCCAGATCCTGCGGATAGATACCATGGTATTCCATTCTGCTTAAGATCCAGAAGAAGATCTCCAGTACGAAACGGGGCAGCTTGCCGACGATCTCCATCGTCTTGTCCAGAGAATTGCTGCCGCTGCTTCTGGCCTTTTTCACGTCACCCAGGATGATCTTCGAGATGTCATCAAGGCGCATTTCCGGCTTGACTTTCAGAGTCATCAGCGTCTCTTCCGCCTCATCGGCAAAACGCTGTTTGGCGACAAAGGAAAGTGTGATGTCGTTTCTTTGCCAGAATTTGCGTCCGGCGATGAAGATGTTCATCTTGGGACGATGATAAATGGTCCTGGCCACCGCCGTACAGATGCAGTGGAAGAGCTTGTATTCGCTGCCTTCCTCTTCGTTGTGCTTCTTGATGTATTTCAGCAGATCCGTGATGTCGATCGTCGTTGTCGTCGATACCTCCGCTTCCGTGCGCTTTGGCATGACGTAGGGAACGATCGAATGAAACGGATCGGGATCGTTGATCAGTACAGCATCTTTTCTTTTCATAAAAGACCTACGAAAGACCTGATACGGCCATCAGAATTGTGTACATCGACGCCGCGGATCGCCAGTCCATCGGTGATCTCGGCACCCTTTATAGCACCCTGCATTTCCAAAAGAGAGATGCCGAAAGTGCCTTCGTCATTGGTACAGAACGGATAGACAATCTTGCCTGAGAAATCATAGGCCTCCAGGAATGTGGCAACGACTCTCGGATAAGTGCGGTACCAGATCGGGAAACCGATATAGATCTGATCGTATTCATCCATATTGAGACGGACACCGCCCTTTAAGGCAGGATGTTCGTTGTTTTCATCTTCCTTTCTTGCTCTCTTGAGACAGTCATCGTATTTGTAAGGATACGGATCATCTTCTTCGATCTGATAAAGATCACCGCCGGTCAGCTGGGCGATCTTTTCGGCTACCACTTCCGTATTGCCTTTCTTCAGTTCGACGATCTCGTTGTTCTCCAGATTCTCTCCCACATGGGAGAAATAAGCGATCAAAGTTTTCATACAGAATTACTCCTCGTTATATAACACCTCTCATTATACATTACTTGATCTATGAAACTCATGCCCCAAACGCAGGAAAAAAGGCCAGGCATTAAGAGCCCGGCCTTAACTAAGTGATTCTTATTGCGGCTTGAAGCCGTAACCGTCGTTGTCTTCGACGATGAAGTTGCACTCCGGCAGCATTTCCCGCAGGGTGAACTCATGATACTCATTCACCGATTTGGCGCAGATGATCTTAAATTCATCCGGCTTGCAGAACTCGGACATCACCTGGCGGCAGACACCGCAAGGCGTACAATAGCCTTCCGAGCCCCTTTGGGCATCACCGGCAATGATGGCGATCTTCACAAAATCACGTTCCCCCTCGGAAACCGCCTTGAAGAAAGCCGTCCTTTCGGCACACACCGTAGCGCTGAAACCGCTGTTCTCGATGTTGCAGCCTTTAAAGACTCTGCCGTCCCTACAAAGAAGGGCAGCGCCGACCTTCCAGTTGGAATACGGTGCGTAGGCTCCTTCCCTCGCCTCCAGGGCCAGAGCGATCAATTCTTCATTGCTCATTTTTACAGCCACTTGAAGAACTCTTCAACGAGGTTTGCGTAATCGCCTTCGACGATCAGATGGTGGTTGCCGATCGATTCTCTTAAGAAATAGGTAACGCTCTTATCGAGTTTCAGCTGGATCTGTGTACGGCACAGATTGAACTCAGACAGGTTCTTCAACAGCGTTGCCGAGCTGACAAAGTATTCATTCAGTAAGCCATCACACTTGAAAACGGTGACCGGACCTTCCTGCAGTTTGCCTCTGAATGCGACACCGAGCTGTGACTCAAAGTGGGTCATGATCTCAAAGTCTCTCGGCATATTGATCGGCAAGGTGCAATGCGCAAAGATGATCTCGTTGTTGTCGGTATCGATCCTTGACGGGTTGGCCATGAAGACCGGCTTTTCCGACAGTTCGCCGATGACCGCCATGGACAAAAGGGCCGGAACATCACCTTCGCAGGAAGCGTAGATGCCCTGGGCATTCAGGATAGCCAAAGCAGCACAGCCGGTGGAATGAACAGTATCGAGCAGGTCGAAACATCTGACCGTGATGCCGTCGAGTTCATAGCGATCGACGATCCTTCTTAAAGCACCATAGATGTATAAGGCTTCTTCGATCTCTTTTTCATCATAGCCCTTGGATTTGATCAGTTTCGTATATTCGTTTTCTTCATATTCTCTCTTAGCGATCTCGTCAAAGAACTCTTCCATCGTCACATCGATGATCTCGATGTTGTTGTATTCCTTTGATTCCTTGGCATCGACATTCGAAGAAATCAGCCAGTCGGAAGGTTCACCGACTCTGGCGATCTTAAAGCCATCCAGTCTCTTCTTGACCTTGAAGATCTGCGCCAGTTCCTTGATTCTGTTGACTACAAAATCATCCGAACCGTGGATGATCTCGCCCGGCAGATCGTTTTGTCTCAAATAGGAGAGGATCTCCATGGAAGCAGCCAGGGAGTTGTTGGCTCCGGTCGTCAGAAGCAGATAAGGCTGAGGCAGCTTGTCCATATCTCTCTTGAAGATACCCTCGGTACCGCCACCGCCGATAAAGTCGACAACCATATCATAATCGTTGATATGTTCGACATCAGTTACTTCAAATTCAAAACCTGTTTCTTCCGAAAGCTTTTTGAGCCACGGAAAATTGTTGTCATTGGCAATGGCCGCTGCGGCAGTTGCCGAAACAACATAATAAACACCAATTTTCATTTTATTGATATCTCCTTTGCATCTTCATTTTATCACTTCAGGCCGATAAAAGAGCCGTCCTCTTGCCTCTTATAGCAATGTGAAAGAGTAAAAGTCGATTGCCCCCTCACCACGATATGTGAAATACAAAGAAAAGCGTTCCGCCTCTGACGAAGAAACCAAGATCGTCTCACTCTCCCTAAAGTCTTCGCAAGCCAAAAGAGAGATCGTTCCTAAAAGTTCACCTTTAAAACGATCGCGCACTTCCATAACACCCTTGGCTCCGCGGTATCGGACAGAGAGCTTTATCGGATCGCGATAAGAAAAATACTTGAAGCCGGCAGTGGAGCCATCCTGCATATTGCCGATATACTGATCCGGTCCTTCTTCCCTGTCTTCACCATCCTGGGTGAAGGCAGGATGTTTCTTCTTAAAGGAATCATCGCACTGGTCAACATAATGAAAAGCACCATCCCTGGAAGTCAGATGACAGGCAATATAAGCGCCATATTCACCATAAGGATGAAGTGGCCCGCCATTCAAACCGCAGCTGGTCATTTCCACCTGCTTGATGAAGCCATCTTCTTCGATCTCGACCTTTTCCGCCACCCCCTGTCTGGCATAGGCGGAATAATTGGTCTGACGATGACCGAAAATGTAATAGTCTCCGTTGACTTCAACCAGAGATCCGTGATTGTTGCCGGTATAGCTGACCCGGTCTTCTTCTTTCACGATGCCGATATCGCCGTTGTCATGCAGGATACCCCGATAGGTAAAAGAACCGATCGGACTTTGCCCGGTCGCATAGCACAGCTCATGACTGTTTATGGAAGAATAGATGAAAAAGTAAAGATCCTTCACTTTGCGTATCGAAGAAGCTTCGAAGAAATCATGACCCTGATCAGGACAATCTTCGATCACGATCTTTTCAGCGCCCCGTTTGACGGTATGCATATCCTCATTCAATTCCAGGACATAGGAACCGGAAGATAAAGGCGTTTTTCCAAACTCTTTCTCCATGAAATCCCAGTTGGGATCCGGAGAAAAGCCAATATAAAGATAGATTTTTCCATCATCAATCAGAACTGCCGGATCAAAAGGATAGGGATCCATTTCTTTTTGTCCGACAAGGATGCCGTCTTCATATCTGACATGGGACAGAAATTCATAAGGCCCTTCCGGGCGGTCGGCAACTGCCACACCGATCAATCTGGTGTTGCATGGGCAATAGTAGAGGTAAAAGCGTCCATCTTTTCCTTTGGTGACATCTGGGGCAAAAAGCGGATTCTTCTCCTGATTGAGGGGATCCTGTTCCTTTTTATAGATCGTGCCGTGAAATTTCCAATCGCCGAGATCTTCAAGCGACGCACTCCACAAGACGTAATCGTTATCACAGAAAAAAGGAGCCCCGAAGCGATCATGCGAGCCAAAGACATAAAGTCTTCCGTCAAAGACATGCGGTTCGCCATCGGGGATATACTCATAGCTTGGCAAATATGGATTAAAAACCTGTTTCTTCATAAGCAAATTATACGTCCCGGACCATCAAAAAAGCCATGTATCAGACATGGC
>JAEEGL014715671.1_pt1 | contig 12826 bp, 6 predicted proteins | sample 9134231 | NCBI WGS metagenome assembly JAEEGL01 (sample SAMN16246548, study PRJNA631951) | gut metagenome | biome: gut microbiome; feature: rumen; material: fiber-attached | host: Bos | place: Iran: Karaj | collected 2018-10
GAACATGACTCCCAGCGAGGCAGTTGCCCTTTGCGATACCTTAAAGGATCTGGTAAAGAATGACGCAGTAGATGTAGTTTACTGCGTACCCGCCATCGATATCGTTCCCGTAGCACAGGCTGTAAAAGGCACCAACGTGCACGTAGGAGCTGAGAACTTCTATATCGAGGACAAGGGTGCTTACACCGGAGAGATTTCCGCTCCGATGTTAAAGGATGCAGGCGTTGAGTACGTGATCATCGGACACTCCGAGAGAAGAGAGTACTTCAAAGAGGATGACTGCTTCCTGAACAAGAAAGTAAAGAAGGCATTTGAGGCAGGTATCACCCCCATTCTTTGCTGCGGCGAGAGCTTGGAGCAGAGAGAGATGGACGTTACCATGGATTGGATCAGACTGCAGATCAAGTCCGACCTGGCCGGCGTTACCGCTGATCAGGTAAAGACTATGGTAATCGCATACGAGCCTATCTGGGCAATCGGAACCGGCAAGACCGCTACTTCCGATCAGGCACAGGAGGTTTGCAAGGGTATCCGTGATCTCATCGCTGAGATGTATGATGCTGATACTGCAGAAGCAGTACGTATCCAGTACGGCGGATCCATGAACGCAGGCAACGCAGCTGAGCTTCTTTCCAAGCCCGACATTGACGGCGGACTTATCGGAGGCGCTTCCTTAAAGCCTGATTTCGGCCAGATCGTTAATGCATAAGAAACAGTAAGCACAAGGGCCTGTCGCAAAACTGCGGCGGGTCCTTTTTTGTTGCTTTTTGCGTTTTCGCCTAAATTGTGCATTTTAAGAAAGCCTTAAGAAAAAAACTACAAAATCTTGTGCTTTTCACTTTCTTTTCCTGAATCGGCGTGGTACAATGGAAAAAGCGAAAAAGGACAAGTGGAAGTGATCAAAGACGGTTTTTCGACTGCCCTGATCGTTTCCGGAGAGGAGAAGGAATGAAGATGAAAAAATTACAGATTTCTACACTCGCTGCTTTGGGACTTGCAGCGCTGGTTGCTTTGGCACCCGCTACACCTGTTAAGGCAGCAGCACCCACCAATGTGGCACAGACCGTTTCTACCCAGGACGGCTTTAAGGTAACCTGGTCCAAGGTTGAGGGAGCCACCGATTATATGGTTTCCATTTCCGCAGACGGAAAGACCTTCGGTACTGAGGTGAGCACCAAGGGCGCATGTGAGTATGCTATAGTGGATTCGGAGAAAAAGGTATTGAAGTCCGGTACGACCTACATCGTAAAGGTACGTGCGGTAGGCGGCTCCAGCACCGGAACGGGCACAGGCACCGGCACAACTGCTAATGCAGCTACCGCCAAGGTTGCTACTGCACCCGAGGCGATGAGCTCCTTTGAGCAGGTATCCGCTACCTCTTCTTCTGCAAAGCTGAGCTGGACCCAGTCTGCAGGCGCTACCGGTTATCTGGTAAAGATCGGTTCCGATGCCGCATCTGCCAAGGATCTCATCACCGTTACGACTCCGAACATCAACCTGACCGGACTCAAGCCCGATACCGCATACTATGTAGCAGTATATCCCATCCGTAAGGTAACGGATAAGTTCTATGCATCCGATAAATGTGTTTACAACAACAGAGTCATCACCACCGCAGCTGATGTTGACAAGTTTGAGATCGCTGAGTGGGACGTTCGTCGTAACTACATCCGCTTCAGCTGGAAGAATTCCGCTAAATACGAGGGTGGTTATCAGCTTGAGCTGACCAATTCCGCAGGTAAGGTATACAAGACCTACAACATCCGCGGCAGAAAGGTAAAGGGCGCAGGCCTTACCATTTCCAAGCTGAAAAACAAAGGCTTTTCCGCAAGAGTTCGTACCTACAACAGACTGAACGGCGAGCTCAGCTACGGTGACTGGTCCGACATTGTGTACTGCGTACCGGAAGCAAACGTTACCGCAAAGAAGCTGACCAAGGATTCCGTACAGCTTGACTGGGCGAAGATCGCAGGCGCAAAGAACTATACTGTATTTGTTGCAACCGAGGATGGCGGCGATTACAAGAAGCTTGCTTCCACCAAGGCTAACACCTATACCGCTACCGGCCTGGTAGAGGGTAATACCTACTACTATATCGTAAAGGCAAACAAGGTTGCCGTAAAGAACGGTGAAGGCTCTACCAAGAAGAAAGGCACCACCGATCTGAACGTGAACAATGATGTTGTGGTTCGTCTTCTTCCCGGAAAAGCAGCAGCAGAGGTAGAATAAATTAGACTTGCTTTTTCCTGCAAGCTGTGATAATATGTCATTGTTTGTGTGATCCCTTAGGATTGCACGTGGCAATGAATCAGGAGGAATAGTTGTGGGCGTTTTAAGAATTATAATGACAGTTATCTTCATTCTGGATTGTATCGGATTGACGATCATCGTATTATTACAGGAAGGAAAATCCGCAGGATTAGGAACCATCGCAGGAGCGGCTGAGACCTATTGGGGTAAGAACAAGGGCCGTTCTATGGAAGGCACTATGGTTAGAGTAACCAGGATCATGGCGATTCTGTTTATGGTATTGGCAGTGCTTTTGAATATGACCCGTTTCTAATCTGCAAAGGTAGTTTGCAAAGCGAAAAGGAAAGGTCCTTCCCGATATTGGGAGGGACCTTTTTTACTGCAGTGCAAAGACAGGAAAAAGGTGTTTATCATGGCAGAATCAGTGAAACTCATAGCAAATAATAAAAAGGCATATCACGATTACTTTATTGAGGAGAAATTCGAAGCAGGGATCGTATTGTTCGGTACTGAGGTAAAGTCCCTTCGCATGGGAAAATGCAGTATCAAGGAAGCGTATGTCCATATTAAGGACGGGGAGGCCTTTATCTACGGTATGAATATCAGTCCCTATGAAAAAGGCAATATCTTCAATAAGGATCCTCTCCGGGAGAGAAAGCTTCTGATGCACAAAGCAGAGATCGGAAAGCTGGCGGGAAAGCAGGCAGAAAAGGGATTTACTTTGATGCCTTTGCAGGTGTATCTGTCCCATGGAAGGGTAAAGGTGGAGATTGGCGTGGCAAAGGGTAAAAAGCTCTATGACAAGCGCCAGGACATTGCTAAGAAGGATATGCGAAGAGAGACAGAGCGGGAGTTTAAGGTGAAAAACCTGTAACGCTGCCGTATTCAACTATAAGTTCAATGAAACCGGGCGCTTTTATCTTTACAAATCAGCCTGATATGGGTATGCTAATGACAGGCTGAAAAGAGGCGTGAGCGCCTTTTTCATACAGACTCCGGGGCCGTACTGGTTTCGACGGGGGTTTTGCAGCTGGAGAAGCTATCCGTAGGTGACGGCGTTAACGCACAAAACTTAAATACAAACGCAGAAGATAATTTTGCAATCGCTGCCTAATGGCAGCTGTCTGACCTGATACACCTGCATATCAGACTCAGGCATCGACTTTGCAGGAAACGACATATGTTAAGCTTTGCACATATGGGCGTATCATGAAGCTACCAAAGCGCTGAGAATGTCAGTTTTCGCTGCGCGGAGGGAATGTCAAAGAACTGACTATGATAGTAGAAGGACAGGGAATAGGCTTTCGGACGGGGGTTCGACTCCCCCCGGCTCCATGATTTTCAAAGGTCGCATTTTCAGAAGATTACATCGTCTGAAAAGCGGCTCTTTTTTTATGGGATCAGACGTTATTTTTAGTGCGTAGAAGGACCGCTTATGATATACTTATTGTGTATGTGTAAATTGCAAAAACGATGCTGGTTAACAGGCTTTTCATAGACAAAGGTGGATGATTTGATGAAGGGAAAACAGCTTAGAACAGAAGTGAAACGATTGATGGCATTGGGCCTTGCGGCGCTGCTGTCTTTTTCGGGGCTTGCAGAGCCTTTTTTGGAAGGAACAGAGGTTTACGCTGCACAGACCGGGGATGAGAACGATGTAACAGGCATTTCCGATGCAAAGGAGGACACGTTGGAGCCTGTTGAGACGACTGTATCTAACGTCACTAAGACTGCAACAGAGTCCGCAATAGAATCTGCAGGGGAAAAGATCGAGCCTCAGGCAGATCCTGAGCCGGAGCACGAAGAGGAGGAGATAGCGTGGCATACTACTACGGTAGATGAGTGGGACTACGATTACGATAATAATTATCATGTGGTGGAGATCAGTGGCTACCGCGGCGATGCGGAGCATATCATCATTCCGGCAGTCATGCAGGTTTATGATCAACAGGATCAGGATTATGAGGATGCCTCTGTGGTCCTGAATCAGATTGTCAAAGATGGTGAGGGGTGTACCGGAGATAAGATCAAATCCATCAAATTCACAGAGGATGACGGACAGGGCGTAAGCGCTACAGGAGCAATAGAAGAATTTGGCCCTTCAGAATGGGGCGAGCTTGAAAGTGCGATACGGGGCAATCTTTTTCAGGGTTGCGAGTCATTGGAACGAATTGATCTTAATCATCTGGATCTTGGAAACGAAGGGCTTTATGCGAACGATATCTATTCCTACGGCGCCATCACGGACTACAATTATATGTTCGCAGATTGTAAGAATTTAAAGGAGATTGATCTGTCGGTTGTAAACACAAGTGAAGCAGTTTTCATGGCCCATATGTTTGAAAACTGCGAAAAGCTGGAGAAGATCAACCTTTCCGGCGTGAATACTGCTAACGTAATGGATATGACCTGCATGTTTAAAGGCGCTAAGGCTTTGAAGGAGTTGGACGCAAGCTCGTTTCAGACGTCTAAAGTCTGGTATATGGAGGGGATGTTCAAGGACTGCAGCAATGTGGAGAGCATCAATATCGGCGGTTTCACAAAGGATAGGTTGAGTAACGTCTCAGAGATGTTTGCAAACTGCAGTAATTTGAGGACCATTTATGCTTCCACGGCCTTCGATCTGCATGGTATCGATGAATCGCCTTATAATCATACAGATATGTTCAGCGGTTGTCAGAATCTGATCGGAGGCGGCGGGTATTCCTTTGCGGAATATCCGGATAAAAGTAAATATTCTGCCTACATAGAATCGGAAGGGTATAGCGGATTTTTTACCGATGTGAATATCATACCCTATGTATCTACCAGAGATGACTGGGCTTACACAGTTTCAGAAAATACGATCCACCTGTATTATTATATTGGTGAGCAGTCTTACATCTTCCTTCCCGCACAGATGGATGTAGGAGACGGACTGATGGCGGATGTAGTGCTGGAAGGCGTTGCGAAAAAGGAATCCGGCTATCCGGCAGATCTGGATCTGGTGGGGAAGGGTGCTCCGGGAACAGCTGACAGTCTTGCCTCCATCGTTGTGGATGAGGGAGTGAAGGCTCCCAGGGATGCCTCCGGTCTTTTTGCGAACCTTTTAGAGCTTACATTCCTTGATCTGTCAGGACTTGATAGTACGGATACAACGAATATGAGCGGAATGTTTGAAGGAGATGGGGGCCTTTGCGACATTTGCCTGGATGGACTTAATACAAAAAGGGTGGAGAGTATGGCGTCCATGTTCAATGGCTGCGGTGCTTTGGAGATGGCAGACCTTTCCTCCTTTGATACATCCGCCCTTACCGATATAGGAGAGATGTTTTTTGACTGCTACAATTTAAAGACGATCTATGTGTCTGAGGACTTTGATGTCAGCGGCGTTTCGAGTGAAGGCAATGTATTCAGGCTTTGCTATAACCTGACGGGAGGTATGGGAACCGATCAAAAAACCAGCCTGACAAATAAAGACTATGCCCGGATCGATGGGGGAGAGCAGGCACCCGGATTTTTTACAAACGGATCGGAAAGAGGGTATCTCACAAAGATCGGCGACTGGGAGTATTACCTGAACAATGCCGGTGGAGTGACCCTGACCGGATATACGGGAGAAGAAGCAGGAGAGAACACGGATATTGTGATCCCAGGCAGGATGCGGGTTGGCAACGCATCTTGTCCTGTTTCCCTTCGAAGAATCGGAAAGGGAAGCAGATGGAGTGCGGATAATCCTAACACAGGAACTCCGGTAGCGGAGCTTACATCCATCCGCATGGAGAAGGAGGTTGTTGCAACATCGGATGCCAGCAATATGTTTTTCGGCTGTGCAAAGGTTAAGCAGATGGACCTTTCGAATCTGAATACAGATAACGTTGAGAATATGGATGATATGTTCTGCCGATGCTCTGCTTTGGAGGAACTGGATCTTAGCAGCTGGTCGGGGTGGAATGTAACATCTATGGACGATACCTTTTATGATTGTTCCTCCATGAAGCATTTGTATCTTTCTGGGTTTAGCAGTGGGCACCTTACCCACATGAGCCAGACTTTTTATGGTTGTAGCGCATTGGAAGAATTGGATCTGAGTTCCTTTAACACGGAAAATGTAACAGCCATGAACGATCTCTTTTATCAGGATCATTCCTTAAGGGAACTGCGTTTGGATAATTTTAATACCGAAAAATGCGGTTCATTCACCAATATGTTCTATAATTGCTCCTTGCTGAATACGATTTATGTGAAACAATCATTTCAGTATAGTGAAAATGTGCTAAAATACCTGAATTCTAATACACAGGCAATGTTTACGGGATGCTATTCCCTGACAGGAGAGGAGGGAACCACCTACGGACGCTCCGGCGTATCCATCGGCAGCTATGCCCGTATTGACGGGGAAAATGGCGAGCCCGGCTATTTTACCTACCGATATGTTTCAGGTTTAGATGATTGGTATACGCGTCAGCCTCGGGATACAGACGGTGACGGCAAATATGATACCCTTGTGCTGGACGGATATGTGGGAACGGAGACGGATATTACGATCCCCGCATACATGGCAGAAGACAATATGTATAAGGTTGCCCTGAAATCCCTTGTGGGATCCACACAGGGATTGAGAGATGAAATAGAAAGTGGTTATAAGAGGGGCAGGGCGGCAAAGGTGACCGCAGTCACAGTAGATGCCGGTGTTGTTGGGATGCAGTCTGATCAGTATCCCTACTCCTATTATGACTATGTTGATGGTATGTTCAATGGTGCAACTGGGCTGAAACGGGTGAAACTGCAAAACCTGGACACCTCCGGTATGAACACCATGGAGAAGATGTTTGCCGATTGCCCGAACCTTGAGACGGTGTTGGTCAACGGGATAGATACTTCATCCGTTACCAGCATGAAGGATATGTTTTACGGCTGCGTATCCATGAACAGCGTTGACCTTGAATCCTTTGATACCGCAGCTGTTACCGATATGTCCGGTATGTTTGAAGGCTGCGAAAAACTGGAGGAGATAAAGCGGGGAGATACCTGGCGTACCTCCAAGGTACAGGATTTCAGTCGGATGTTTAAGGACTGCACGGCTCTTACCGAACTGGATCTCAATGATTTTTCCACCGCATCCGCAAAGAAGGTTAGCGGTATGTTTAAGGATTGCAGTAACCTGACTACCATCCGCAGTGTGAAAATCTTTGATGCCAATAGGATCACAGAGGATACCGGCATGTTTGAGGGCTGTGAAAAGCTGGTGGGTGGCAGGAACACCTCCTATGCCCAAAAGAAGGAAGCAGGGGTCAAGATGGCTCGGCCGGACATTGGCGGCAAGCCGGGATATTTTACCGGCACCTATGATGAAAAGCTGCTGTCCTATGGCTTTGACAACACCTTCAACGGTCTGAAATATGCCCAGGGATACCATATTCCCGAGTCCCGTTATCAAAAGGTTTATGGCAGCAACGGAAAGGCCATGTATAACTTCTATGATGACGAGTGGGGCGGAAGCTGTTATGGCCTGTCCGGCACCAGTGCTCTGCTGATGGAAGACAACGACCTGAATCTGCAGCAGTTCAGAACGGGGATTGAAAACTTAAGAGAGGTGCAGATTGAGGTGGAAGGCGATCCGGAAAATAAGGACGCGCTTAAGGAATTTACCGAGGCCATGCAGATTTCTCAGTTTGATCCCAGAGTGCAGATCTGTTACGTTCTAAACGACGATCTGAACGATCTGGTGGAAGTGGTGAAAAATGATCGCCATCCCGTAATCCTGGGACTCTTCGGAAAGGAAGGCGGGCATGCGGTGTTGGCCTATGCTTACGAAGAAACGTCAACTGAGAGCGGATGCATCCGCATCTATGACAGCAACTGGCCTTCGGTGGATCGAAGGATCTACGTTTATAAGGAAAATGGGAAATTTACAGAATGGGAATACGATCTTGGAGAGGGGACAACGGGCCCCGTTATCTGGGGTACCTGGGAACAACCGGCGGATGCAGCCATTGCCTACATCCCCTACGAGATCTATGCCACTGTTTATACCGAAGGCGGTGAGTACGCAGATTGGCTCATCAGTGATGATGACGATACCGAATGGACCGATGAGGATGAAGAGCAGTATAACAATTGGGTTTGGTCCGTTTTAGATGCTACGGAATATGCCAAGCATCCCTGGAACGAGAAAGAGGAAAAGGCTTACGAGAACGCCAAGGCGAAGGGAGATCTGGTTTCAGAGGAGGATTATGAGAAGGATCCCTGGACGGACGAGGATGAAGCAGAGTTTCAAAAGCAGATAGCTGCCGGAAATCTTTCCGAAGCGGATTATCAAAACGGCGGAGCGGGTGAAACCTACAATGAAGAGGAAGCTGAGCTTTGTGCGGTATTTGCGCAGTCTTCAGATGCAGAAAAACCTTTGACCGATGCGGAGAAAAACCAGGCGCAATCCCTTAGCAGCGCTGAGTATTCGGAAAACCCTTGGAATGGTGAAGATGAAACCATTTTACAGGAGGTAGGTGCTGCTGGCACTGATGAAGCGGGTGAATGGAACGATGAGGATGAAACTGCATTTTTACAGAAAACCGGTGAATGGGCCGACTTTGATGTAAAGAATCTTCCCGGCAAGGAACTGTATAATGAGAATCCATATACACCGGAAGAGGAAGCGGCATATCAGGAAGCAGTTGCGAATAATGAACTGATCAGCAAATCTGACTTTGATGCATTCCCTTACACCGATGATGAGGAAAAACTGGGGCAGCTTTACGAAGCCCTTCCCAATGCCGATGCGGAGCTGACGGATGCGGAAGAGATAGAAGCTGAGTCAATAACCGAAGATGCTTACAAAAAGGCGCCCTGGACCTATGCAGAGGAGCTGCTGGTACAGGCCGGCATCACCCCTGCGGAGGATGAAGCCTATGAGTTCACCGATCAGGACGAAGCTGCCTTCCGAAAATGGGTAAAGGATGGTGCGGATCCTTCCAGAATGAGCGCATCGCTGAAGTATCGTATGCGTTATCGTATGAGATACAGAATGCGCTATCGGATGCGCTATCGCATGCATTACAGAATGCGTGATCGTATGCGCTATCGCATGAGATACAGAATGCGTTATCGGATGCGTTATCGTATGCGTTACAGAATGAGATATCGTATGAGATATCGGATGCGTTTCCGTCTGGACTATACCAATAAGCTGAAACTGAAATACAGAATGCGTTATCGTATGAGATACAGAATGAGATACAGAATGCGCTACAGGATGCGTTATCGCATGCGCTATCGGATGCGGTATCGGATGAGATACCGGATGCGAAATCGTCTGAAGATGATGACGGTTACCAACACCGATAACTATGTCATTGAAGATGAAAAGGGCGAAGAGATCGCTGTGGTGGAAGACAACAAGATGCAGATGGTTGAAAATACCGACTACGAAGAGGGCGATATTTTCGAATTAAAGCCTACGGGCATCATCACCGTGTCGGTCGACGATGAAACGGGAGAGAAACAGCTTCAGATCCTTCCCAATAACGCCAGCAAAAAGATCTATGTCCGCGGGGATAAGCCCCAGCGTATCGTCAAGGACCAGCAGGATAAGAGTCTTGAGGTGTCCATGATGGCTGACGATATGGAACTGAACCTGTCCGCAGAAGGAGAGGGTGTTACCGCCAACGTGGATGCGGATGAGAGAAAAACTACTGTTGTCTTAGAGGGAGATGCTCAAATCGCCATTGCAGGACAGAAGGATGATACCTTTGAGATCACCAAGCTTGGCGAAGACGGAGACACCGTCATCACAGGAAAACTGAATGCAGATTCCGATTCTACAGATGATGACGTTCCCATGATCACCGTAAACGGCGATAAGGTAGTTGGCGAAAACGTGGATATTCTGGAGATCACCGAGCAAAAGGATGAGATCTGTCAGCACGATATCGTAACCATCGTGGGAGCGAAGAAAGCTACCTGCACCGAGAAGGGTTACACCGGAGATACCAGATGTGAGCAGTGCCATAAGATCATCCAAAAAGGCAAGGATATTTTACCCACCGGCCATACACCCGGAAAGGCTGTTCATGAAAACGAAAGCGGCAGCGGCTACGACGAAGTGACCTACTGCACCGTATGCAAAAAAGAGATCAGCAGAGTCAAAAAGACTGTGGACGCAAAGCCCGGCAACCGGGATGAAAAAACCGAGTACAAACCTGCAGCAAAGAATACGAAGCTGAAGGATGCCGCTACAGGAATTTCCTACCAGGTGGTTTCTGACGGCGAGGATAACCCCGGTGTGAAGCTTACGGGAATGGGTAAGGCCAAGGGCAAATCATTTACCGTGAAAAAGAGCGTGATCATTGACGGCGTGGAATACAAGATCACCGAGATCGGGGACAGCGCCTTTAAGAACAACGCTAACCTGCAAAGCATTACCATCGGTGAAAATGTAGAGATCATCGGCAAGAATGCCTTTGCCGGATGTAAGAAGCTTACCAAGGTGGTGATCAAGGGCAAGGTAAAGACCATTGCTGCCGGCGCCTTTATGAACTGTAAGAAGTTAAAGAAGATCACCATTCCGAAATCTGTAAAGAGCATCGGAAAGAAGGCCTTCTCAGGCTGCAGCAGCCTTGCTACTATCAAGATCAGCACCACGGAGCTGACAACGAAGACCGTTGGGGCAAAGGCCTTTTCGGGAATCAGTAAAAAGGCCAAGGTGAAGGTACCGTCCAAAAAGAAAGCCGCCTATGAGGGATTCCTTTATAAAAAGGGAGTGCCCAAGGACGCAATCAAATAAAACATAAATAAATCAGGGGGTAAAGATGGAACAGAACAGAAAAATGGCATGGAACCAGCTTGGATTCCTGCCGGGAGCAAGAAAAGAAGTAACGGTGTTTGAGGAGGGGATCCAAAGCGGCTTTGAAATCAGAAAACAGGGAAGCGATGAGATAGTAGCATCCTTTGATCTGCCTGAAGCGACGCCCAATGCAGATACCGGAAACATCTGCAGCAGAGGGGATTTTTCCGCTTTTCAGGAGAGGGGCAGTTTTTACCTGCAGGCGGGAGAGCAAAAGAGTGAGCCTTTTACCATCGGTGAAAATGTATATGATGAGGTGCTTTCCGAGCTTATCTATATGCTGCATCTGCAGCGTTGCGGCTGCGAGCTGACAAAGGAGGAGGCAGGAGACTTTGCCCATCCTTCCTGTCATGATACTCCGGCCAGGATTTACGGAACCGATGAGACCATGGATGCCACAGGAGGCTGGCACGATGCCGGAGACTACGGCAGATATATCGTTCCTGCAGCCAAGACCGTAGTGGATCTGCTCATGGCTTATGAGCATTATCAAGAGGTGATGGAGAAAAACAATCCGAAGAAGGGACCGGCGCTGCTTGACGAGGTCCGCTATGAGATCGATTGGATGCTGAAAATGCAAAGAGCAGACGGCGGCGTGTACCACAAGGTTACCTGCGCTTCATTCCCGGACATGGACATCATGCCCGAGGAGGAGAGAGAAGAACTGATCGTCTGTCCGGTATCCAATGCATCCACGGCCTGCTTTGCAGCAAGTCTTTCTCTGGCATCTGTCATCTATCGGGAAAAGGATGCGGAGTATGCAGACAGGCTTTTAAAGGCGGCAGAGTCAGCATATACTTACCTTTCGGAGCATATGGATGCGCCGGGCTTTCACAATCCCGAGGGGATCGTTACAGGAGAATACGGAGATGAGAACTGGATCGATGATTACTTCTGGGCTGTGACGCAGCTTTATCAGGTCACCGGAAAAGAGATGTATCACGATGCGGTAAAGAAGATCATCGGGGACGAGCGCGCCCTGTCCAGAGGACTGGGCTGGGAGTGGTGCGGCTCCTATGGAGCCCTTGCTTATCTGGAGGCAAAAGAGACCGATGCCGCGCTTCGCGAGAAGATGCTGCAGTTTTGATCGAAGAGACAGATGACTATGCAGCAGCTGCCGAAAAGGATGCCTTTGGAGCCTCCATCACCGATGGCATCTATGTTTGGGGCTCCAATATGCAGATCGCCAATCACGGTATGCTGGCAGGTCTTATGATCCGGGGCGGCTATGTGGATTCGGAGAAAAAAGAGCGCTACCAGAGATTGATGGAGCGTCAGATCGCTTATCTTCTGGGACAAAACGGACTGGGATACTGCTATGTGACAGGATTTGGAACAAAGCCCTGTGAGCATCCCCATCACAGACCCTCTGTGGCTGTGGGCAGGGCTATGCCCGGTATGCTCATCGGCGGTCCCGACAGCGGCCTGCATGATCCCTTTGCCGTAGAGGCACTGACCGGCAAGGCCCCCCAGCTTTGCTATCTGGACAGATATGAGAGCTACTCCACCAATGAGATCACCATCTACTGGAATACACCGCTGATCTATATTCTGGCGGAGCTGATGTCGATGTGAGCGTCGAATCGTGATAGGGTGACCGGAAGAGGTTCAGTGGATTTTCCCGGACAGCGGCGCAAGCCCACCAGATGGATGATATTCTTGAAAACGCAGGTTGCCGTGATCAGGGAGAATCGCACATGGATGTGCGATTCAGGGCCCACAGTGCCCGGATGGCATTTGGGCCCGACCCGTGTA